>Ga0224510_10000611_pt1 | contig 26900 bp, 24 predicted proteins | sample SF_May12_sed_USG_FD_170161 | JGI IMG/M metagenome (GOLD analysis project Ga0224510, IMG submission 170161) | Sediment microbial communities from San Francisco Bay, California, United States - SF_May12_sed_USGS_4_1 | ecosystem: Environmental > Aquatic > Marine > Sediment | place: USA: California... | reverse complement strand
ATTACGAAGGTGAGCAATTCACGCTGATTGATACTGCGGGTGTGCGTCGCAAAGGCCGGATAGACGACAAAATTGAAAAATTCAGCGTCATTAAAACGCTGGCTGCGATTGAGGATGCGAACGTTGTCATTTTGGTGCTGGATGCCAAGCAAGGTATTTCTACCCAGGATGCGCATCTGCTTGGTTATGCAGTTGATGCTGGTCGTGCATTGCTGATCGCCGTCAATAAATGGGACGGCATGCAGCCTAGCGAAAAAGAGCGGATCAAAATCGATCTGGAGCGCAAGCTCAGCTTTGTTGATTACGCATCGGTACATTTTATTTCGGCGCTGCATGGCTCAGGCGTGGGCAAACTGATGGGCGTGGTCAAGCAGGCGTATCAAAATGCGTACAAGGCGTTTGCTACCAACTTGCTGACGCGCATTCTGGAAGATGCTGTGAGCTCATATCAGCCGCCATTGGTGAATGGTCGCCGTATCAAGTTGCGCTATGCGCATCAGGGTGGCAAAAATCCGCCCATTATTGTGATTCACGGTAATCAAACGGACAAAGTGCCTGCGGCATATGCGCGCTATCTGGAAAAAACTTTCCGTCAGGTGTTGCGTCTGGATGCAACGCCGATTCGTATCGAATTCCGCTCCGGAGAAAATCCATTCAAAGCCGGTCATCGCGAACAGTTAACCGATCGCGAAATGGCAAGGCAGCGACAGCTGACGCTTACCCGATTGCATAAGCGCAAAAAGGGTGACGGCAAACCAAGAAGAAAAGGCTGAGCGATCAGCCTTTTTTTATGCGCGAAGAAAAACTATGTGACAGGGTTGTCGCTTGCGGTTGGTTATGTGACTGGTTGAGCATTTTTGTGTTGGCAGTGCATTGCGAATGCGCCGAAAAAGACGCGTGGGAAAATGCTGCGCATTGCAGTGTTGTTTCTGTGTGTTACGTTAATCGAGAGGTAATAAATACAGACTATTTTTGATTGAAAGACATACGCAGAACTTTTGCGGAAATGCTGTGAAGTACAAACAGTGACTTAGTTCACAGTGTGAATTATTTGTGCCGAAAACTGCGAAGCATTCGGCATATCTGCTCCTCATCGCCCCTCGAAACCGGCCGTAAACAAAACCAAGAGGCAGTTGGTTACGGTGAGTGAGGGTGGCATGTTGACGGCGAGCGGCACTAAAAAAATAATTGGATTTATCTTATTGTTGTTGCTGAGTTCGCCAGCCAATGCCTGGACCCAAGAAGACTCCATGTGGCAATCCGCCTATCTGGCTGCTCATGTGGCTGATTGGGGGCAGACCAGAGATATCGCCGCACAATGCCGCACCAGCGGCGCCTATCAAGAGAGCAATATCGTGCTCGGCAGTTGTCCCAGTATACAAATGGTCAATGCCTATTTTGTCGCAACCGCACTGCTGCATACCGGTGTCGCGCATGCGCTGCCCAGTAAATACCGTCGCATGTTTCAGGTAGGGACTCTGGGATTGCAATTAAACGTGGTGAACAGTAATACCGAGATTGGATTGCAGGTCAATTTTTAAATCAATTCGATTGTGCGAAAAAAAAGCCGTCATTGACGGCTTTTTTATTGTCAGCAAAAAACTGTGATGTAGTTGGAATAGTTGCAGACAGGGATTGTCTGTTGTGTGACACGTTGTTCGATTTCTGTGCTGTTATGACAGGTGAACAGGCCGCAAACCTAGGAGAATGTTTCTTGCCGGAAACATGTGTTTCATTGTCTGGCAGCGTCGAGCGTTTTTTGGCGTAAGTCTGACATGCAGGGCTGAAAACTGTGACCTTTGTCACAGCTGTTTTTGTTGTCACGCCGAAACTGCGAAGCAGTAGGCAATAGCCAGCCTTACCCCCTTTTCTCGGTGGACGTAACACAGAGTACGTACTGTGAATGCGTTTGAGGAAGGGTTCCATGAAGCGTTTAATTGTCACTCTGATTTCCGCTCTGATGGTATTGATGGCTCCAGCAGCCCATGCCTGGACGAAACAAGACACTCTGTGGCAAAGCGCTTACCTGACTGCCCATGTGGCAGACTGGGGTCAAACCCTGGATATCGCAGAACACTGCTCAACAACTGGTGAATACCGCGAAAGCAACGCAGTGATGGGCAGTTGCCCCAGTGTACAAATGGTTAATGCCTATTTTTTGAGCACCGCACTGATCCATACCGGTGTTGCGCATGCCCTGCCTTCCAAGTATCGCCGGATGTTCCAGGTCGGAACCTTGGGTATGCAGCTCAACGTTATCAACAGCAACAAGCAAATTGGCTTGAAGGTTAATTTCTAAGCAACGATTTCCTCAGTGCAAGTTAGGCCGGGTAACCGGCCTTTTTTATTGGGTCAAAAAAAGGGCGCCTTCGGCGCCCTTTTTGGTGTTAGTGGTGATGGCCACCTACGCCGTGAACATGGCCGTGGGCCAGTTCCTCGCCGCTGGCATCGCGCACTTCGGCGATTTCAACGTCAAACGTCAGGTGAACGCCGGCCAGCGGGTGGTTGCCGTCCAGGGTCGCGTTCTGGTCGTCCAGGGCGATGATGGTGAAAACCTGAACGCCTTGCTCACTTTGTGCCTGCAGCTGCATGCCGATTTCCAGGTTGTCGATGCCCTGGATGAATTCCAGTGGGATTTCCTGAACCAGCGCGTCCTGGCGCACGCCGTAGGCGTTTTCTGGCTCAATGCGCACGTTCAGCTTGTCACCAGCAGTTTTGCCCGCCAGAGCCGCTTCCAGGCCAGGGATGATGTTGCCAAAACCATGAAGGTAGGCCAGTGGGTCTCCGCCGACGGAGCTGTCAAGGGTCTCGCCAGCGTCGTTGGTGAGGGTGTAGTGGAAAAGAACCACTTTGTTTTCGGCTACCTGCATGGGCGCATCCTTTAAGTTAAAAAATAAAAGACGCACATCTTACCCGTTTTGGGGGGGATATAGACAGTGAAACCTGTGTTTTGGACGGCAGAATGGCGCGGATTGACGGGGGAAATACGAGGATGGCGGGCAAATTCCTGGAGCAGGTCTAAATTTTACACTGCCAGGGCAATCTTCGCAGGGCTAGGCGAATATCCAGGACATTGACGCGAATTTCAGTGAATGGGGATGAGTAGTTTGGCTTCGTTGCCATATTCGATGCGAATGCCGTCCAGGCCATCCAGGTTGTCTTGAACGCGGAGGATTTTCATGTTGCGCAGTGCTTCCGCGATGTCGGCGATGATGGTTTGTGATTGTTCGATTTGGTATTTGAAGGCGACAAAGCCGTTTTTGCCGATGATGTCGTTCAGGTCGGCAGGCTCTGCCCAGGTGCTGGCGATAACGACATTAAACGCGCCGGAATCACGAATCATGTCCTTCAATAAGCCGCGCGAACGGGGCGATGAGGCGTTTTCAAAACCATCGGTCATCAGAATGTTGATGATGATGGGCTTTTTCTGCATTACCAGAGATGCGATGGAATAGCCCCAGGAATCATACAGGGCAGTGCCGCCGCGAATATAGGTGTGATCAAAGTCCAGTGCTTCCTGGATTTTGTTGTAATCGGTGACAAAACCCTTGGTTCGGTATTTGATGGTGTCGCTGAAAACAGCAACCTGAGTGGAAATGCCATTGGGGAAACCCGCGTAAATTCGCTTGAAATAATCGCTGATGCGGAACAAATCCGAATTGATCATGCTGGTGGAATAGTCGGTGAGGAAATTGACCGCGACATCATCTGGATTAATGTTTTGCAAAATAAAATTTTTCAGTGGCACGGTGTCGCCATTGGGGGCAATACCTGTCAATTTGATTTTGCCAATAATGTCAGTATCCAGACCAGATGAAAAATAGTGCGCGTCGTATTTTTTGTCATTGCTGCTGATGTTGAACCAGTTGCGATCCTGGCGCAGCGGATTGATGACTTCGTTGGGGTGTGGGGTGTCAAAATCCAGCTGAAAATCGGGAAGCGCAACCAGTTGTTCAAAATCGATTTTACCCAGAGCATCAATACAGCCTTCGCTGAGTCCGCTGCCGCCTTCATTGAGAGTGTCTTGCAGCGTTTTCAGGTCGGTAATGCCGTCATTGCGGCAATGGACCAGCATGTTTTCCAACTGCTGATCAAGGGTGAGCAGATCGTCATTCGGCGGTGGTTCAACGGCACAGCCTAACAATAAAAATGCGGCCAGAAGTGGCGGCATGACAAACTTGGATTGTGAATAAAATATTGTGCGTATCATGCCTTGTTATGACGGCGGTACGCGGCGGAATCAGAGGCATTTAATGCCGGCGAGTGACAACGGTCACATGTGAAAATATCGATTCGTGAAGCAGTTGACAGATGTGGTTATTATAGACTTTCTCTAATATTTCCTGGTTGAAACTGCCTTTATGGCTTTCGCAAAATGGCGCGAACTACTGCACCGGGGCCGACGTGATATTTGCCTTCGTTTAGCTCAACCACGGACTCTTCCAGCAGGACAAATTTCGCCAGAGGGAAATCTTGCTGCAGTAGTTCAGCGGAAAATAGTGCATCTACAGTTTGTGGGCCGCCGCTGGGATAGCCCAGCTGATTTTTGTTGAATGCTTCCATCAACAGCACACCTTGTGGTTTGAGGCTGCGCCATATTTTTTCATGAATGGTTTTGCGTACACTGGACGGGAAGTGAAGGTAAATGGAAACCACGGCATCAAACGATTCGATGGGCCAGTCCCATGCGAGCAGATCAGCGCAAACAGTGTTAATTTTCACCCGTCGCTGTTTGGCAAGTGCCAGCGAGCGATCCACACCGGCCTGTGCATAATCAACGGAGGTTACATCAAAACCTTGTTGTGCCAGCCAGACGCCATTGCGACCTTCGCCATCGCCGGGCACCAGCACTTTGCCGCCACGCGGTAATTGGTGTAGCTGACTTTGCAAAAAACGATTGGGCAAATCACCGTAGGCCAGTCCTGCTTCGCTGTAACGTTGTTGCCAAAATTCTTGCATGTATTCGGTCGCCTGTTAGAAAAATATCGGTTAGGTCTACAGTGACAGGCAGCGTGGCGTAAATCAAGGGAGACGGATTGTGCGGGAGACGATGCGCCCATGCCTGTCATGCCGGCATGGGCGTGCGTGAGCAAGAGTTTAACTGACGGGTTTTAATTCGCCATAAACTGTGCGGGTGTTACCCACGCTGGTGTCATGGATGCTGATCAACACATTGGCCTGTGGGAATGATGATGGTGCTTTGATGGCGGTGATTTGCCACTGCCATTGTTTGCCTTTGTGGTCGGTAACGATGAAGTGCAGTACACCGTTTTCGACTTTCCGCTGACTTATATTCTGGGTTTGACCTGAGTCAGCCAAGTACAGGCGGCCATTACCTTTGGGAGTCAGGGCCAGCGGGTGATAGCTCTGGCTTTTATCGTCGCTCAAACGAAGCGAGAACAGACCACGCAGGTTTTCATCAAATGCGGAGGTGCGGGTGATGACCGTTTGATAGGGCGCAGCATTGGTGGGACTGAGGATGGCGAGTTCTTCCTGTTCCATGGAATGAACGCTGGAAACGACGAAAAGAGCAGCACAGCCTAAAATCAGTTTGCGCAAAATAGTGAATTTCACGAACGGTCTCCTAGGTGGACGGGCAGCCATTATGTGGCTGCCAGTATTAACCGAACATTAAAGTGGGTTATGGCAACTCGGCTTCGCGGGAGCGCTGCCACAGATGGCTCTGAACTTTGTCGCTGATGTTGGACAGCAGTTCGGCAAAACGCGATCCCAGGCGTTTTTTGGCTACATAGGTGATTTTGTAGACATCGGCATCCTTGGCGCGAAGCATCAAATAATCATCACTGGTTTGCAGCTCATCAACCAGATTTAACTCCTTGGCGCGGGTGGCAAACCAGTGCTCACCGGTGGCCACTTTGCTGATATCAATACTGGGGCGGTTGGCGGTGATGAACTCCTTGAACAGTTCGTGGGTGTCCTGAATTTCTTCGCGGAATTTTTCGCGGGCCTTGTCGGTGTTTTCGCCAAACATGGTGAGGGTGCGCTTGTAATCGCCAGCGGTGATTTGTTCGTAGTCGATGTCATGCTTTTTCAGCAGGCGGTTAAAGTTCGGAATTTGTGCAATCACGCCAATAGAGCCAATGACCGCAAACGGTGCGGCGATAATCTTGTTGGCAACGCAGGCCATCATGTAGCCACCACTGGCGGCAACTTTGTCGACGGCGACGGTGAGCGGAATGTTGCGACTGCGGACCCGGGCTAATTGTGATGAGGCCAAGCCGTAGGCGTGAACCAGACCGCCGGGGCTGGTGAGGTTGAGCATGATCTCGTCCTGTTCATTGGCAACCAGCAGAATCGCGGTGATTTCTTCGCGCAATGAAGCTACTGCTGAAGCGCGGATATCACCGTCAAACTCCAGCACAAACACCCGTGGCAGAGACTTGGTTTCGCTCTTTTCCTCGGCCTTTTTCTTGGCTTTTAATGCTTTGGCCTGGGCTTTTTGCTCTTTTTCGCTGAGCAGCAGGCTATTGAGCGTTTGCTCGGTCTGCTCGAATTTTTCGTTGATTTTTTTGACTTCAATGTGGGCTTGGTGCTCTTCGCGGCTACGACTGGCCAGAACAATGATGACGATGGCGACAACCACAATCGCCAGCACAATGGTTGATGTCTTGGCCAGAAACAGGCCGTAATCCATAAAAAATTCGCTCACCTTGTAAAAACTCCGTTGTATTCCGCAGGGCCTGAGAATTTACCACTTAATGCTGGGCTCTGCATGTTTGTATGAGAGCGGATATTGCATACCTGATTTCACATAAATAAATCAGGTTATTTGGTTGTCGTTTTTAGTTACAGACTCTGGACGGCAGGAAAAAGCGTGACTATATTTGGGAAAATCTTCCCAAGTTTTATCGGTGCAGGCCGATGTAGTGCCTAGGGTGATGCCTGAATAGCGGCATTTGCGACGTATGGGCATGAAGGAAAGAGCAATAAATTCAGAAAATAGGAGCTACATCAATGCATTACGAGAGCATTAATCAGTTCGTGTCAGTAAATTCGAGTAAGCCGCGCACAAAGGGGCTGGCATTGGCAATCCTGTTGATCGTGGGCGTTTTGGGCGGATGTAGTAGCTCGTCCTCAGATCCGCGCAGCGAAAATTCCATGTATCAGGATGGTCTGGCGCTGTACAACGCCAAGGCCTATGCCGAGGCCGTTCAGGCGTTTAGCGACGAAATACGTGCCTACCCCGGCGGACCGTTGGCTGATGATGCGGCGTTTTATTTAGCGCGTGCCCAGTATTGGATGGGGGATTACGTGAGTGCCATCGCCGGCTTCACAGCCTTTCCAACAACATACCCGACGAGCAACGTGCTGGAAGCCTCGGTGTACTGGAAGGGTAAGGCCGAGCAAAAAAATAATGACCTCACGACGGCCCGTGCAACCTATCAGTACATTATTGCGGAAAACGCCGCGGGACGATTTACTAACCAATATGTAGGCGATGCGCATTACAGTATCGCTAAAACCTATTACGACGCGGGAGACTATACGACAGCAATAAGCGAATTTACAGCTGCTGCCGGTCTTGTCACCCTTGTGTCGGCAACTGACTCCAAACTGGACAATATTCAATACTACTTGGCAAAAAGTTATCACCAGCGGGCCAAAACTCCTCTCAATCCATCATCGGCGGCGGACTATACCCAGGCAATTGCGGAATACGATTTATTGATTGCGACCTATGATGGTTTAACACTAGCCACAACTAGTGGCTGGGTGGGAAATGCCAGAGTACAAAAAGGCGTGATCATGATGGATCAGCTAGATTACGCTGGAGCGCAAACATATTTTATCAATTTGATGGCTGATCCGAAGTTTGCGGCCTCCAGTGACGGTGACTTGGGGCAATATACCCTGGGTGCGGCTTATTACGATCAGGCCAAAATCGAATTGGCGTTGGCAATACCTGATCCTCTGATTTATGGACCGCTACTCGTTAATGCGCGTACCGAGTACGCCAAAGTCGCAGTTAATTATCCAACCAGTTCCTGGGCAGACAACGCCCAGTATCAAATCGGTAAAACCTACTACGATGAAGCAGACTATGTGAATGCGTTAACCACGTTTAAGGCGGTTGTGGCCAATTATCCGATGTCTAGCAGTGCCGATGCGGGTCAGTATTATGTTGGTCGCACGCTACTGCAACAAGCTGATGCTGCCAAGGTTGTTGCTGATGTAGCGGCAGCTGCCGCAGGTATAGCACCGGATTATACCGCTGTCGGTGGTTATCTGGATTTGAATGCTCAGGCCCGTACAGAGCTGCAGAAAGTGGTGGTTACTTATCCGCTGAGTAGCTTGGCCGACAATGCCCAATACCAGATCGGTAAAACTCACTATGACGAGGGATCATATGCCTTGGCGCGTACTGAACTTGGCAAAGTGATTGCAAATTATGCGACCAGCACTTATGCAGATAATGCGCAGTACTACATTGGGCGTGCATACCATAAAGATACAGCGTTAGTGAATTATCTAGCGGATGCCCGAAGTGCATATCAACTGGTGTTGTCGCTATATCCCGCCAGTACGCAGGCGCATAGTGCGCAATATTATATTGCGCGGACTTACCACGATTCGATCGAAGTGGGTAATTGCGTAAATGAGTTAGCGCAAATGCAATTGCTAATAACCAATTATCCTACCAGTTCGCATGTGGCAACAGCGCAAACACATATCAATGATTTGATGCTGGCTACACCTGTGACACATGTCTGCTTGTAATAACGGCAAGGAAGCGCACGCCAATGTTGGCGTGCGCTTTATGAAACGCATATAGAATGGTGGAGCGGTGATGGACACAACATCAATCTCAAAAAAAACGCTGCGCAGAAACGTGTACCTGCTGGTGATGCTTTTGTTGACGGTTGCAGCCTTTGGTATCATGTTTTACAAGCTGTACTATCTTGATTATCCATTGTCTGAGCTTGTTCCCACGAGCACATACAAGCTGGAAATGTCTGTCCAGGTGGATGGTCATGGAGATGATATTCAAATCAGTACCTTCCTGCCAAAAAGCGATGCGCGCCAGACCGTGTTGGACGAAACCAACTCATCAGGGATATTCGCGATATCAATGAAAAATAGCGAGATGAATCGGCAGTTGTTTTGGGATGCTGCTGGTGTTGAAGGGCGGCATTCGCTGCTTTATTCATACTCAATTCAGGCAAAAAACGTAAAGTACGATATCCCCCCAGGTATCGAAATACCAAAATCCTATTCGCCGGAGGTGAATCAGTATCTTAAGGAAGAAGAAGGCGTTCAAGTCAGTGATCCCTTGATTGCCAAAGAACTGGAAAGGCTTTTTCCGAATCATACTGCACCGGACATGTTAACGGCGATGACAACCATTCATCGCCATCTTCAGGATAAATTTGCCAATAAAAAGTTTTCTGGATTCACCGACGCGCTGACCGCATTGAAGCTGGGGGAAGCCAGCTGTAACGGCAAGGGAAGATTGTTTGTCGCCTTGGCCAGGAAGATGAATATTCCGGCAAGGCTGGTCGGTGGTTTGATTTTGGAAACGGGTAGCAAGCGTACAAGCCATCAGTGGGTTGAAGTGTACATCAATGGTCACTGGGTTCCATTCGACACCATCAATGATCATTTTGCCGAAATACCTGCCAATTTCCTTACCTTGTACTACGGTGACGAATTTTTGTTTAAACATACGGCAGATATAAATTTCCAATATGCATTTACCACCAGGAAGGCTCTGGAGCCAAAGCGGGATGTGCAGGAGGAGTTGGGTAGTTCAGTTTTAAATGTGACCAATTTCTACAGTATGTTTGAGAAAGTAGGGATTTCGCAGGATTTGCTAAAAATCGTGTTGATGATTCCGCTGGGTGCGTTTGTAGTGGTCATTTTCAGAAATGTTATTGGCGTCCAAACATTCGGTACATTTTTGCCCGCATTGATTGCGGCGGCGGCCAGAGAGAGTGGGTTGTTTTGGGGTTTGGTTGGTTTTGTGGTCATTATCATCTTTGCGTCATTCATTCGGCGAGGGTTGGATTGGTTGCAGCTGCTGCATTCGCCAAAAATGGCAATCATGCTGACACTGGTTGTGCTGATTATGTTGTTGATGGCAGGTATTGGCGTTCAGTTGGGGATGTTTGAGCTGGCGCATGTTTCCTTGTTCCCAATCGCCATTTTGGCAATTACCGCAGAGCGGTTTTCCATACTGGAACAGGAGCAGGGGTTCCGTAAATCCATGCGGATCATGTTCACAACTTGTGTGGTTATTGCAATTTGCTACGCAGTCATGGAGTCGGTGTTCCTGCAGAGTACCATTTTGGCATTCCCTGAATTGCTGTTGTTTGTCATTGCACTGAACTTGTGGCTTGGGAAATGGATAGGCATGCGTGTATCCGAGTTCTACCGTTTCCGCAAGCTGATCTTTAAGGGGGCTTGAGATGACACTGAAAAACGTTTTCGGTCAGCTTAAACTGTATTATCAGCGCGCTTCATCAGTGTTGACCATGAATCAGCGAAATCTGGAATACATTTATACAAGCAATCAGCGCAAGCATTATCCGATTGCGGATGACAAGCTGCTGACGAAACAGTATCTGGCCAAGGCAGGAGTGCCATATCCGGAAGTGTATCAGGTATACAGCTATTTTTATGACTTGAGAAACTTGGAGGCTGATTTAAAAAAGCATGAAGAGTTTGTAATCAAGCCGGCCAAGGGAAGTGGTGGCGGTGGGATTATGGTGATTGTTCGTCGAGACGAGAATTATTGGTATAGCATAGGCGGGAAAGCTTATGACATTGATGATATCAGAAAGCATTTGTGCGATATCATTTTCGGAATATATTCATTCGGATTAAGTGATGATGTCATTATCGAAAAAAGAATAGTTCAAAATCCGGAGATTGATGAAATAACTCAGCAGGGGTTGGCCGATGTGCGACTCATTGTGCATCATGGAAAGCCGGTGCTGTCGATGATTCGCTTGCCAACACGTGCGTCTGATGGTCGTGCCAATCTGCACCAAGGCGCAATCGGTGTGGGGATTGATGTGGCATCAGGTCGGACAGTGCATGCGACATTTAAAGGCACGCCTATCGATGTTCATCCTGATACGGGAGTAAATTTGCTTGGGCGAACAATTCCATACTGGTCAGATGTGGTAGCAACAGGCTTGGCGATCAGTGAAATCATGCCGCTCAAATATCTGGGGATAGATATTGCCATTTCGACCGAAGGCCCTATGGTGCTGGAGATTAATGTTAGGCCAGGCATTGAAATTCAGAACGTCAATTCCTCTGGGATGCGTGGAATTTTGCAAAATAATATGAAAGCAGCGGGCCAGATTGGCAAGGTGGCGCCATGAAAAAAGTATTGAGCGAAAGCTTTATTCCTGTGGTGGTTGTGCTTGGTGCGTTATTTTCATTTATTTTGTACGCAGATATCAAAACCTCGGTGGAGGAAAATCAGGTGGTGGTGGTAAAAATACCCTCATCACCAGAGGTGGTAAATGCTTCGCAGTCTGCCTCGGCAGAGGATGAGGCGGAGATTGAGGTTTCTTCGGAGCGTTCTGATAATCCATTGTACAAAGAAGCAGGGGATCTTGTTCGTGCAGGGCAATGGAGCAAGGCGGAGGAAGTCTATCAGCGATTGCTGAAGGAAGCGCCAAGTTCACAATTGTACAATGATATTGGTGTTATGTATTTTCGCCAAAAAAAATACAGTAAGGCAGAGTCTAATTTCACAAAAGCACTGGCCATCGAGCCTGTATATGTTCTTGCCTATCTGAATCGTGGGCGGGTTAAAGCCAGACAGTTTCATCATCAGCAAGCAATAAAGGATTATGATGCGCTGATAGCAGTGATGCCTTTTCATTTCGATGCGCACTATTTCAAGGCGATGTCTGAGTTTGAATTAAAACATTACCAGCGAGCTGCAGATCTGTTTAAAAAGTCCAGTGAAATGTCGGGCGGAGAAAATAAATCCAGAGCGCTGTATCGCCTTGCTTTGACGCAGGTGGCGCTAAAACAGGTTCCTCAGGCGATGAAATCGTTGAACGCGGCAATCAGAATTCGCCCTTCTTATCTGGATGCGCGTATTACGCTGGTAAGCCTGTTGGCGGCGAACAAGGAGACAGCATCACAGGCTGAGGAGGAAATCGCAAAAATTCTTCGTCTGGCAGCAAATGATGCCACCGTCTATTCAAGGGTGGGTGGTTTGTATTCGGATCTAGGATTGCTAAAAAAAGCGATGGAGTCGTACAAGGCTGCCTTGCAGATTGCGCCTGAGCATCATTTGGCGCACTACAATCTGGGAATTTTGTACCTGAAGCAGAAAAAGTGGCCGTTGGCTCGCGCAGAGTTTGAAATTACCAAACGTATAGCTCCAAATGATTCACGCAACTATTTTAATTTGGGACGTGCCGCTTTTGGTGAGGAAGATTATGTGGGGGCACTAGACTACTATCGCAAGGCGCTGGAGTTGGAGGACGGTCAATATCCCAAGGCTATCTTCAATATGGCGATCACTTATCGTGCGATGAATGACTACAAACAGGCGATCAAGCATTACCAGAAAGCCGTGGAAATGCAGCCAGATTATTTTGATGCCTGGAATAATCTGGGTATTGCCTATCTTAAACTGGATAACAATGAGGAAGCGATAAAGGCGTTAACTGAAGCGCTGAAGATCGATCCAGAGAATGCTTCTGCCTGGTATGTGCTGGGGCGTGCGTACTCTCGTCTGGAAGACAAGCCGAAAGCAATTGATGCATATGAAAATGCCGTAAAATTTGATCCGTTGCATCTTAAGGCTAAATTGAACCTGGCAATCAACTTGGTTAGACAGGAAGATTTTCCGCGTGCAGTTTCGTTGTACCAAAGCATTGTTGAAAATGACCCAACCTATGCCAGGGCATGGATGAATATGGGTGTGGCGCAGATTAATTTGAAAAAGTATGAGGATGCGGCTGAGTCGCTGAAGACATTTTTGGAACTGGAGAGCGGTAGTGCCAGAGGTTATCTTTATCTGGCACGCGCCCAGGTTGGTTTGAAGGATTATGAGCATGCCTTGGAGACCATTGAGCAAGGTTTGGGAGTTGATGTTGCTAACTCCAGTTTGCGATTGGAGCTGGGAAGAGTTTACAAACGGATGGGCGAGCTGGATAAGGCTCGGGAAGAGTTTGATAAGGGATTGAGAATTTCGCCAAATAATGAGGAGCTGAAGCGTGAACGTGCAACGCTGTAACGTTAAACCAAAAATTGAGGCCGGCCGTAGAAAGCGTTGTTTGGCTAGGTGGGTGTTGTTGTTTGGGGCTGTTTTGCCTTTTGGCGTACAAGCCAGCTTTGATGGAAAAGCGAAAGTGGACGCAGGCCTGGGGTATGACAGTAATATTTACCGCTCGCCGAGTTCTTCATACATGGATAATTCGTTGACGACGCCAGTGCTGGTGTCGCCGAGCGTGGAGAGTGGCTGGTTTTTTCCTGTGGCCCTGGGGGCGCGAGGCGAGCTTGGCTTTTCTGCGCAACAAAATCTGTACGTGGAATATTTGTTTGACGGTATTCGTTATCTGGACAGTCAGCACAGTAATGCCGATCAGCACGAAAGTACTTTGACTCTCGGGACGCGATATTTTTTGAAGCCGAATAGTCGCTTTGAGTATTTCGATGTTGGTGTTGAATTGAGCGATCAGAAGCGGCTGTATCTGGAGCGGGATTTCGGTACCAACAAGGCGTCCAGTGCAGGTATTGATGTGTCTTCAAGATACACCTACTCCAGTGTGGGTTTGTTGGCGACCTATAAGCAGGAAAAGGGAAATCTGGATTATCGGCTGGATGCCAAGCTGTACGACAAGGATTACGTCGACGCGATTTATATTTCGCAAATGGATCATCAGTTGTTAGAGCTGTCTGCAGATGTGGAGTACAAGTTTTCCAAGGCGTGGAGTGGAAGTGGTGGATATTCGCACCAATCCTACGATTATGTGGAGCGGCCATCACGCGATGCGCAGGGAGCGTTGAGCGCAGTCAATCCAGCGCTGAAGTATCGAATTGTCTCGTACACCTTGGGGGCAAATCATAGATACAGTAAGAAATTACGTCTGGATGCGGAATACGGGTACAGTATTCGCAGTGATTTATATGTGAACTATAACGATTACGTCAAACAGTCGTACAAGATCAGTGCACGTTATGCCATCAATGATGGCATGAATGTGAGGTTGTTTGCGATGCGCTGGTGGCGTGATTACCCCAATGCGTTTGCCTTTGATGAACCGGGGCAGCAGGCCAAAGCCTACGATGGCTATATGTGGTCGGCGCAGGTGAATCGTGATGTGAACGATTATCTGCAGTGGAGTGGTGAGCTGCGGTATCAGGATGAAAATTCCACGGATCTGCGTTACGTCTATCAGCGGACGCAAATGGTGGTGGCGGCAACAGTGAAGTGGTAATGAATCAGCGAAAGAGGTTGTGATGGGCGCAGGCGCGACGTTTGGCATTGAAAATCTGGGAAAGGATGTTTTGGTGTTGAGCGGTGAAGTGAGTACCGCCAACGTCATGCTCTTCATCACCGAGCTGACGGCGCGGCCTTGTCGTCTGAGCCAGGATTTGGTGCTGGACATGGCAGAACTGTTTTTCGCCGACGGAATTGCAATACTGCTGACGATTAATGCACTGCGCTCGCTGGCATTGCGGGTCAACAGTTTGAGGCTGCAATATCCGTCCGAGCCCATGCACGAGGGCTTGCTGGGCAACGGTGTGCTGGATGAGCCAGGCTTGAGGATACAGTTGGTTTGCCGTCCGGCCAAACTGGCGGCGGTGCTGGATGACTAAACCCCAGTGCTTGTGTCGGGGATAAATTTGCGTATACTAGGCCCGGACTACGATTTTTTCCGGGGGAGTGGAAACATGAAATTCAACAATGATCCGATTGAAAAAAGAAGATTTTTTATCTTTTTGGTTGCTAGCCTGAGTGTTTACGCAGCCCTGGCGATTTTTGTTCTGACGCAGGCTTCTTAAGCCGCGAATCGAACTGCGCCAACAAAAACCCCGCCATGCGGGGTTTTTTATTGCCTTATTGGACGAGGGCGACCAGCAGACCGATAAGGCCGCCAAACACGCCGCCCCAAACCACCAGCCAGCCCAGATGGATGGCGATCATGTTTTGTACAATTTCTTTCACCAGTTGCGGCGTCAGTTCTTCCAGTCGCTGATCAACCATGGCTTCAATTTTCGTTCGCATGTCGTCACCAAGACGATGCACATCAATGCTTTCCTGCACGGCGGTTTGAAACCGCTCACCGTCGACCATGTCAGCCAGGGTGCGTTTGATGTTGTCGATGAACGGCTGTTTCAGTCCCGTCAGTGCGTTTCGGCCACCGAACATGCTCAACATGCTGCCAAACGAGGAGGCCATAATGGCGTCCACCAGCCGTTCGAACAGTTGGTCATAGTCGACAGCCTCAATGAGTCGTTGGGGCTTGAGCCATTGATGGACGGTTTGTTCTTCGCTGGCGATGAAGCGCTCAATGTTGGTCGGGCTGAAAAACTGCGCCATCATCAGTTGCTTGATGGCCAGTTTGAATTCGGCGAAGCGGTTGGGAATGACACCGGAGCCGTACAGGCCGGGAACCTTTTCGAACAGCATGTGGACGGCCAGCCAGTTGGTCAGCGCGCCGGACAGGGCGAACGCACCAACGGCGAACAGGTAGGGCTGTATCGGTGTGTCAGCAAACGACGCCAGCAGAATTGCAGTGGCGATCAGATTGGTAATCAGACTTTTGTTATTGAGACGGAAGGTGGATGAATGCATGGTCGCCAGTTATTTCAGGTAAACGTGGCGCCATGCTATCACAATCGGCTGGGCGGCCCATGCGGGATGGGCCGCCCAGAAGGTTATTCGCCGATTTCCTGATCCAGGGTAAACATCACTTTGTCACAGGCGGCCTTGCTGGCTTCGTCGCCGCTAAAGCTGCCATCGGACTTGAAGCGGCATTCCAGGCTGCCTTCGGCGGCGTTGGCGCTGACTTTCAAGCCTTGATCGGGTTGATATTCGGCACCAATCTCGCGACCAATGTCATAGGTGTAGGATTGCTTTTCGCGCCAGTATAACCCCTTGCTGCGCAGTTTCTTTACCAGGCTGGCATAGCTGCCGGGTTCAGCGGGGCTGCTGTCCGCAATCGCCTTGGGTTTGACGATGCTCAGTGGTGCAACTTCGGCGGCCTGAACTGCAGGTTGCGCTTGCACTGCGGATTCTGTCTGGGCGGCTTGAATGGTTTCCGGTGTGCTGGCGCAGCCGGAAAGAACGAGTGCGGCGACAATGGTGGTGCTGGAGGCAAAACGAGACAACAGGTGTTTATTGTTCATAATTATTCCCCTACGGTGCTTGGTTATTGACACAGAGCGTGCGTCATTTCTTAGTAATACCGTAGGATTAAAAATACACCCCAACTTGCAGGGGTTCAAGGAAATGCGACAAAAAATTGTTGTTATACTCTGAGGCTGTTTGTCTAAGGAATTCGCTGTCTATGTCCTTGCCGGCACTGTTGGCCAACCTGCGACAACCACAGGTGCGCGATCTGGCGTGGCTGGCGTATGCCCCTAATTTGCTGGCAGAACCAGCGGCGCAGGTGGTGGCGGCTGACTGGTTTGTGCAGCGCAATCCCAATCTGCAACAACAGCTTGCTCAGTGGGACGCGCAGCCGCAGGTATTGTTGCAGGCGCTGGCCAAGGACAAAAGCCATTTTTTAGGGCCGTATTTTGAGCAGTTGGTGCTGTTTTTACTGCAGCACACACCCGGGGTGGAGGTGCTTGCGTGGCGACTGCAGGTGCAGGCCGACGGGCGGACGCTGGGCGAATTTGATGTGCTGTTCTTTGATCAGCTCACTGGCGAACAGGTGCACTGGGAGCTGGCGCTGAAATACTACCTGGGGCTGGGCGAGCGGTGGTTTGGTCCCAACAGCAACGATAGACTCGATATTCGCTACGCCAAATTGTTTGATCAGCAGTTGCTGCTGGGGCAAACGCAGGCGGCGTTTTTGCGTGAGCACGGTTTGGTGCCACCGCAGCGCTGCCAGGCGCTGATGAAAGGCTGGCTGTTTTCCTCGTCGGAACCGGCCGAGCTGCCCGACTACGTTGATCGCAACCATCTGCACGGCCATTGGTGTTACGTTGCCGACATTGAAAAAATACTCATCGAAGCCCAGACTTGGGTTTGGCTGGATAAGCCGCATTGGTTGGCGCCGCTATCGAGCGAAGCTGTCGATGGGGTTGGTCAAGCTGGCTTGGCAATGCGTGCGCGGCTTGATGCGCACTTTGCGGGAGCAGGTCCGGCGGTAATGCTGGCAGGGTTTGTTCAGCAACAAGGGCAGTGGTGCGAGTTGCGGCGAGTGATGGTGGTGGCCAACAGCTGGCCGACAACAAAAACGATGAAAAAGGACAAACCATGACGCCATGTTATGTGAGTGGTAAGGGGATGTACGCAACCGTGGCGACCTGGGATTTCAAAACTCACGTCATGGAATTGTTGAATCGTCACGAGCTGGGGTTTGATACCCGCTATGCGTATTACCGCCAGCAATTTCCGCAAATGCGCGATAGCAATCTGGCGCGGATGATTTGCGATCCCATGGAATACTACGACAAACAGTGGCCGGCATACCGAGAAACCCATGCGGGGCGCGCCGATGAATGGGTGTTGGCCACCGAATTTATGCTGGCGCTGGATCTGGAATTTCAGGCCCAGGCGCAGTGTGCGATTTTTTGTTACGACGAAGCCGGCTTTGGTTCGGGCGTGAACAACATGCGGATGCTGGTACAGAACAAACCTGTACTGGGCTTTTATCACCGTGCGCTGGAGAGTGTCCGGCGCAACATCAGTAATTTTCTGCAACTGCGCATTACCCATCCGCACCTGGTGACCCTGGTTGAATACGAAACCATCGCCGACCTGGAGCAGCCGCTGCTGGCCTGGTTTGAATCCATCCAGCCGCAGCTCAATCAGCGATAGTGCGGCTGGTAAGGTGATTCGCGGGTTTGGTCGTGCTCGACTTCGCGGTAGCGAATGAAATCTTCCACCTGCTCGAAGTGGAAAAACGGATTGCCGCGAATTTGTTCCGCCATGGTGACGCTGGTGGCGGTTGAGTAATGATGGCCGGGATAGACCAGGGTGTCGCCGGGCAGCGTTGTCTTTAAAAACTGAATGCTGGCAAACAGCTGGGCGGGATTGGCGCCCGCCAGGCGGCAATGACCCACGCCGTAGACAAACATCATATCGCCAGCGATCACCTTGCCATCAAACCAATACACCACATGTCCCACCGTATGCCCCGGGGTGTGCAGTACCTTGATGGTGGTGTCGCCCAATTGGATCTCGTCATTGGCCTGCAGGGCGTGATAATCACGCACATTGCCCCAGTATTCCGCCTCTTCTGTCAGCACATGCACCGTCACTTTGGTGCGTTGGCGCACCGCATTCAGGCCGTTGATGTGGTCGGGATGGCAATGAGTAAGCAGCACGTCGGTCAGTTGCAGTTTGCGTTCTTCGATGATCGCGAACAGTTTGTCGACCTCCCAGGCGGGATCGACCAATGCCGCCTGGCCGGTGGCGATGTCTTCAATGATGTAATTGAAGTTTTCCATCGGCCCGACTTCGATTTGATGAACGCGGGTGGTTGCTGTCATGGTTATTTCACGTATCTGGCTTTGATTTCACGCAGCTTGGGCACCGCCAGTCCAGCCTGATCAGCAAAGCCCAGATTGCGGATCAGTCGCGCCGGCGCAGAACGGCCGGTGCAGGTGTGTTGCAGATCGCCATCGATACCTTCTTTCAGGCCGGCAATCAGTCGTGGACGATCCAGTGTGCTGTGAGTGAGGTATTCCTGAATGTCGATGACTTCGTTGGCAACGGCGTTCATCAGTTCGTGGTGCTGATTCCACAAGTCTTTCACATTGCCACCACATTCCAGACCGGCGATGTTGATGGTCAGGATATAGATGTTTTTGCGCACCAGTTCCCAGATCATTTCATCGGCAGTGGCGGTTTCGCGCGCGGGAATGTCGACGGCCTTGAGTGCATCCACCAGCAGTCTGGCTTGAGGGCCGAAGGCTGGGCTGGGCAGCAGCACTTTAGCGTCCATACCCTTTTTCTTTTCAAACCAGATGGAGATGGCAGTGGGGTTGCGATAGGCATGTTTGTGCCAGTCGCGAGGTAACAGCTCGTTTTGCAGCAAGCCAATGCGGTCGCGCCATACGCCGGGAATTTGCTCCAGCGTGTCGTGCAGATTGGCCTCGCCGACCGCGACCAGCACCAGGGCCGGGTCAGGGACTTGCAGTGCAACTTCGTTCATGTTCATTCCACGGGTTACCGGAAAAACCGGATAACCGGTGCGCAACAAGCCGCGCGCGACGACGCCGCCAACTTCACCAACGCCAATCAGGACAACAGGCTGTTTCATGTTTAAACCTCATTTGTTTAGCTGGCAGCATTATACGTCATCAGTTCAAGCGGGAAAAATGTGCGGGAAATTGGCCTTGCAGTGCATGTGGAATATTGGAATCAGCAAAAACGGTCAGGATTTTGCTGAACTGGGTATGTAAAATGTAAGTGGCTAAAGAACCTAGAAAGTATTGTCGAGAACGTAACGTCAACGTGTGCCTGTGACTGGATTCTGGAACGACTATGAAAAAGAATGAGCGAGCTTCCATGGAGGAGATGTGGGCCACCTCCAAATTTAGTGGCAACAACGCCGCCTACCTCGAACAGCTTTATGAAGACTACCTTGTCGATCCCCAATCGGTAGACCCCGCCTGGAGAACTATTTTTGCGAACATGGTGGCGGGGCAAAGTGCCGCGGCAGACGTGTCGCATGAACAAATTCGCCAAGCGTTTCGAGATCATGCCCGCCATAGCGCCAAAGTGAGCGTTGGCTCACCGCTGGAAGTTTTGCATCAAAGCAAGCAGGTCAGGGTGCTGCAACTGATCAATCATTATCGATTTCGTGGACACCTGCGGGCCAATATCAATCCGCTGGAACCACGCGCTGCCGGCTACAATCCGCTGCCGCGCAACGAGTTGACCGAAGCTGATCTGGATACCCCGTTTAAGACCGGTTCACTGGTGGGGCCGGACAGTGCCAGCCTGCGCGAGATCATCAGCATCCTCGACGAAACCTATTGTGGCAGTATTGGTGCGGAATATATGCACATTCCTGATGGCGGCGAAAAACGCTGGATTCAGGAGCGACTGGAAGGTTCGCGCAGCCACGAACGCATTTCGCGCGACAAAAAAGAAGTTTTACTGCGTATGCTCACTGCCGCCGAAGGCATGGAGCGTTATCTACACACCCGCTACCTGGGGCAGAAGCGCTTCTCGCTCGAAGGTGCCGAAAGTGTCATCGCACTACTGCATGAACTGATTCAGCATGCCGGTCAGCGTGATGCCAAAGAAGTGATGATTGGCATGGCGCACCGTGGTCGCCTGAATGTGCTGATCAACATCATGGGCAAGCGTCCCATGGATTTATTTTCTGAATTTGACGGTACGTCACGTCACTCCGATGGCAGTGGTGATGTGAAATATCACCAGGGATTTTCTTCCAATATCAAAACGCCGGGCGGTGTGGTGCACGTGGGGTTGGCGTTTAATCCTTCGCATCTGGAAATTGTTGCGCCAGTGGTGGAAGGCTCGGCGCGTGCGCGACAGGATCGTCGCGGCGACAAGGAAGGCAACTCAGTCATTCCAGTGGTGATTCACGGAGACGCGGCGTTTGCCGGTCAAGGCGTGGTGATGGAAACGCTGAATATGTCGCAGTCGCGTGGCTATTCCACCAAGGGAACGGTGCACGTCGTCATCAATAATCAAATTGGTTTTACTACATCCAATCAGCGTGATGCGCGTTCGACCTACTACTGTACCGACGTGGCAAAAATGGTGAATGCGCCGATTTTCCACGTTAACGGCGATGACCCTGAGGCGGTCATGTATGTTGCGCAGCTGGCAATCGATTATCGCAGCACGTTCCACAAGGATGTAGTGATTGATGTTGTCTGCTATCGCCGTCACGGTCATAACGAAGCGGATGAGCCTTGGGCGACCCAGCCCACCATGTACCGCCGCATTCAGCAAATGCCGACCACGCGCCGTTTGTATGCTGACAAACTGGTCGCTGCCGGCGTGATTGGCGCGGACGTGCCGGCGGTCATGGAGCGCGAGTATCGCGATGCATTGGACGCAGGCGAGTCGGTAGTCAAGCAATTGGCCACTCGGGCAGAGTATGAGTACCCCTATTCGCGCGAGTGGGAACGGTTCATGGAAAAATCCTGTACCGTACACGTGGATACGCATGTTTCCGCCAAAGTCATTCGCGAATTGTCGGATCGGCTGTGTACATTGCCACAGGGTTTTAAAGTGCATGGCTCGGTGGAGCGCATCATCGAAAGTCGCAAGAAAATGGCTGCAGGTGAAGTTGATGTGGACTGGGGTTTTGCCGAGACCATGGCCTACGCCACCTTGGTGAATGAAAAATTCAATGTGCGCCTGTCAGGTCAGGACTGCGGTCGCGGAACGTTTTTTCATCGCCATGTTGCTCTGCATGAACAAGACAGTGGAGAAATACATGTGCCGCTGCGGCATTTGGCCGACAACCAGGGCGATTTTCTGGTGATTAATTCTTTGCTGTCGGAAGAAGCGGTGCTGGCATTTGAATATGGATACTCATCCACTGATCCCGATACCTTGACGATTTGGGAAGCGCAGTTTGGTGATTTTGCCAACGGTGCACAGGTGGTTGTCGATCAGTTTATTTCTGCCGGCGAACAAAAATGGGAGCGCCTCAGTGGTCTGGTGATGTTGTTGCCTCATGGTTATGAGGGGCAAGGGCCAGAGCACAGCTCGGCGCGACTGGAGCGATATCTGCAACTGTGCGCTGAGCACAACATGCAGGTGTGCATGCCCTCGACGGCATCGCAGATTTTCCATTTGCTGCGCCGACAGATGCTGCTAAATTGCCGCAAGCCGCTGATCGTGATGACGCCCAAGAGTTTGTTGCGCCACAAGCTGGCCTCCAGCAGCTTGTCCGAGCTGACTTCAGGCACATTCAAAAACGTGATTGGTGAAATTGAAAAGATTGATCCAGCCAAGGTGACGCGCGTGGTGTTGTGTAGTGGCAAAGTATATTACGATCTGCTGCAGCGACGCCGTGAACTGAATTTGAACAATGTGGCGCTGATTCGTGTTGAGCAGCTTTATCCTTTCCCACTAGAATTGACTGAAAAAGAAATTGCCAGGTTTGAAAATGCCACGGAATTTTATTGGTGTCAGGAAGAGCCAAAAAATCAGGGTGCCTGGTTTACCTCGCAGCATCACATGCGTACTGTCATCGGCAAACGTGGCTATCTGGAATACGCAGGTCGTCCGTTCTCTGCCGCACCGGCGGTAGGGTATATGTCGTTGCATAAAGAACAACTGGAAAATTTGTTGGCTGACGCACTTGGTGCGCGTCCGTAACTGAAAATAAGGATCTAACCCATGTCCATCGAAGTGAAAGTCCCAACCTTCCCTGAGTCGGTCGCTGATGGCACGCTGGTCGCCTGGCACAAGAAGCCTGGCGAAGCTGTGATGCGCGATGAAGTGATCGCCGATGTGGAAACGGACAAAGTGGTGTTTGAAATTCCTGCGCCGCAAGATGGCATGCTGGAGACCATTCATGTCGCGGTGGGGGCAACGGTGTTGTCCGGCCAATTGTTGGCGACGATCAATGCATCGGAAGGCGCAATGGCCAAAGCTGTCAAGCCGGTTGCTGAAACATCCAGTAGTGCGACCGAAGCACAATTGGCTGCACCAGGAACACCACCTAAAGTTGCTGATGACGACAAGGTCATGCCGGCGGCGCGCAAATTAATTAGTGAGCACGGATTGAGTGCCGCTGATATTCGTGGCACTGGCAAGGATGGTCGAATTTTGAAAGAAGACGTGCAACGTCATATCAACGGCGAAGGTGTCAGCACTGTTGCGATGGCGGTTGCATCCGGTGCGCGCTCAGAAAAACGCGTGCCGATGACGCGGCTGCGTAAAACGATTGCTACACGCCTGGTTGATGCACAGCACACTGCAGCAATTCTCACCACGTTCAATGAAGTGAATATGCAGCCAGTGATGGATTTGCGTAATCAGTACAAGGATCTGTTCGAGAAAAAACACGGCGTGCGCATGGGCTTCATGTCGTTCTTTGTCCGCGCTGCGGTTGAGGCGCTTAAACGCTTTCCTGAAATCAATGCCTCGATTGATGGAGATGACATTGTTTATCACGGTTACTATGACGTGGGGATTGCGGTAGGTTCGCCTCGCGGTTTGGTGGTGCCGATTTTGCGTGATGCCGAAGATATGAGTATCGCGGATATCGAATCCAATATTCGTGATTTTGGTGCGCGAGCCAAAGATGGCAAACTGAGCATCGAAGAGCTGACCGGCGGAACATTCTCTATCACCAATGGCGGCGTGTTTGGTTCACTGTTGTCGACGCCGATTTTGAATCCGCCACAAAGTGCGATTCTGGGCATGCACAAAGTTGAAGATCGACCCATTGCCGAAAATGGTCAGGTGGTGATTCGACCCATGATGTATCTGGCGTTGTCATACGATCATCGTATTGTTGACGGCAAGGAAGCAGTGCAATTTCTGGTGACCATCAAGGAATTGGTGGAAGATCCTGCACGCATACTGCTGGACATCTAAGCAGCTGGAGAGGCGATATGAGCAAAGAGTTTGACGTCATCGTCATTGGTGCCGGGCCGGGTGGTTATGTGGCCGCGATTCGTGCTGCACAATTAGGATTAAAAACTGCCTGCATTGATGCTTGGGTGGACAGCAACAACAAACCATCACCCGGTGGCACGTGTCTGAATGTGGGTTGCATTCCCTCCAAGGCGATGATTGAGTCGTCGGAAATGTACGAAAAAGCCCATCACGAACTGGCGTCGCATGGCGTGAAAGTCAGTGGTGTTCAGTTGGATTTGCAGACCATGCTGGCGCGCAAAAATCAGGTGGTCAAGGATCTGACCTCGGGTGTGTCAGCGCTGTTTATGGCTAACAAAATCACTTTTTTTCACGGCGTGGGCAAACTGCTGGCAGGCAAGAATGTCGAATTCACTGCCCATGGCGTACAGGCTGCGGAAATTCTGTCAGGCAAAAATATTATCATCGCCACCGGTTCTACGCCCAAGGCTTGGCCAGGGGCGGAGTTTGATCACAAACTGATTTGCGATTCGACCGATGCGCTGGAATTTGACGAAGTACCCAAACGCTTGGGCTTGATTGGTGCCGGCGTGATTGCGCTGGAGCTGGGCAGTGTTTGGCGGCGTTTGGGATCAGAGGTTACTCTGCTCAAGTCGCGTCCCGGCTTGTTGCCCGATGCCGATCCTGATGTGGCTGCCGAGGCGCAGAAACAGTTTGATGCCCAGGGTTTGAAGTTTGTGATGGGTGCGAAAATTTCCAAGGTCGAAGCCAAGGCCAAGCTGGTTCATGTCACCTATGCAGGCGAAAATGGCAAGGAACAAACGGAAAAGTTCGACAAGCTGATCGTCGCCGTGGGCCGCACGCCCAACAGTGATGTGGCTGCCGCCGAGGCGGGCCTCAAGGTTAACGATAGAGGCTTTATCGAGGTGGATGATTACTGTCGCACCAATGTGCCGGGGGTTTACGCCATTGGCGACGTGGTGCGTGGGCCGATGCTGGCGCACAAGGCGTCGGAAGAAGGCGTGGTGGTGGCAGAAATTATCGCCGGCCACAAGGCGCTGCCTGTCGATCTGGCCACCGTGCCGTCGGTCATTTACACCCATCCGGAAATTGCCTGGGTGGGTAAAAACGAAGCAGAATTGAAGAAAGCTGGCGTCAATTACAACGTGGGCACATTCCCGTTCAACGCCAATGGTCGTGCTCGCGCATTGGGCAATACCGTCGGCTTTGTTAAGATATTGGCTGACGCGAAAACCGATCGCATTCTGGGGGTGCACATCATTGGCCCGCAGGCATCGGAAAGTGTGGCCCAAGCCAAGATCGCGATGGAATTTAAAGCCAGTGCAGAAGATTTAGCCATGACGATGTTCGCCCATCCCACCTTGTCCGAAGCGGTGCACGAGGCGGCGCTGTCGGTGGATGGTCGGGCAATCCACGCGGTACAAAAAAAGAAACGTAAATAGGAAAATTCATGAACCTACACGAATACCAAGCCAAGCAGTTGTTCGCCCAGTACGGCGTGGCTGTGCCGAAAAATATCGTGGTCAGCAGTGTGGCCGAGGTTGATGCGGCGATCAAGCAGGTGGGTGGCGATCGCTGGGTGGTCAAAGCCCAAGTTCACGCCGGTGGCCGTGGTAAGGCCGGTGGTGTCAAACTGGTCAAATCCAAACAGGAAGTCAGCGACTTCGTGAAGCAGATGCTGGGCTCACGTCTGGTGACGTTCCAGACGACCGCCGAAGGTCAGCCAGTGCATCAGGTGCTGATCGAGGCACCCAGCAACATCGCCCGCGAATTGTATTTGGGCGCAGTGGTGGATCGCGACAAGCGCAAGATCACCATCATGGCCTCCACCGAAGGTGGCATGGATATCGAAAAAGTCGCGGCAGAAACACCGGAAAAAATCCTGCAGACCAGCATCGAGCCGCTGGTTGGCTTGCAGCCGTACCAATGTCGGCAACTGGCGTTTGGTCTGGGCCTGGAAGGTGATCAGATCAAACAGTTCAGCAAAATTTTAACGGGTCTGGCCAAACTGTTCGAAGACAAAGACCTGAGCCTGATCGAGGTCAATCCGCTGGTGGTGACCACTGAGGGTAATTTGTTGTGCCTGGATGGCAAAATCAATCTGGACGACAACGCACTGTATCGTCATCCGGATATCGAAAAGCTGCGCGATACTTCGCAAGAGGACGAGCGTGAAGTTCACGCCAAAGAATGGGAACTGAACTACGTGCATCTGGATGGCGACATCGGTTGCATGGTGAACGGTGCGGGCCTGGCGATGGCGACCATGGACTTGATCAAGCTCAATGGTGGCAACCCAGCTAACTTCCTCGATGTGGGCGGCACGGCAACGGCTGAACGAGTCGCAGCGGCTTTCAAACTGATTTTGTCTGACAAAAACGTCAAAGCCGTGTTGGTGAATATTTTCGGCGGCATTGTTCGTTGCGACCTGATTGCCGAGGGCATCATCAAAGCGGTGGAAGAAGTCCATGTGGGCGTGCCGGTGATTGTGCGTCTGGAGGGCAACAACGCCGACAAGGGACGCGACATTCTGCAAAATTCCGGACTGGATATTATTGCCGCTGCCGGCCTGAACGAGGCTGCGCAAAAAGCTGTGGCAGCGAGCAAAGGGGCATAACCGTGAGCGTACTGATTAATAAAAACACTAGGGTCATTTGCCAGGGCTTCACCGGCAAGCAGGGAACCTTTCACTCGGAACAGGCGATTGCCTACGGCACAAAAATGGTCGGCGGCATTACCCCCGGCAAGGGCGGCACCAAGCATCTTGGTCTGCCGGTATTTGATACCGTCAAAGACGCGGTAGATCAAACCGGAGCCGATGCCACGGTGATTTATGTACCCGCACCGTTTTGCAAAGACGCAATTCTGGAAGCGGTGGACGCACGCATTCAGCTGATCGTGTGTATCACCGAAGGTGTGCCGACGCTGGACATGCTGGAAGCGCGCATGGTGGCGCAACAATACGGCTGTCGCATCATTGGTCCGAATTGTCCTGGCATCATCACGCCCGGCGAATGCAAAATCGGCATCATGCCCGGCAGCATTCATTTGCCCGGCAAGGTCGGTATTGTGTCGCGCTCTGGCACATTGACCTATGAAGCGGTGAAACAAACCACTGATCTGGGATTTGGCCAAAGCACCTGTATCGGTATTGGTGGCGATC
>Ga0224510_10000610_pt1 | contig 26935 bp, 24 predicted proteins | sample SF_May12_sed_USG_FD_170161 | JGI IMG/M metagenome (GOLD analysis project Ga0224510, IMG submission 170161) | Sediment microbial communities from San Francisco Bay, California, United States - SF_May12_sed_USGS_4_1 | ecosystem: Environmental > Aquatic > Marine > Sediment | place: USA: California... | reverse complement strand
AACCAGGGCAGCGGCATCATGCTTAAATTCTGTCGTAAAGGTTCGACGCTGTTTTTTCATGGAACACCTCGTTCAGGGTGGCAATTTTACCACCTAAAATGGTGTCCGGTTTTATTAGACCACTACATAAAAACGCAGTACGCTTCAAGGTTATATCGATCTGTTCCGTCAAAACCTTACGACAATAAATACACACGGCAAACGATGATGCGGCACGACCTCGATTACCCCCCCTCTAACGCCAGCGCATCCATACCCGGCAAATTCACCGTTTTTTCAGCCCCCACCAAAAAAAAGCCCCGCAGTTTCTTGCAGGGCTTTCTCATATAGGGCGCGCTCGGCACGATTCGAACGTGCGACCGCCTGGATGTACACACATATAGACAAAACAGTCATTTCCCGGAATATACCGAATAACAGTACGCTCCCAACCTCGCAACCCTTACGATTATTTTACGTTTACTCGGCAACGTCGCCGCGCAGCGGACATCCCCACCAATCCTAACGCCATCAAGACCAACACGCCGGGTGCAGGTACGGTGACAACATCGCCATCGCGAACAGCCCAAGCATACAAACTATTAGTCTTGCCTCCGATCTCCTGATAGCCATAACCGGTAGAGAAGTACCACGCTCTCTCGCCAGAGGGCATGTACTCGGTACCCGACCAATAGAAACCAGATTGAAGATTGTTGATCAGCCCGACATTGCCCTGACCACCATACGTCCCATTACCGAAGATTCCTCCGGTGGGATCGAGACTGCCTTCTTCGTTGTAATAGGACTTGATCCCCAGATTGACGTGATACATGTATGCCATTTCCGAGCTGGCGGTGTCGACGTTGTAGCCGCAATCAGTGCCGCTGTAAGCCCAGTTACAACCAGAGGCTCCAGTATCGATAACGCCCGGCAAACGCCAATCGTCGTAACCACCAAACACTAGATTGCTGGCCCAAGTAATGGCCGCATCCCAGTCCATACGACCATTGGCGTCGTAACCAGATGTCTTGGCGTAGTTGGCATCCTGCAACCAGGTGAGATTTTGATCCGAGTCATAGATCATGCCATTGCCACGGTCAATCAAGGCGGCGTTGGCACTCATTGTTACAGCCATGCTTATGGCTATTGCGGTGTATAATCCAATTTTTTTCATTGCGATACTCTCAATACTTATGGGCTAAACGTAAACGAATAGACGCCCAATCCGAATCGATACAACACTCCACCAGTGATTGACTGGCGGCCCCAAAAAACTTTTACGTACGACAACAGACAGCATTGTGAAACAAATCCTGTCGATCATCTCAGTTGTGACCTATGGCTATCTCACCAAACCATAGGCAGCATCAACAAACAATACGTATTCCAATTCTCAAAAAATCAGATGGCGACAGATTAATGTTTCATGCTCGCGCTATTGATCTTGTGACCGACACGCCGGAAAATGAAAACTTCTTGACGTTTGCTAACAGTGACACACAAACCGCACCAGTCATATACGACATACAACATATGACAAATGTCATATAATCAAAACATTGAGGGCTTAGCTTAACCATGTTGCAAACAACCAGACAGAGTGACGCCCCATCTCCGACAAGCCACTTTTTGGACAAATACCTGAAAGACTCAAAAGGTGATTTCTTCTGGAAGAACAGCCTTGATGTTCTCTATGACACATACAAAATTGCAATACTGTCAAACTACTTCGGCTCAATTGCCATCGTGTTATACATATACTCGGTCGGGATTGAATATCGTGGCACTATTATTTGGGCAGGACTTATCTACATCGCCAATACCGGGCTAGTAATAGCGAAATACCGCCGATCAAAATCTGACAGCCCAAACGATGTACGGTGGCTCATCGCATCAGCCATGATTGCATTATCAACAGGCATTCTGTATGGATCGCTGCCATATTTCATATCTACTGATAACGTCATCGTCAACATTTCGATACAGACATTGATGTCCCTTTTTATCGTGGGCGGAGCACTGATCTACTCGGTGGTTTATCAGATATCGCCCTTGTACTACACCCCGCTGATACTGTTATCTTCATTCCACTCCATTAACAGCGACCACAGTGAACTCCGTTTTTTCGGATATCTGTTCCCCATATGGTTGGTAACATGCGTCATTGCCTACAGGGGATACGGGAAATACATCAACAAATCCATTTCATTGTCCATAAAGAACGAAGAGCTTGTTGAACAACTGAAAAAAGAGAAGCAGGAAGCAGAAAACGCCACCCTCTCCAAGTCACGATTTCTGGCGGCCGCCAGTCACGACCTGAGACAACCGCTTCATGCGCTCGGCATATTCGTCAGCCAACTTGGAAAAAATCTCGGACCAAGCGAACAGAACAAGTTAAACCATGAGATAAAGATATCAGTAAAGGCACTAAGAGCGATGCTGGACTCTCTCCTTGATCTCTCCAGCATCGACTCGGAAAACATCAGAATTTCCAGATGTGATTTTTTTCTGGACGAAATATTCAAAAACATACATGCAGAGTACCAGGCGCTGTCAGAAAGCAAAGGGGTTGAGCTAAAAATTATTCACCCGAAACACATCCGCACCAACAGCGATCCGACACAATTGGAACGAATGATCCGAAATCTGGTATTCAACGCCATACAGTACACTAACCACGGAAAAGTGGTTGTTGGTGTCAGACACCGGCAAGACCACTACGAAATACAGATTCTTGATACCGGCATTGGAATTTCAAGCAAGCACCTCGAAAAAATATTTGATGAGTTTTATCAAATCAGCAACCCGGAACGCGATCGAGAAAAGGGAGTCGGGCTGGGGCTTTCAATTGTCAGCCGCCTATCAAAACTCCTCAACCACGGCGTCAAAGTAAACTCAATTCCAGGAAAAGGATCCTGTTTCTCCATATCAATACCCAAATCCATCGCCAGCATCCAGACCAAAAGCGATCCGACACTCAATGAATCACTGCTTGACGGAAAAATTGTATTGGTCATTGACGATGACACATCAATCCTGAGTAGCATGCGCCTGCTGCTGGAGGGCTGGAGGGGAACAATTTTCACAGCAGAATCAGGAGAAGAAGCTCTAAAATTAATGGATGATGAAGGAATCCTTCCGGACATAGTGATCGTTGATTATCGACTAAGAGACAACGAGAAAGGCGATGCGGCCTTGATCCAGTTAAATCTCTATATGGAGACAACTCTCAAGGCCATATTAATAACAGGCGATCTCAAGGTTTCCATCGCCGACCACCCAAGCCTCCTGGGACTGACAATCATGCACAAGCCGGTGGACACCAACCGACTCAACTACGAGCTTTCAAAGCTCATCTGACGGATCAGAACTATTGGCAAGGAAATACTCAAATCCGAGATTCAGGGCCTTTTAGATAGCCTCTGAACGGGATTTAAATATTGAGGCCACATGAATTCTTGTGGTGACCTGCCCCCAGTATTTTTACCAGCGTTCACTTAGTAGTGTTGGTAAAAATACTAACTTTCTTCTTCGATCACTTTTGCTATACCTGCCAAAAGAAATGCATGACAACCATCGGATCGAGGTGAATGAAACCCGCCTGTAGGATCTAATGGTACTGGCTGACTTAAATCTTAGAGGTGGTGTGTAGATACCCATCTGGCACCAGAGTACCGGGCTGCGGATTGAGTGGCGCTAGATAGCGTATTGGCAAAGGCCACGAGTTCGGTAGGCTGAAAATAATAAAGGCCCACCATTTCTGGTGGGCCTTTATCTTATATGGCGCGCTCGGCACGATTCGAACGTGCGACCGCCTGGTTCGTAGCCAGGTACTCTATCCAGCTGAGCTACGAGCGCGTTGTGGGTGCGAATTATGAATACCTTCGCCTTACCTGTCAAGCACATATCAACGATTTTCAACGTATTTCTGCCAATCGCTCAGAGTTTGCTCTAGTCCGATTTTCAACCCCAAATCCGGGGCGGCAAAAACGAAAAAAGGAACCTTGGAGGTTCCTTTTTTTGCAAATATGGCGGAGAGCGAGGGATTCGAACCCTCGATAGGGTTTCCCCTATACACCCTTAGCAGGGGTGCGCCTTCGGCCTCTCGGCCAGCTCTCCATACTCAAAACAAGTGGCGCCTATTCTGCCAAAATGACAGTCAATAGTGAACTCTTTTTTTAAAATGCGAATCTTTTCGAAGGTTTATTGAACAACTACGAGGTTTGGAACGCGCTTTGTCGGGTGTGTGAGGGGCCCCCCCAATAAGTCTGTCGACTTACGCCCCTACTGATCAACACAGATCAAAATTATCCCGCGATATCTCGATTTACTTCATCACCGGTTTTTTCGCGCTGAATACGCTCATAAATTTCTTCGCGGTGCACAGAAACATTCTTGGGTGCATTGACACCAATACGTACCTGATTGCCTTTGACGCCTAGTACCGTAACGGTAACATCGTCACCAATTATCAGCGTTTCACCAACACGCCGAGTTAGAATCAACATTACAACTTCTCCTTTACAATCAGATGCTTAGGCGACTACTTTTCACCTTTCCTCACCCCTGTGTATCGTCCCTAAACACCTTTACTTTACGCAATGAAAACAAGGGATAAGCACTCGCCTTGATCCAAACTCATTATCGCCAACAAGCAATTCTGATTACGCGTGCCATCCTTGGCATGCGGTACGCTGCGCCCGTACCACGGGGAATTTTTTCATCAGCAGGGGCGGGCCCGCTGACAAACCAGTCGCGGCTATTTAGCCGCAGCCTGGTCCAATTTGAACGCGGAGTGCAATGCGCGCACTCCAAGCTCGAGGTACTTCTCATCAACAACCACAGAAATCTTGATTTCAGAGGTTGAGATCATTTTGATATTAATACCTTCGGCGGCCAGCGCTTCGAACATGGTGCTGGCAATACCCGCGTGTGAACGCATACCTACACCCACCAGCGAAATTTTCACAATTTTGGCATCGCCGGAAACTTCGCGCGCACCCAGCACTTCAGCGGTCTGCTTCAGCACACTCATCGCCTTGTTGTAATCGTTGCGATGCACGGTGAAGGTGAAGTCAGTCAAGCCATCCGCGCCAGTGTTCTGAATAATCATGTCGATTTCAATATTGGCCTTGCCGATCGGGCCAAGTATTTTGTACGCCACGCCGGGTTGGTCAGGCACTCCCATCACCGTCAATTTGGCTTCGTCACGATTGAACGCCACACCAGAAATCAGCGCTTGTTCCATTACTTCATCCTCAGAAGTGATCAAAGTCCCTCCGGCATCGTCAAACGACGACAGCACGCGCAGGGGCACGTTGTACTTGCTCGCAAATTCTACCGAGCGAATTTGTAATACCTTCGCCCCCAGGCTGGCCATCTCCAACATTTCTTCATAAGAAATGCGATCAAGGCGACGCGCCTCGGGCACTACCCGTGGATCGGTGGTGTACACGCCATCCACGTCAGTATAAATCTGACATTCATCCGCTTTGAGTGCGGCAGCCAATGCCACGCCGGTGGTATCAGAGCCTCCACGGCCCAGCGTAGTGATATTGCCCTGCTCGTCCACACCCTGGAAACCCGCGACCACCACCACCCGGCCCTCAGCCAAGTCGGCGCGAATACGCTTGTCGTCTATGCTGACAATGCGTGCCTTGCTGTAGGCATCATCGGTCACGATGGATACCTGCGCTCCCGTATAGGAGCGGGCGTCTTTGCCCAGCTTGTGCAGCGCCATGCTCAACAGGGCAATAGTCACCTGCTCGCCAGTGGCCACCAGCACGTCCAGCTCACGCGAGGACGGCTGATCTTCAATTTCTTTTGCTAATGCAATCAAACGGTTAGTCTCACCGCTCATTGCCGAAACCACGACCACCACATCATGGCCCTGGTCACGATACGCCGCAACCTTTTTGGCCACATTCTCAATGCGCGGCACCGAACCAACCGATGTGCCGCCGTATTTTTGAACAATTAACGCCATATCCGCCTACATGCTCAAAGGGCAGGGATTAAACATCATTCTGCCAAAAAACAAAACACTAATAGTACTTATGGGCTATTAGACTAGTTTATCAGAAACAAACGCAAAAACCGACTCCAGCGCTGCGGAAAGCGCCGCTGGATTGTCACCGCCGGCCTGGGCCATGTCTGGGCGACCACCGCCCCGACCACCGACCTGTTCGGCCACGTGGTTGACCAATTCGCCAGCCTTGACGCGATCCATGGCATCCTTGGATACGCCGGCGATCAGTCGCACTTTGCCATCTTCGACCGATCCCAACACCACCGCGGATTTGCCCAACTTGTTCTTCAGCTGGTCTACCGTGTCACGCAGGGCTTTGACATCGGCGCCATCCAGCCGTGCGGCCACGACCTTGATGCCACCCACATCCTTGGCACTGGACGCCAAGTCACCGCCAGCTGCGCTGGCTAGTTTAGCCTTAAGCTGCTCCAGCTCTTTTTCCAAACCGCGAGCCTTGTCCGCCAATTGACGTACTTTTTGCACAACGTTGTCACGACCGCCCTTGACGATTTGCGCCACTTCGGCCAGGGTTTGATCAAGCGCTGCCACATAGGCCATCGCGCCCTCACCCGTCACCGCTTCGATACGGCGTACACCGGCGGCCACACCCGCCTCGGAAACAATGCGGAACAAGCCAATATCACCGGTGCGCTGCACGTGGGTACCGCCGCACAACTCCAGTGAAAATTCGCCCATGCTCAACACGCGCACTTCACTGCCATATTTTTCGCCAAACAGGGCCATAGCACCGCGCTTTTTGGCGGAATCCATGTCCATTAGTTCAGCATTCACCGCCAGATTGGCGCGAATTTGTTCGTTCACCAGGGCCTCGACCTCGGCCAACTGCTCAGCAGTCACCGCCTCGCCGTGGGAGAAGTCAAAGCGCAGACGCTCAGGATCATTGAGCGAGCCCTTTTGACTCACGTGCTCACCCAGAACCTGGCGCAATGCCGCATGCAGCAAATGAGTCGCAGAGTGGTTGCGATTGGTTGCCGCACGGCTATTGGCATCCACTTCGGCAATCAGCGAATCACCGGCCTTAACGCCGCCTTTCTCTACTTTCACCAGATGCGTAATTACGCCACCTTGCTTCTGCGTATCCACCACTTCCAGCAGCGCCGTGTCGTTCAGCAGAAAACCGCTGTCGCCCACCTGGCCACCAGACTCCGCGTAGAACGGCGTACTGGTCAAAATCACCAGCGCTTGATCGCCCGCGGCAACCTGCTTAACTGGCTTGCCTTCCACATACAACGACTCGACCTTGGACTCGCCGGCAATGTGTTGATAACCAGTAAATGTGGTTTCACCTTCCAAATTCAAGCCTGCGCCGTAATCGATACCAAAATTACTTGCTGCACGCGCACGCTGGCGCTGTTCCTCCATGGCGCGATCAAAACCCGCCATGTCCACGCTCAAGCCGCGCACATGGCAAATGTCCTGCGTCAGATCGATAGGAAAACCATAGGTGTCATAGAGTTTGAATGCGGTTTCGCCGAGCAACTGCTTACCACCAGCCAGCGCAGCAATCGCCTCATCCAGGATTTTCATCCCCTGCTCCAGCGTTTCGGCAAAGCGCTCTTCTTCCAGGCGCAGCACTTTCTCCACATTGGCGCGGGCCGCGACCAGTTCTGGATAGGCATCCCCCATCTGCTTGCACAACTCGGCAACCAGCGTGTGGAAAAACGGCTTCTTCTGCCCCAACTCATAGCCGTGGCGTGCAGCGCGACGAATGATGCGACGCAGCACGTAGCCACGCCCCTCATTGGAGGGCACAACGCCGTCAGCAATCAGGAACGCGCAAGAACGAATATGGTCAGCGATGACATTCAGACTGCTCTGGCCTTCTGCTTTCACGCCCACCGCTTTGGCAGCGGCGGCAATCAGCCCTTGGAACAAATCGATTTCGTAGTTGCTGTGCACACCCTGCATCACTGCCGCGATGCGTTCCAATCCCATACCGGTATCCACCGAGGGTTTGGGTAGCGGTGTCAGCGTACCGTCCTTGGAACGGTCATACTGCATGAACACCAGATTCCAGATTTCGATGTAACGATCGCCGTCTTCGTCGGGCGAGCCGGGCGGACCACCGGGGATACTTGGGCCGTGGTCATAAAAAATTTCGGTACAAGGACCGCAAGGACCCGTGTCACCCATGGCCCAAAAGTTATCTTTGGCACCGATGCGGGAAAAGCGCGTGGGGTCTATCCCCATTTCCTTGATCCAGATATCCGCCGCTTCCTGATCTTCGTCAAAAACGGTGACCCACAAGCGTTCCTTGGGCAGCTTCAACTCTTTCGTCAAGTAATTCCAGGCGAACTGAATGGCTTCGCGCTTGAAGTAATCGCCAAAGCTGAAGTTACCCAGCATTTCAAAAAAGGTGTGGTGACGCGCGGTGTAACCGACATTTTCCAGGTCGTTGTGCTTGCCACCGGCGCGCACGCAGCGCTGAGCAGAGGCGGCGCGATAATAACCGCGATCTTCACGCCCCAGGAAACAGTCCTTGAACTGCACCATGCCAGCATTGGTGAACAACAGGGTAGGGTCATTGCCTGGAACTAGCGAGCTGCTAGGAATCGGCTTGTGTTCCTGTTTGCGGAAATAGTCGAGAAAACTCTGTCTCAGCTCCGATGTTTTCATAAATTCTTTCGTTCGCCTGAATAAAAAACGCCCTTAGTCCGGAACTAAGGGCGCAATATTGTAACACGCGAACGACACCAAACATCCACAGATTTAATCGGCATCCATCAGATTTTCAGCGCATATTTCGTCTGTTCTGCGTCAAATCCCCGATACTGCAGAAACCGCCACGCCTTGGCCTGCACCTCTCGCTCGGTTAACAAATCGCCAAATCGCTTTTGGCACTCACGTCGCGCCGCCTCGAACCAATCCAGCTCACCTTGCGCCAGCGCCTGGAGACAAACCTGTTTTTCCACGCCTCTTTGCGCCAGCTCCTGCGCTATCCGCAGCGGCCCATAGCCCCGAGCAGCGCGACTGCGCACATAAGCGAACGCAAAATGCTCATCGCTTTGCAACTCCAGCTCGCCAACCCGCAGCAGCGCCCGTTCGACGGCCTCCTGCGCAAAACCACGCTGCCGCAACTTTTGACGCAACTCCAGCGACGAATGGTCCCGTCGGGCTAGCAGCCGCAATGCCGCATCACGACACTGAGCCAGCTCGTCGACCTGGCTCAGGCTTCCGCTCCATCTTCCACGACAACAACGTCATCGGATGTACCTTTGGGCAGCAGCTGCACCCGCAGCTTGGCTTCCAACTCCTGAGCAATCTCTGGCTTTTCCTTCAGGAAATTGCGTACGTTCTCCTTGCCCTGGCCGATTTTTTCACCGTTGTAGCTATACCAGGCGCCAGATTTCTCAATCAAACCCTGACTAACCCCCAGGTCAATGATCTCACCCAGCAGCGAAATTCCCTCACCATACAGGATCTCAAACTCTGCCTGCTTGAACGGAGGGGCCACTTTATTCTTGACCACCTTGACACGGGTTTCGCTACCCACGACTTCCTCGCCTTTTTTGATCGCGCCCGTGCGTCGAATATCCAGGCGCACCGAGGCATAAAATTTCAGTGCATTACCGCCAGTTGTGGTTTCGGGGTTACCGAACATCACACCGATCTTCATCCGGATCTGGTTGATAAAAATCACCAAGCAGTTGGTCCGCTTGATATTGGCTGTCAGCTTACGCAGTGCCTGCGACATCAGTCGCGCCTGCAAACCAACGTGAGTGTCGCCCATTTCGCCTTCGATTTCTGCCTTGGGCGTCAGCGCCGCGACCGAGTCGATAACCAGAATATCCACCGCCCCGGAACGCACCAGCATGTCGGCAATTTCCAGCGCCTGTTCGCCAGTGTCGGGCTGAGACACCAGCAGGTCATCAATATTGACTCCCAGCTTTTGCGCATAAATTGGATCCAGCGCATGTTCGGCATCCACGAACGCCGCCGTGCCACCCATTTTTTGGCACTGCGCGATAGCCGACAGGGTCAACGTGGTTTTACCTGAAGATTCAGGACCATAGATTTCAACAATCCGCCCTCTGGGCAGACCGCCTATCCCTAGCGCTACGTCCAGGCCCAGCGAACCGGTGGAAACAGCTTCGATGTCACGCACCGCGCTGGCATCCCCCATGCGCATGACCGAGCCCTTGCCAAATTGCTTTTCGATCTGCCCCAGGGCAGCACTTAGTGCGCGTTTTTTGTTGTCGTCCATTGCAGTGTCCCGCGTTGTAAATTCGTTTAATGATTCAGCTTACGGCGATTTTATCCACCACACCACCCAAGGCAAGAGCAAATACCCACCTCTGCGCCACCGTTCCGCTGACCGCCAGTTGACATACTGTATATCCAACCAGTTAAGTGACGCAAGCCCCGCCGCTCAATATGAGCGAAAATTTTTATTCAAATCGTCGCTCACCAATCGCAGCAGGCAAGTAGTCCACGTAGCGCCTGCTCCACCGCCGCGCGTCGAACCTGCTCTCGCTCTCCCGGAAAATGGCACTTCAGTGCCTCGCAGCGTCCGGCAATCGCCCATGCCATCCAGACCGTACCCACTGGTTTTTCCGCACTACCACCACCAGGCCCGGCAATGCCACTGATGGCTACCGCCAACTGCGAACGACTCCGCGCCAGACTCCCAAGCGCCATCGCCCGCACGCACGCCTCACTCACCGCACCATGCTCTTTGAAAACACGCACCGGCACACCCAGCATCTCGGTCTTGGCATCGTTGCTATAGGTAACAAAACCACGGTCAAACCAGCCTGAGCTACCCGCAACATCAGTCACCACTTTCGCCACCCAACCGCCGGTACAGGATTCTGCCGCACTCAGCATCCAGCCACGCTGCTGCAGGCGCGCTCCCAACTGCTCAGCCAGGCGAATCAGATCGCTCACATTTTCACCTTGCTACTCAAATAGTTCATGTTGTGGGACAATACCCGGCTAACTATAAAACAAGGCTAGCAATGAATCATCAACTCCCTTTCGGCATCCCAAAACCCGATGCCAAACTAACCGATTATGTTAAGGCTCTTCCTCAATACCTGCTTCCCCATCACCTGCTGTCTCGCGGCATGCATTGGTTGGCACGTCAAGAGACGCCCTGGCTGAAAAATCTGATCATTCGTTTTATTTATAAAAAGTTTGATATCGATACGAGCACGGCCGAAATCGAAAATCCGCTGGAGTATCGCAGCTTCAATCACTTTTTCACCCGCTCGTTGCGCCCGGATGCCCGCCCGATCAGCACAGACCGGCAGTTGCTGGTCAGCCCGGTTGATGGCACCGTCAGCCAAGCCGGCCTGATCGGTGAACACGCACAACCGGGCTCGCTACCGATTCAGGATATTTTTCAGGCCAAGGGCCGTTATTTTTCGCTGGATGAATTGTTGGGCGGCGATCGCCAGCGCGCCATGCCCTTCGTCGGCGGCCACTTCGCCACCATATATCTGTCACCCAAGGATTATCACCGCATCCACATTCCGGTAGATGCGACACTAAAGGAGATGGTTCACATCCCAGGCCGGCTGTTTAGCGTCAATCCAGCCACCACTCGCGCAGTACCCAGATTGTTCGCCCGCAACGAACGCGTCGCCTGCATTTTTGATACAGCGCACGGGCCGATGGCGATTGTGATGGTAGGAGCAATTTTTGTATCGAGCATTGAGACCGTCTGGGCCGGGGAAGTCACACCACCCAGCCGCAGCAAGGTGCGAAGCTGGCACTACCTAGCCAAGCAACACCAGTTTGCCAAGGGCGCGGAAATTGGCCGATTCAACATGGGCTCAACGGTGGTGGTATTGTTCGGCCCCAACATGGTGAACTGGACCAAAGACATCACCGCTGAACATGTCATTCGCATGGGTGAACCCCTGGCGGAGTTCAACCCCAAACTGCTGAACGACTGAAGCTGTTTTAAGCGATAGCCGCTGCTTCGCCTTGATGCTGGTTAATCAGGGCTTGCAGCGCGCGAAACGCGCAGGTATCAAAATCCTGAAAGCTCAGACCAACGCCATCATCATCCACGCGAACGACTTTGGCATGCAAGCGATGCTTGCTTGACCGCCCTTCCGCATCATCCAGATTGAACAACAAATCCACAACCGAGTTTTCTTCCAGGGGAAAATTTACCCACTCGACAAACACCCCGCCCAGCCCCAAGTCACGGGTCCGGGATTTAGCCAATGTGATGCCTTGATCAATCACTTCGACACTCAATTCCAAACTACGACGTTTACTCCAGCGGTTTTCCACCCTGTTAACAACGCCCATTGATACGCCCCCTCGGGAAAAATGTCATCTGGCCGGAAAGCTTATTGTGGTTACTCACCGCTTGCCGGCCCGCCTTAATACTGGACAAAAACAAAGCAATTTCCAAACCACTTTTAAAATTAACTGCAACCATTTGATATTCCACAAATATAAAAACGAAATACCCAACTTCGCCTCGCCACTGTCAAAGTTTTCGACAAACCAGCTAGGCCCGCTCGAACGCAAAACTGATCCCGCTGGCCACATCCGGCAGACCCTGTTGCAACATAAACAGACGATCTACCCCCAGCGCCACACCCGCGCATGGCGGCAAACCCGCCCGCTGCGCTGCCAGCAGCCGTTCATCTCGAGGAATGGATGGCTGCTTCAATGTCTGACGTATCTGCAGCTCATCATCCATGCGCAATGCCAGACCATCACCATCGAGCAACTCCTGGTAGCCGTTGGCCAATTCAACACCGCGCCAGTACAACTCAAAGCGCTCGGCTAGCGGCGGCTCACCCTGACGAACCTGAGCCAGCGCCGCCTGGGAGGCAGGATAGTCGTAAACAAACACCGGTCCCGCCAGCCCCAAGGTCGGCTCGATCAAATGGCTCATCAATAGATCGCGCCAAAAATCGATATTTTCATCACCCCAAGTTACGTCATCCAACCCGTGATGACTCGCCACCTGACGCAACTGCCTCACATCGGCCACATGCACATCCACACCAAAGGCTTGCGCAAACACGTCGGCGTAGCTGATCCGGGCGGCAACGGGTAAGCCGCACACCGTCTCGACCAAGGCAGAAACCTCGTCCATCAACTGATGATAGTGCCAATGGGGGCGATACCACTCAAGCATGGTGAATTCAGGGTTATGCCGTGCGCCCATCTCCCCATTCCGAAACACTTTGCAGATCTGATAGATAGGACCGCTACCCGATGCCAACAAACGTTTCATGGGAAATTCGGGTGAGGTATGCAGATACAGCCACTGGCCTTCGGCCCGGGCCGGGCCACGATAATGACAGGTAAAACTGTCAATCAGGGGAGAGGTATTGCCGGCCGCCGACAGGATGGGGGTTTCCACCTCCAGAACGTCGCGCGTGGCAAAAAAACTGCGAATCGATTGCAGGAATTGGGCTCGCTTGCGCAGAACATCCAGACTTGCGTTCGGTCGCCAGTCCTCCCCTGGGGCAGGGGAGGTCAGTTCCGGGGAAACCACCGAATTATTCTTCCTTGGCGCGACCTACGTATTCGCCGCTACGGGTATCAACACGAATCGTTTCGCCGATCTCCAGGAACAGGGGAACGCGTACCACGGCACCGGTTTCCAGGGTTGCCGGCTTGCCGCCGCCACCAGAAGTATCACCACGCAGACCGGGGTCAGTATCCACCACTTTCAGGATCACGAAGTTGGGCGGAGTCACGGCAATCGGCGCGCCGTTCCACAAGGTCACCACGCAGGTATCCTGCTCCTTCAACCACTTCAGCGAATCGGAAACAGCGGCGGCATCGGCGCCAATCTGCTCAAAGCTGCCTGGATTCATAAAGTGCCAGAACTCACCGTCGCTGTAGAGATACTGCATCTCCACGTCAACCACATCTGCGGCTTCCACCGTTTCGCCACTTTTGAAGGTCCGATCAATCACGCGTCCGCTCTTGAGGTTACGCACTCTGACGCGGCTGAACGCCTGACCTTTGCCGGGCTTTACGAATTCGTTCTCAACGATGTTGTACGGGTCGCCATCGAGCATAATTTTCAGGCCCGATTTGAACTCATTTGTGCTATAAGTGGCCATAATTTCTGGAAGTCCTCGTTGTCATCACACAAAAAAATGTCGCATATCATACCGCGAATTCAGCCGACTGGGCAGCCTGCCTGGCAAACATCTTTGGCACAGGCCATTCGTGATCCGCAGGTCTTGCTGCAGCAGTTAAAACTGCCTGCCACACTGCTGGCGGCAGCCCGCCAGGCGGCCACACAATTCCCGCTGCGGGTGCCGCAAGGGTTTGTGCAGCGCATGCACCCAGGCGATGCCAATGACCCGCTGCTGCTGCAGGTTTTACCGCTGCATCTGGAGCTGCAATCGCCGCCCGGTTACGGCACCGACCCGGTGGGCGACCACCACGCCGAACAGCGTGCCGGCGTGCTGCAAAAATACCAGGGCCGCACCCTGCTCATCACCACCGGGGCTTGTGCGGTGCACTGCCGTTATTGTTTTCGCCGCCATTACCCGTATGCAGAATCCAATGCCGCGCGCGATGGCTGGGACGACACCGTGTCGCTGCTGCGACAACAAACCGATCTGCAGGAAGTCATCCTCAGTGGCGGCGATCCGCTCACACTGACCGAATCCCGCCTGCAGGCACTCACCGATCAGCTCAATCGACTGGAGCACATCCGCTATGTGCGCATCCACAGCCGCTTGCCGGTGGTGCTGCCCGAACGGGTCAACGAGGCGCTACTCACCTGGCTGGACTCGATTCACGCCAAAGTGGTGATGGTCATCCACAGCAATCACGCCCAGGAATTAAACCACGAGGTCGCCACCGCTTGCCGCGCCCTCAAAGGTGCCGGGGTTGAGCTGCTCAACCAGTCCGTGCTGCTCAAAGGCATCAACGACAACACCGACAGCCTGTGTCAGCTCAGCACTACCCTGTTTGATCTGGGCGTTTTACCGTACTACCTGCACCAATTAGATAGAGTCGCTGGCGCAGCGCACTTTGAAGTTGATGATCAGCACGCCCTGCAGCTCATCGAACAATTGCGACAACGATTGCCGGGCTATCTGGTACCACGACTTGTGCGCGAAGTCAGCGGCCAGCCGTACAAGCAGCCCCTGTTCGATCTGACATAAAAAAAGGGAGCCTAAGCTCCCTTTTTACTGACCTCGGTCAACATTAGCCTGCGGCACGCAGCGCGGCAATGCGTTCAGACAATGGCGGGTGAGAAGTAAACATTTTCTTCAAACCGGTAGCCAAACCCGAGTTTATGCCGAACGCAGCCATCTGATCAGGCATCATCGAAGGCTGATTGGCACCGGCCTGTAAACGCTCCAGCGCCGCAATCATCTTCTGCCGACCAGCCAGACGCGCACCACCGGCATCGGCCCGGAACTCGCGCTGACGGCTGAACCACATCACGATCGCGCTGGCCAGAATGCCCAAAATCATCTCGGCAATGAATGAAGTCACAAAGTAGGCGATGCCGTGACCGTTTTCATTTTTGAACACCACGCGGTCCACCGTATGGCCAATCACCCGCGCCAGGAAAATCACGAAGGTGTTCACCACGCCCTGGATCAACGCCAAGGTAATCATGTCGCCATTGGCCACATGCGCCACCTCGTGTCCCAGCACCGCCTCGGCCTCATCGGGCGTCATGTTGCGCAGCAGACCAGAGCTCACCGCCACCAGCGCCTTGTTGCGACTGGCACCGGTTGCAAACGCGTTAATCTCGGGAGAATCGTAAATCCCCACTTCGGGCATGCCAATGCCGGCTTCTTTGGCTTGACGACGCACAATGTCAAACAGCCACTGCTCGGTCTGGTTGCGAGGCTGCTCGATAACGTGCACCCCCATCATTTTCTTTGCCGTCCACTTGGACAACAACAAAGACACAAACGAGCCACCAAAGCCAAACACGGCCGCGAATATCAGCAGATTGTTCAAATTCAGCCCTGCGCCCTGCTCATCGAGGACAGAATCCACTCCCAGCAGACGCAGAGTAATACCCGCCACCAAAATCACCGCAAGGTTAGTGAGTACAAACAACAAAATGCGTTTCATTGCTTCGTTTTCCTTACATTAATGAAAAAACCGTTCGTAGACGTAGGATATGGCCATTTCGCTAAATTTCAAGAGGGCAATTCCCACAAAATTCACTAAAGCTTTATTCTGGCTATTCGATAACCTTTGTACAGAACGGACCCCTCCTCCCTCCCTCAGTCCGTTCTGCTTTTTTAGCCGGAAGTTCTGCTTCCGGCTTTTTTCCGTTGCCAGAAATTTAGCGCAACCACATAAAAAATTTAAAGTTTTTATCTCATGGACGACAAACTGCCCAAGCGCAGCCTTTGTAACACCAATGTAAATAGCCATATAAAATACATTAATTAGGGCTGCTCACACTTATAACATTGCAGGTGAAGGCTTGTGGGGCAGTACAGCTTATCTACAGTTCAAGTATCCGCATTAGGTTCGTCACTAAAACGTTATATCGCTGCCATCGCCGCCATCGCGCTGCTGGCGCCGCCGCTGACTTACGGGTTGCAGTCCTTCCGCAATATAAGCCAGCAACTGGACAGCCAGGCTCGCTTCAGTCAAATCCTGTTGCAGGATGTCAACCTTGAGCAACTGCCCGAACAGGACCCCCGATTACAGCGCTCGCTCCTGCCAGCCACCCAAAGTCATATCGTGCTGCGCAGTGCTTCCGGACGCGAGATTTACCGCAGCAGCAGCCACAACCCCCTGTCGCCGGAAATCAGCCGCGAAATAAGCCTGCTCAACCAAAATCACAAGCTGGTCGCCACCATACACGTAAGCCAGTCGGTTAGACCGCTGGTATTTGAGCTTAGTTTCATGCTGGCCCTGAGCATGCTCATCGGCCTGCTGATTTACAACTTTTATGGGCGCACACCGCTGCACCGCATCCAAAAAAATCTGCAGCAACTGGACAATGCCGAGCAAACCATTCGCCACCTGGAGTCAGAAAAAGAAGAGGCCCTGCAGCAAGTCAAATTTGGCACGGACACCATCCGTCATTTGGCAACCCATGACCTGCTGACCAACTTGCCCAACCGCCCCTATTTAGAGAAAAAACTGCACGAAGCCATTAACGATGTCAATCGCGGCGCCCCTCCGTTTGCGCTGGTACTGCTGGACATCAACCGTTTCAAGGAAATCAACGACACCCTCGGCCATCAGTGCGGAGATCTGGTCATTCGCGAAATCAGCCGACGCCTCAAAGAAACCACCCCCAACGTTGACGCCATTGCCCGAGTCGGTGGTGATGAATTTGCGATCATCATTAACGATGCCAATACCCTGGATGAAGCCCAGGTTGCCGCCATGCGCATTCAGCAGGCGCTGGAGCTACCCTATAATTTCCAAGGCTTCGCACTGGACACCTCCGCCAGCCTGGGGTTGGCCATGTACCCACAGCACGCACAAACACCAGACCAACTGATTCAGCGCGCCGATGTCGCCATGTATCTTGCCAAGGGCACCGGCAAAGATCTGGTTATTTACCAACCCGAGATGGACCCCAACAGCGTCAGCCAGCTCACCCTGCGCGGCGAGCTGCATAAATCCATCGAGAACGGCGACCTGGAACTGTATTACCAGCCCAAAATTGACCTCAATACCCGCGCCATCTGCGGCGCTGAAGCCCTGGTTCGCTGGAACCATCCTGAGCGCGGCCTGATTTCGCCAATGAACTTTATCCCCGTGGCCGAACAAACCGGCCTGATCCATCCGCTGACCAATCTGGTGATGAACAAGGCCATCCGCCAAACCGCCCAGTGGCAGCAGGAGCTAAAACATTTCCGCGTGGCACTCAATCTTTCTGCGCGAAATCTGCATGACGTACAACTGCCCGCTAGGCTGCGCACCATCATGCATGCCTGGCAGGTATCGCCCAGTAATCTGGTGTTAGAAATTACCGAAAGCGCCATCATGGCAGAACCCGCCCGTGCCGAACGCATTCTGCGCGAACTGTCCGAAATGGGTCTGCACATTTCCATTGACGATTACGGCACCGGTTATTCGTCGCTGTCCTACATCAAACGCTTGCCCATTGACGAAATAAAGATCGATCGTTCCTTTATTTCTGAAATGCTGACCAACGAAAACGACGGCGTTATCGTTCGCGCCACCATCGACATGGCACACGACCTGGGACTGAAAGTCACCGCCGAAGGCGTGGAAAATCAGGAAACCTGGGATTTGTTGCGCGAATACAAGTGCGATCTGGCTCAGGGATATTTCATGAGCCAGCCGCTACCGGTCAGCAAATTCAACCACTGGCTGCTGCATTCCCCCTGGGGTGCCTCACCCTCGCTGCGCCTGGTCGGCCAGGCCAAATATTCCTCCTGATCGAATCGACTGGCAGAGGCGGGATTCCCGACTATAGTTGTTATCAATCCCCGGCAAGGGGATTGCAGCAGTCAAGGATGTCCATAACTACAACAGGGGAATCGCCGTGCAACTCACCATCGTGCCTTACGATGGGGTGAACGGCCCGGAGCTGTACCGGTTGGCCGAAGACCTCAGCAAGCATCATTACCAAATCGACATCGCCGCAACATTGCCGTTGCCGACCAATGCCTTCAATCCGCGCCGCCAGCAATATATCGCTGACAAACTATTTGAGCCGCTGCGTCAGTTTGAACGCCACGGCAGCCGCGTGCTAGGCGTGATCAACCACGATATTTATCGCTACATTCTCAAATGCGTTTATGGCTTGGCGGACCTGCCCGGCTATGTCGCCATGATGTCGCTACATCGGCTACGCCATACCACGCAAACGGACGTACTAGAAGCGCGCATGCTCAAACTCGCGCTTCACGAACTGGGTCACACCCATGGGCTGGAGCATTGCAAGCGACTGGATTGCGTCATGTGCTTTAGTCCCAATCTGAACCATCTAGACCAAAGCGGCACCGTTTTTTGCCCAACCTGCCAACAAAAGCTGACAGCAAAAATCACCGCCGAAACGTTAATAGCACCATAAAATCAATCCTTTAATTAGGTCAATATCTTATGCCGCCATGCCAGCGCCCCATTAAGTTTTGGGGCGCTATTGCCGATTTATCGCAATAACCAATGGCTCAGGCAATAGACACGGTATGGAATTTTTCGGCGCGGTGGCACAAGCAGTAGTTGTGACCATTATTTTTCTCAGCTTACTGTTCATCGCCCAACAGCGCGCACGACTAACGCAAGGTGGCTGGAAATGGATTCTACTGGGCTGGGCAATCATCCTGCTCGGCACAATAAGCCACATCGCTTCCGACATCGGCATCGATCAGTCAGGCATTTTTGCCGACAACGCCAAAGTCAGGCTCATGCTGGACAACGTCATCGCCTTCCAGCTTGGCTACCTGTTTATTTTTGCCGGCCTGATCCAGATCATGATCCAGGCACCACCATCATCGCGCTCCCCCTCCTGCGATTTTGCATCCACCATCAGTCATGAATTGCGCACCCCCATGACCTCTATCTACGGCTCGCTGCGACTGCTCAACAATGCCCCGACCATCAAAGATCTACCGGAAAACGTCAGGCAAATCCTCGACATTTCACTGCGCAATAGCGAGCGAATGATGCAACTGATTAACGACATTGTTGACCTGCAACACATAGAGGCCGGCAGCATTTCATTGAATCTGCAGACGCATGACTCCCAGGAACTGTGTGCAACCGCGCTGCTAAACAGCAACAGCTACGCTGACAATTACCGTGTCCATTTCCAATTACAGCCGCCTGCACAACCTCTGCGCCTGACAGTGGATGCCGAACGTTTTTACCAGATCATGAACAATCTGTTGCGCAGCGCCGCCCGATACAGTCGTCCCGGCAACATCATTACCATTCGAGTCATCCAACAAAACAATTGCGGCCGCATCGAGTTCCTTGACCAGGAACAGCACGTGGACAAAAACATCCTGGCCCAACTGTTCGCTCCTGTAGATTACTCAATACCGCCCAGCACTCGCCAGGATGGCATCGGACTCTCCATCAGCATCAGCCGGCAACTGGCACACATGATGGGTGGCGAAATCGGCTGCGAGATCAATCCGCAAAACAACAGTATTTTTTACTTTGATTTACCGATGAAAGGTACGGATTAAACCATGTCTGGCATACAAATCGCTTTCTTACCCATCAATCATCCGTGGTTCTAATATGACTATGAGCAAAAATGTCGCGTCAGAGAGTTTGCTAATCAGTGCGGCCAGCATCTCAGCTGACCTCAACGAAGTATCACGCATCGCCAAACACATTTCCGTTGGCGTAAAAAATGCGAAGGCTATTGCTGCCCGAGCAGGGAATCAGGCGCGTGGTTTTCAGCCCATTACCGATTTCATCAACGAAATGGCGACCGACATCATGGGGCTGGTCGAAAAAATCAGTCGCGAAGCACTGGAAATCACCCGCATCGCCTCAGCACACAGCCGCACCCAGGAAGCCAAGCGGCGTATCGACAGCGTGTTTCTCAGCGATCAGCCTATTCGTTACCGCGATGAGCTGGGCGGCATCGCCCACAAAATTGATGAAAATGTCCAGCAACAGCGCTACATCATTAAGAAACATGCGCGCCACCTAGGATTACTGCTGTCAGAAATCGAACAAAAAGTAAAAGCGGCGCAAGTGATTTCCAACACCTCCCGGGTCGAGGCATCACGCGCCAAGGATTATCGTCAAAACCTGGAAGTCGTCGCAGAAAATCTGCTGACTGAAACCGACCAAATCAAAGGTCGGGTGCAGCGCTGCCAATCGCGCCTGTCCAGAGTTTTTTTACAACTCAACTAACGGAGCTCTCCCATGCTAAAAGCGACGCCCCTGTATGAAAAAGGACATCAATGGGTCGTGTTTGGCCGTGATCCACAAAAAGTGGACAAAATCATCGATACCAATCAGTACATGATCATCGCCAATGGTCAGGCCATTTTGCTTGACCCAGGCGGTATCGAATTATTTTCACCGATGCTGACGGCCATCCTCAACTTCATTCCACTGGAAGGCATCACTGACATTTTTGCGTCGCACCAGGACCCGGACATCATTTCGTCACTGGGGCTGTGGGACAATGCCCTGCCGCACGCCAAATTGCATCTCCCCTGGATCTGGGAAGGCTTTGTTCGCCACTTTGGTTCCAGCCACGTCACCTACTGCCCGATCGCGGACGACGGCGGCAGCATTCACATCGGCGGCAAAGAATTGCGCTTCATTCCCGCCCACTACGTGCATGCGTCCGGTAACTTCCACGTTTATGACCCCGTAGCCAAGATTCTGATGAGCGGTGACGTCGGCGCCTCACTGGAACCCGATGGCGCGCCGATGTTTGTCGAAAACTTCCAGGAACAAATTCCGAAAATGAAAATGTTCCATCAACGCTGGATGCCCTCCAATCGCGCCAAAAACGACTGGATACGCCGCGTTCGCGAACTTGATATCGACATCATGGCACCGCAGCATGGCCGGATTTACCGTGGTGACGATGTCCAGCGCTTCCTCGACTGGTTCGAGGCCCTGGAAGTCGGCATCGCCGTTTAGCGCGAACTCCCGCCCACAAAAAAGGCCCGCACGGGCCTTTTTTTATTCCCCCACTTGCATCGTTCAAAATTAAGCTGTACAAATAAACAGTGCTGTTTATAAAAACAGATTGCTGTGTACGGTAACGCATTGCGCCAGTCACGATCTGACACAGCCAACGCTTCTCACCCCTGCGAAGACAAGGAGTACTCATGAGCCTGAACAATCTGATCGATGACCGTCCACACTACCGTAAGCCCAGCCAGCCGCCACTTTCGCGACAAGTCATTGCCAGCGGTTTCGAACCGCTGGATCAGTTGCTGGCCGGCGGCTTTCCGCTGGGGGCGCTGACAGAGTTACTGGTTGATCGTGACAGCCACAGTGCGATGCGGCTGCTCATTCACAGCCTGGCCAGCTTAAGCCAGCAGGGTCGCTGGATCGCCCTGATTACACCACCATATCCGCTTCACGGACCGACACTGGCCAGTCATGGCGTCGACCTTTCACGCATACTGCTGGTCCACCCGCAAACCCACCGTGCTCGCCTGTCCGTAACCGAACAGGCCTTGCGCAGCGGCACCTGCAGTGCGGTCCTCGCCTGGCCCGGGCAAATTGACGAACACCAATTGCGCCGCCTGCAACTGGCAGCCGAACAGGGCAACACCCTGGCCGTGCTGCTGCATCCGCAACAACACGATAAACGCTCGCTCGCCACCTTACGCATCAAGGTTCGTCCAACTCGACAGGGTGCGCAACTGGATATACTCAAGCGCCGCAGTGGCTGGCCCTGCGACCCTATTCAGCTATGCTGGAATCCGCCCTCGCCTGGCGATCAAACAGCGTCACCGCATTGATCGACAAATCAATGCGAACGACAATTTTCAGAGGAAAAATAGAGGTGAGAACTACGCCGCCTTGGACTTGACCGTGCCACCAACGATCACCCGATTGCGACCTTGCTGCTTGGCGACATACAAGCCTTCATCGGCTTTTTTCAACAACGCCTCGGGCGAAATTATATCTTGTTCGCCGTTAAAATACGCCGTCGCCAAACCAACACTCAGCGTAACCATCGGCGAAACACTGGATTTTTCATGTGGAATAGCCCGCTTGTGAATTTCCTCGATCAAATGTTCCGCTATTCTTTCCGCTCCTGCCGAATCTTCACCAGGTAAAATAACGGCAAACTCTTCACCACCATAACGCGCTGGCAGCTCTCCCGCCCGCTTGAATGCATTTCTCATCACCTCGGCCACCGCCACCAAGCAATGATCCCCCGCTTGATGCCCGTAAAAATCGTTGTAGTTTTTGAAATAATCTACATCACACAACAACACACTGATGGGCATTGCCTTTCTGGCGTTACGGCGAATTTCTTCTTCCAGCAACTCATCAAACTGGCGACGATTTGCCAGCCCCGTCAGTCCATCGGTAGTCGCCAAACCATCCAACCGTTCATTGGCCGACAGCAACGCTTCATTGGCCATAATCAAGGCATCTTCCAAGAATTTCCGATCTGTAACATCGCGAATCAAGCCGATGAACATAGGATTATTTTTTATTTTCATCTCGCCAACGCTAATTTCAACGGAAAATTCTTCACCGTCTTTTCTCTTGCCCGTTGATCGCCTGCCCGCAGAGATAGAAACATCTTCAAGGCCATCCACATATTTCTTCATTTTTTCCACGTGCGCATTCACGTATTTATCCGCCATCAACACACTGACATTTTCGCCAATCAGTTCAGCCGCATCATAGCCAAACATTTTCACCATCGCCGGATTGATCTGCACGATGGTTCCCTCGTGATTCGCAACAACAACGGCATCGGTAATCGTATCGAACAGCGCATCTAACCGTCGCTGCCGCTCCACACCAAACTGCTCCTCCCGGACAATCACATCCAGCATTCCATTGATTGATTCACCCAAGTTTCGCAATTCATCTTTTCCCCAACATTTTGTCCTTATCGATCGATCGCCATAAGTAAACTGTGTCATCACATCAATCAACGAACGAACACGGCGAGTAATCAGGAAATGAATCACCATAAGCAGTGCCACCCCAGCCAAAAATAGCGTAACAACTTCTTCGAACAACAGTTTTCGCAAGGCTCCCATGCCGACATCTAGGAAACCGTTAATATTCATGCGATAGAATACAAACCCACACTCGCCTGCCAAAAAAATGCTGGTAGATGAACAAAGACTGGCGTAACCGTCCACCCAGGCAACATCATCCGCAATACGAACGATAATGGAATCATCTGCCGCTGCTTTGGCAGCCAAGGCTGCATCCCAACTGGAGTTAGACGAACGTTGCGCTTTTTGATCTGCATCAATCGAGTCAACAAGAACCTCGCCCCGACCATCAACCACGACCAACCAGGATGCCACATCATTTTCCACAAAACTGGCTGCCAATTTTTTTAGTTCACCGATATTCCCAGCATCCGTCCCCGCCTGGGTTTGACGCTGCAAAAAACGCATGGTGTTTTCATGCTGTACCCGCATTCTTTCCGCAACAATGTCAGCCATCACCCCATTTGAGCGCACATAGAATGCGGCTAACACCAGCGATGTCAGCAACAACATCACTAGTGGCAAAATAAATTTAAGGGAGAATATTTGCCTCATTCCCTATTCCTCAAATCCTTGATGTTTTTTTTCATTGCTAGGAAAGTACCGGTTACCGTTCAAACGGGGATACAGCGCCTTTCTGTTTGTCGGCCACTAGCCCAGAGAAATTACCGGAACATTTACCATGTATGCCCAACATTTACCCCAAAAAAAACCGGCTTTCGCCGGTTCTTTATGATTCATTTTTTGCTGTGGAAATTAGATTTCACCAGCCAGTTTGCGCAGTGCCTGCAACTGTTCTGCATACAGCGTTTCATCACTGGCACACAGATTAATATGACCGAGTTTGCGTCCCGCGCGTGGTTCCTTACCATAATCATGCAAATGGGCATGCGAGTGACGCAATACATCCTGGCTGACCGGCATGTCGCCAATCAAATTCACCATCGCCGCGCGCCCCTTAAGATCGGTCGCGCCCAGCGGCCAATTCAAAATCGCACGTAAATGATTTTCAAACTGGCAGGTCAGTGCGCCGTTTTGTGTCCAGTGGCCGGAGTTATGCACTCGAGGCGCGAATTCATTGACAATAAGTTCGTCGCCGCACTGGAACAACTCCAGACCGATCACGCCAACGTATTCCAGCTTGTCCATCAAATCGCCGACGATCTGTCTGGCCTTGGCTTGTAACGGGTCATTTTCGCGCGCCTGCGACAAACGCAAAATGCCATCCTTGTGAATATTTTCGGCCAGATCGTACACCTTCAGCTCACCGCTGACACTGCGAGCAGCAATTACCGATATCTCTCGATCAAAGGCAACAAAACCTTCAACAATCGCCGCAACGCCGCGAAGCTGCTTCCAGGCTTTGCTCAAATCATCACGGTTGCGCAACACCACCTGACCTTTGCCGTCATAGCCTTCGCGCCGGGTTTTGAGAATCGCCGGATAACCGATCGTCGTCATCGCGTCCTGCAATTCCTGCAGCGAATTCACTGGCGCAAACGGCGCAGTGGCTATGCCCAAATCCCGGCACAGCGTTTTCTCAAACAATCGGTCTTGTGCCGTCGCCAGCGCTTCCGGTGGCGGATACACCGGCACCTTGCCTATCAACAGCTCTACCGCACGTGCGGGTACATTTTCAAATTCATAGGTAACCACGTCGCAGCGCGACGCCAGCTCGGCCAACAGCGTCTCGTCGTCATAATCGCCCCGCAGTTGCTCTGCCACCGGCGCAGCACAGGCATCGGCTGCCGGTTCGAGCACAATGAATTTCAGTCCCAGCGGATAACCGGCCAACGCCAGCATGCGCGCCAGCTGGCCCCCACCGATAATGCCGATAACCATAACTTACGCTTTCCTCGGATCGGAATTGGCCAGCACTTTATCCGTCTGCTCCTGACGGAAGGCATGCAGCGCCTTGCGGAATTGGGGGTACTTGTTGCCCAAAATGGAGGCAGCGAGCAGGCCAGCATTAGCAGCTCCGGCCTTGCCAATCGCCAATGTTGCCACCGGAATGCCGGCCGGCATCTGCACGATGGACAACAGCGAATCCATGCCATTGAGTGCCTTGGACTGCACCGGCACGCCCAGCACCGGCAAGGCAGTCTTGGCCGCAACCATGCCCGGCAGGTGGGCCGCGCCACCGGCACCGGCAATGATCACCTCGATGCCACGCCCCTCGGCGGATTCGGCGTAGCTGAACAGCTTGTCCGGGGTACGATGAGCCGAAACCACCTCTGTTTCGTAGGGAATCCCCAGCTTTTCCAGGTTCTCCACCGCCAGACTCATGGTCTCCCAATCGGAAGTGGACCCCATAATCACGCCCACCAGAGGCTTGTTCGCTGTGCTCATCTGCAATCTCGCAATGTTCTGTGTGTGAAAAACCGGCGATTATAGCGCAAATCAACCGCTACAGCAGCCACTGCCCTGAGCACTCTGCCGCGCTTCGCGTACGATCACCAGACCACCGCGCAACACCAGCACGGCGATAGCCAGACCGATAAACAGGTCCGGCAGCGCCGAATTCAGCCACCACACCAGCACCCCAGCCAGAATAACTCCCGCGTTGGCGATCACATCGTTGGCCGAGAAAATCCATGAAGCGCGCATGTGCACTTCGCCGTGACGGTGCTTGTGGATCAACCTCAGACAGACCAGATTGGCCATGAGCGCCACCGACGCCATCAGCATCATCACCTCAGACACCGGCTCGCTGCCCACCCAAAATCGCCGCAGCACATCCAGCAGCACTCCCATCGCCAGCAAAATCTGCAACACGCCGCTGAGCATCGCCGCGCTGGCCTTATGACGTGCACTCTGCGCCACGGCATACAGCGCTACCCCGTACACCGCTGCGTCGGCCAGCATATCCAGCGAGTCGGCCACCAACCCACTGGAATCCGCCCACAGCCCCACGCCCAGTTCAACAACAAACATCACACCGTTTATCGCCAGCAACCACCACAAAACTCGACTCTGCTCGCCGGGCTTTACTTCCACTTCACAACCACAACCGGACATAACCAAACCTCACTCGTGCCCAAGCACGTTCATCGGCCATCACGGTCATTTTATCAGCAAGATTCACTGGCAAAATAATTGCTTTTATTGGTTCTAAACGACAATCGGCGACCACCCATGCACATAGACGAGCACATCCGCCAACAATGGCAGCCCATCCTGACCCTGGCAGGCCAGACCATGCCGCAGTCCATGCCGCTGCTGGACGACGGCGATCGCCCGCAGGTCATCGAACTATGGGCCCAAACCTATCAGCACGCCCGCCCCCAGGAGCGCATCGGCCTGGCGGTTTTCTCTTACCTGC
>Ga0224510_10000609_pt1 | contig 26974 bp, 25 predicted proteins | sample SF_May12_sed_USG_FD_170161 | JGI IMG/M metagenome (GOLD analysis project Ga0224510, IMG submission 170161) | Sediment microbial communities from San Francisco Bay, California, United States - SF_May12_sed_USGS_4_1 | ecosystem: Environmental > Aquatic > Marine > Sediment | place: USA: California... | reverse complement strand
ACCGCGACGGGGAAGGTGCAACTCCTCAAAACCGCAATCCTCATCGGTGAAGTCCATTGCCCCACGCTGCTGATGGAGGAGGGCGCCAAGTTTCAGGGAGTGAGTGATATGGGTGTCACAGGGTGGCCCGAAGAAGCTCAACGGTTGCCCAGCAACGTTCGCGACATGAATGTCCATCGCAACAAGCCGGTGGCATTAATCGGCAGGGAGGTCGACCTCTAGCCAGCCGATCCCTTCAGTTGTCCCCCTCACTGCATTCGGTAGTCGAGTTCATGCCAGCCTGCTGCTTCCTCTCGTGACAGATGGCTTCAGATCTGCTATTTACTCTCGACCTCATTATGAGTGTGCGGCGTCGTCCATGACTCGACAGCAGATCTTTTCCGTGGTGTTCTTTTCGCTTCTGGTTCTCCTGCTCTATCAGATCGGGTTGATGTTCAAGCCATTTGTCTTTTCGGCCTTGTGGGCCGGATTGTTGGCCCATTGGGCGTTTCCTCTCCATCAGCGATTGACGCAACTGTTTGGCGGAAAGGACGCGCTGTCCGCCGCGCTGCTGACCGTCGGCGCGTTGGGCATTGTGGTTGTGCCGTTGGTGGCGATGGGGGTGATGCTGGTCCGGGAAGCGAGCGGGGCCGAAGAGGCCATTCGGTCATGGATCTCCACCGGTGGATTGCAGCGATTGCCGGAGCAGGTGGCGGCAATTCCGTTCATCGGCGGATGGTTGAAGTCAGCGATGTCAGGTGCCGGGAGCCCCGCGATTTCATTAGAGCAGTCAGTGATGACCGGGGTGAAAGAACTCAGCCAATTACTGGTCGGTGGGATGGGAGGCTTGCTGAAGAATACCTTCGCGCTTGTGACCAACTTCTTCATGATGCTGTTGATTCTATTCTTCCTTTTCAAGGATGGCCGGCAGTGGCTTTCCGTGCTCTACGACCTGATCCCGATGGAAGAGTCACATAAGTCAAAAATTCTGGCTCGGCTGGATCAAACGGTCCGGGCAGTGGTGAAAGGAATGCTGGTGACGGCCATCGTCCAGGGACTCCTGGCAGGGATGGCGTACCTTGCACTCGATGTCCCGTTCCCGATTGGGTTGACTGCCTTAACCGTCGTGTTGGCGCCGATCCCGTTTGGGGGGACCGGGTTGGTGTGGGGACCAGTGGCTCTGTACCTGTTCTGGATGGGGACGACCGGTAAAGCCCTCATCATGCTGGTCTGGGGCATCGGGGTTGTGTCGATGGTCGATCAAATTCTTCGGCCTTGGTTGATCGGTCAAGATGTGCAGATCCCGGTGTTGCTCCTTGTGCTGAGCGTCCTGGGAGGCCTGGCTCTCTATGGTATTCTGGGCATCTTCATCGGACCGATTATGGTCAGCTTGTTGATGACGGCTGTACAGATCTATCGTGAGGAATACCACCTTAAGCAGGCGGTCGTTTCCATCAATCCTCCTTCGGCCTTGTAATCTCTTCGTCGAACGTCCTCAGTTTATCCTGTCCAACATCTTGGATCAGCGCGTGACGGATAATGGAGGACGAAGCGCGTGACGTCCTACTCCAGTGGAATAGTGATAGCCATTCCCCCCATGACATCGTTCAGCTTGAAATCCTGTTTGGGGCTGAGGGGATGACTGTTATGGCAAGTGACGCATGCGGCCGACACGGCGCGATCCGCATAGATGGCTTGGAAGTATTGTTTCTTGCCGCTGGAGACCGTTCCGGTGACCGGTCGATCCGGCTGCCGTCGAAGGAGCTCAAGCGCTCTTCGTTCAAACTCTGTGGCCGGTGCGTTGCGTTGATAGATCGGGGCGAATCCAATGAGCTTGTAACGGATGCCGTATCCGGCCTCAGCAACGAGTCGACCCGAATGTTGAAGAAACTGTGCCGGCAAGGGAAGTCCTTTGCCTTGCTCCCACTGTTCTGTGGCGGCGACAACCCCTTGTTCCTGCATGCGGTTGACGACATGAGTGGTGTAGAACGAACGGTCGGCTTCCAAGACGGCATGGACATAGTCGGTGACTTTCTCCGGAGCAATACCGACAGACGTTGATCGCTCCTTGGCTGAGAGCAGAGCGCCCGTTCCCCAGAGTCCTCCTACGAGGAATGCGATGGCTGTGGTGCGGAGTGCGAAGCAGAGGTAGTCCATGGGCCTCCTTGAGCTGAGGGTGTTGTATTAATCGGCAGGGTCACGGAGCAGATCGTGCCCTGCCCTTCATGACTCTCAATACGGATGTCCCCACCGAATTTTCGAATCAAGCGCCTTGCCACCGTGAGCCCGAGGCCTGATCCTTCACCCTGTCCCTTCGTTGTAAAGAACGGGTCGAAGACCTTCGCCAGATGTTGCTTGGAGATGCCTGGGCCGGAATCGGCGATCGTCGTGGTCACCATCTTGTCTGCCACGGCGGTGGTCAGCGTGAGTGTGCCATGGCCGTTCATCGCCTGAGCGGCGTTGCTCAGGAGATTCACCAAGGCTTGCCGGAGCTGGTCGGGGAGAACCAGGACCGGTGTGGTGCCGGCATAGTGTTTGTGGATGGTGATGGCCTTCATCTCCATCGTCGCCTGAGCTGTGGTTAATGCCTGATCTACGATGTCTTCCATGGACACCGAGGTCGGCTTGTCGGATGTCTCACGGTCGATCACACCGGTGAAGTCGCGGATGATGGTGGCCATACGGCGGCCATGAGCCACGATGTCCTTGGCGTAGCTCTTGATCATCTCCATATCCTGTTCATCCTGCATGACCTCGCCTAATCCGATGATTCCGAACAAGGGGTTGTTCAACTCGTGACCAATGCCAGCGGTGAGCACGCCAAGGCTCCCCGACTTTTCCGCCTGGACCAGCTGGTCTTGCAACCGACTCTCGTCCGTTGTATCTCGCAGCACCAGCCCAATGCTCTGTTCTCCTCCGGGTCTGGCAGGAAGACGGAACCATTGATATCCGTAGATACGCGATCCGATCTGGAGCTGCGCGCGATGTCCTGCCGACTCATGATCGGTGTTCGGCATCAGCGGGTCCCGTGGGATGGTGTCCAGTGTGCTCACAGTCGTGGTGAGCGGTGTAGTGCCGTTCGCCAGGAAATCCGCTTGGAGCCGTTTCTGCTGTGCCTGGTCGAGGGGAAGAATCGAGAACAGCGAAGCGCCTGGTACCGTTCCCTGCGCCGGGAACGATTCGCGCCCAGCTCGATTGATGTACTGCACGGCTTCGTGAGCGTCAATAAGGAGAATGGGAGTCGGAACGGCATCTAAGATTTGGTCCGTCGACTGTTGGAGGACTCGGACTTCTTGGGTTTTCAATTCCACTTGATCGGTAAGGCCGGCAAATGCGGCTTTCAACTGCGCATTCATCCGATTGAATTCCCCGGCGAGATCTTCCAACTCATCACCGGTGCTGATCTGAATCGGTTTTTCGAGCTCGCCACGTCCGATGGCCTGCGCCGCCTGTTGGAGTTGTCGGACCGGTGTGACGATGCGGCCCGCGGCGAGATAGCCCAATGAGGCCAAGAGCGTGATGGCGACCATGCCGAACATCAGTACCCAACTGAACAGATGCTGAATCGGCGCGAAGAGCTCGTCGGATGACTGCCAGACGAACGTGTGCCATGACCCCTGGTCGATTGAGCCGTTGGTGGCCCGGCTGGTTTCTGGAAGCGGTGCAAAGCCGATGACGGACGTCGCTTGTCCTCCATGGCCGTCGCTCGATGCTTGTACCCACCCGGGATGGTTCGGTGTGATGAGGGGAATCAACTGAGGGTCGGACAACGGAACGCCGGTCGGCAGAATGGGGCAGCTGATGACGATGCCGTTGGTATCAATCAACATAACGTGCCCGGTTTTCCCGAACCGAATGGCATGGGTTGAAGGGGAGAAAAATTCTTTGGCGTCGATCACACGATGGAGCACTCCGACGGCGCCATGTCGGAGGCTATCCATGACAGGCAGGGAGATGGTGACCACATAGGCGTTCACCCTCTCGTCGAAATGGATGCCTTCGATGTAGAGTTTGCCGACGCCTCTATTGAAGGTACCTTGCCACCATCGAGCGTCCTGATGACGAAAAGCCGGATGGCCGGTCATGGTTCCGACCAGTGCGCCTTGGGTATCGGTCAGGAACAGCATCTTTGTCGAAGAGCGAACCACTTGGGGAAGCAACTGTCCCGGTGGGCTATGGATCCCGGAAAAGTATTCATGGAGCAGCGCACTGAGCGGGTTGTCCGTGATGGACTGTACGGCAGCTTTGTCTCGGCTTATCCATCGCCGTTCCAAGTCCGTGCTCGCTCTGGGGTTGCTTGGGGCGTCACGCCGGCGTTCCAGCTCACGGATGATGGCGGGATCATTTGCGATCCGAGCGGTATGCGCGATTTCTTCTACAATAAGCAGGTCCAGTTTGCGGGCCGCTTCCGTGGCCAAGGCTTTGAAGCTTTCCCCACTGACCTCCCGAATCTCTTGAGAGCCCTGCCAGAACGCCATGCCCAGACCAACAATGAGTGGGAACAGGCCGACAAGCAACATAGACAAGATGATCTTGGTCTTGAGTCCCCATCTGGCACCGGCTGATGAGGGGGGGGAGGTGCCGTTCATGACGATCCCCCTTCACTCTGGCTGGTTTCTCCGGGGAATGTGAGAGTGAACGTTGACCCACGGCCCACCTGGCTTTCCACGGTAATAGTCCCGTGCATGTGGTGGATGACATTCTTGATATTGTAGAGGCCCAACCCGGTTCCCTTACCGGGCGGCTTTGTGGTGAAGAACGGATCAAAAATACGGTTCAGCAGTTCCGGCGCAATGCCGCTGCCGGTGTCCGATACACGGATCTGCGTCCCTTCATCTACCGCAGTTGTTTCTAGGGTCAGGATCCCTTGGTGTTCCATGGCCTGGACCGCATTGGTAATGAGATTGACGAACACATGGAGGAGCTGATCAGGATTGCCCTTCGCGATCATATCCGGTTGGTAGCGCTTGCGAATCTCAATGTCTTGGAGGGCGACGGCGTAGCGCGCGATCTTCAGGGCCTCATCGAGCTTCGCGTTGACACTGATGAGACCCTCTTGCTGGAGAGATGTGCGGCGAGAATAGGACGTCAAGTCTCGACAAATCGCCGTCGTTCGCTTCACGGCTTCGATGATGTCTCTTGCCTGAAGGTGCACTGCGTCCAGATCTGTTTCCTCAGTGAGATTTTCCGCCAACCCCAAAATGAGCTGGAGGGGATTATTGATGTCGTGGGCGATACCGGCGGCAAATGAGCCGATTCCTGCCAGTTTCTCCGCATGGAGCAACTCGGCCTGCAGCCCCGTTTCATGTTGTATCAACAGCCACAGCAGTCGTGATGTTTGTCCATTGACGATATTGGTTCCCGGAGGCACCTCTTTCTGAAGCACCGACTCCATCGTAGGGTCACCGGTGACGTCCATCACGAGACTTGGTTGTTGGTTCTTGAGGAGGTTCGACACCCGGTCATAGATCGGCACCGTGAGTTCTTGGGCTCGTCGGAGCCCGGGCGCCGAGGGGTTTATGTCGACGATTCCAACGACCCCAATCGTGCCGATCTGATGAAGCGCATCAAGGAGGGCCGTTCCCCCACGGCCCGCTCCGATGATAGCGACTTTCATCGGCAGCGGTGTGGGATCCTGCGCAGCTCCTTGGAGCTCGGTTCGTCGGTCGGAGATGGCTGGTGAGAAGAGCGTCATACGTGATCCTTCAGCTGTGTGTCTCAGTTGATCAGAGGTGAGCGATTTCACGCTGTTCCATCGCTCGCCCGACGGATGCCTTCAGTTTCTCGCCTTCTACCGGCTTCACCAGATAGTCTACGACGCCCTGCCGGAGTAATGAGGTCGCCATGTCGGTATCTGGGAATCCAGTCAGGACAATCAACGGGACGCGAGGATAGTTCTGGCGGAAATAGGCAATCGCTTCGATTCCATTGACTTTGGGCATGCGGATGTCACAGATCATGACATCGAGGAGCAGCCGGTTTTCACCCGAGTTGATGACCTCGATGGCCTTTTCTCCATTCTCCGCCTCAAGCGTATCGTACCCTGCTTTCTGGAGTGTCATGCGGACGACCTTGCGGATGTCAGGCTCGTCATCGACGATGAGCACTCGTCCATTGCAGCTCTCACCTCCCACAAAGAACCCGGACTTGAATTCACTCATGATGACCTCCTTGGTGAACGGCGGCGATTGGTTTCGATCCGTACATCAGGGTGGGAGCAAGGTCGATGCCGACGCGTGAGAAGGCTGAAGACGAATCATTTCAATGTTTTGCTTGTTGATGGATGGGGAGGTGCTGCTGGCGGTTGGCTGATATGCACCACCAACATGGTGAAAACCACCAGGAGAAGGGCACATTGCCTTTCACAGGCGATTTCAGCTAGGGTACTGCACAACAGAGGAGTGGAGGCCGGTGATTACCCCAGATGTGCTGACCGAGTATATTCGTAAATCTTTGCCCGATGCGGTGGTGACGGTGACAGATCGTACGGGCACGATGAATCACCTCAAGGTGGTGATTGTGTCGGATGGGTTCCAGGGGAAAAATCTCTTGGACCGGCACCGCATGATTTATCAAGCGTTAGATGCACCGATGAAGGATGGGCGCATCCACGCCTTGGAACTGACGGCACGAACGAAAGACGAAGCGTAGGAGGAGATGATGGCTGACCAGATGGAAGAAGAAATTCAGAAGGAAGTAAAGGCCCATAAAATTTTGATCTACGGCAAGGGAACGAAGACGATGCCCATGTGCGGGTTCACCAGGGAGACCATGCAGTTTTTCGACAAGTATGGGTACCCCTATGAGCTCATCGACGTGCTGTCGCAGCCGGCCAAACGCGAAGCGCTGACGAAGATGACCAACTGGCCAACGCTCCCAAAAGTGTTTATCGACGGTACGTTCTATGGCGATACCGACGTCCTTGATCCCATGGCGGCCAAGGGCGAGGTCGAACCGCTGCTCAAGAAGGCATTTGGGAAGTAGGGAGGTCGTCTCGGCTGGCGAACGGCGCGCGAAGCCGGTTGTGCCATAACGCTCGAAAGTCAGACGGGTGATGAGTCCCTTTCTTCTCCTCGGATGCTCCTCTAAGGCTACGACTTCGTCGCAATGCCGTCGCATCCGGTATTAGTTGCCGACAGGTCTAGCAATTCCTGCTATAGCACGAACCTCTTCGCGCATCCGTCCCATCCGAGACTTGGGAAGAGAGAGGTGAAGAGTCACATGGTGACAAGATTCACCTCCATGCCTGGTATGGTGATCGTAGCACTGGGCTTGGTCATGGGCTTTGGATGTGCTTCCGACCATCCGCGGAATCATATGGCTTGGGAGCAAACGCGGATTATCGATCTAACGCATTCGTTTGCCTCGGATACGATTGTCTGGCCGACGGAGCAGGACTTCAAACTTGTCGTTCAGCATGCAGAGGACACAGCGGACGGGTATTACTATGCCTCGAATCGTATGGAAATGCCCGAACACGGCGGCACCCACATCGATGCGCCGATTCACTTTTCCGAAGGCAAGCAGACGCTGGACCAGATTCCAGTCGAGCGTTTAGTGGGGGCTGGTATTCGAATCGACCTCACACGTCTATGTGGGGATGACAGGGATTGCCAAATTACCGCTCATGATCTTATGCGGTGGGAGTCACGATCTGGCCGAATTCCAGAGAGGGCCATCGTCCTATTAGATACGGGCTATGCCCGGTTCTGGCCGAGTCGGAAGGACTATTTAGGAACAGACGTGAGGGGGCAGGAGGGAGTGCGGGCGCTACATTTTCCTGGGCTGCATCCAGAGGCAGCTGCCTGGCTGGTTCGCGAACGGCACGTGAAGGCGGTCGGCATCGACACTGCGTCAATCGACTACGGCCAATCGACGGCTTTCGAGACGCATGTCGCACTGCTGTCCCAAAATGTGTCGGTGTTTGAAAATCTGGCCAATCTGGATGATCTGCCTGATCGTGGTTTTGATGTCATCGCTCTGCCGATGAAGATCAAGGGTGGGACTGGTGGTCCGCTGAGGATCATTGCTGTGCTACCGACCTCCCGCTAGCATTCACGACCAAACTACCCTTGGATATTTAATCTGGTTGATGGCCTGGGAGAGGATCCTGAGCCACTGCCAAGCATCGGCCCTTAGAGCGTCCTGATCTTGAGACTGTAGCAGTTGCCTGCTCATTCTTTCAGGTTTCTGAGGACGCATGTATACTTGTGCAGTATGAAGCCTCAGCAACCGGCTGCTTCTCAATCAACTGGACGGCGACCAAGCAAGCTGAGTCAGCGGCTTGCTGACGACAAGATAGAGCGAGCGAGGCGTCAGACTCCGGAAGAACGGCTGATCATTGCATTGCACCTCTCCGATTTTTGCTACGAAGTGAAACGGTGTTCTCCAAAGCCCTAAATCACATTGTCGACCGTTTAGCCCAAGCCCAGAAGGCTCGGCTCATTCATTCTTATGCGCTGATCGGTGGTTTTGCAGTATCAGCATGGGGTGTTGCGCGAGCCACACAAGACATCGATCTTGCGGTGGCACTTGGGACATCGGCGCCGCAGGCATTGGCCGCTTACCTTGGAGCCGAGTACGAATCGGGCGGCATCGACGATCCGCTACAAGGTGTCTTTAGACTCAGCCTGAACTCTGAAGGGCAAGACGTGCCGGTTCAACTGATCGTGCTACCGTCAAAATTGGCAGCCGTTGCGTTCAAGCAAATTGAAACGCTAACGGTGTTGGGTTGTTCGGTTCCGGTGGTGAATTGGCAAGCGCTTGTACTCTTGAAGCTCTACGCCGGAGGACCAGTCGATTTACAAGATGCCCGAAACATTGTCGCAGTACGAAAACCAGACGCCACAGCTTGGGATGATCTTTTAGCACAGGCCGATACACTAGGACTTGCCCAAGAGATCCGATCTCTGCTTGATTCTTCCATCTGAGGTCATACCTCCTGTCGTAAATCTTGTTCAGCGCCTGGGTAGCAAGCGACGATAGCCCGTCGACATGGGTTTGGTCTTCAATGCAAGGCCAGGTTCCGTCAACATGCGCATGGGGCCAAGGGTGATAGGGAAAAAGCGGATGCTTTGGCGGAGTAAGGCACGATCACATTCCCGCAAATTCTCACCGGAACGGTCATGGATCGTCCGCCGACCGTTCGGCAAGCTGCGCGGGGCATCGATCGGGATGAGAGTGGGCCGTATTTCTTTTACGCGGTCGATGATTTCGTCATCTCTAAACACGACGCAGGTTTCAGCCATCAGATCACGTAATACACATAGACCAGTAGGCCGCCGCGGCGACCCGGCGAGATCGATCCCTACCACAACCAGCCGCGTGTTCTTGGCCATCGGAGTTTACTCGCCGGCAGGATTTGAGCAAGGCGGGAAGTCTAACACCTTTTCTTTCTCTCATGACAGAGATTTAGCCTGTCGCTATTTCTCTTTCCGATCAATCGCTGAAAAGTATCGTTTTCTGAGCTCTTCAAGATGTGGATTCAGGTGTGCGATCGAGGCTTCCCAACTCGGATCAATAATCTTTAGCCTGCTGTTGAGGAATACCCTAAAAATCTCAAACATTTTCAAAAAGGCTTGAAGTGTCAACACGAAATAGAATTTGTACTCTGAAGTTTCTCGTGGAAACTGGAAGTAGTGTATCTGCAATAGATCGGCATTTGCTTCAGAAAGTTCCTTCACTTCCATTCTATGAAAGAAAGAGCTGATGTCAGCATGAGAGCCGTATTCGCTACATGAGTCATGTAGGTTGATCAGGATATGCGCGAGTGGGTACTTCGAAGAATCTTTCTGAATTTCCTTCTGCAAGTTGGACTTAATGTATTTGAAATAACTGTTTTGCTCCGCGTAACTCTTGGCTGTACTAGGATCGAGGATAATCTTATATGCAGTCAAGGAAGCATCGATGGCTTTTCTAGTGGAAGAAAGTGACTCTGAAAGGTGTGAGCGCAGAATGCAACTCACCGAGAAATAGAGATGGAAATGTGTGAACAAGTATAGTTGGCTTATTAAGAGACCAGGTTGATCGTCCTCAGACATCCGGATGCGCGAGATGGGAGACTGGAAAATGTGGTCGAGTTGTCCAAATAAGTCAAATTCAGGCCGGAAGTTTAAAATGCTGGCCAATAGATTCTGCTCCTCTGCCCCAAGGTATTCATGAAAGCGCAAAGCCATTTATAATGTCACCTTGATGACCGCCTTCTCTCGGTTGATGGTTGATTCTAGGTGTGTATTGCCGCTTTCTCAAGGTTCTATGCAATAAACAAAAAATCCGCCGCGACTGAGGCGATCTGTTGAGCGGTACCGGTGCTTTAAGCCGGGCGCTTTTTTCTCTCGCTCAGGCGGAGTCTGTAGCTATATGGAGGGAATTTGGCGAAGGAATGGGGATACACTGACGCATGAGTGAGCTAGGCGACAATAGCTTGTTTCGTTTCGTCAAGGTGCTTCTGTAGGTAGGTCATAAAGGGGGTGCCGCCGGTGCCAACGGCTGTGGGATTGGTCATACTGGTCTGGTGCTGGCGATTGATGTAACTGTCTGCATAGCCGATGTGGATTTCCCGGAACTGTGCCAGCAAGTCGACGCAAGCGCAGTAGGCGGACCAGAGTTTGGGATGGTGTTGTCTGCGATCGCGAACATAGCCGGATAGAGGGGTGCGCCCTTGGCCATCAGTCTGACTCTCCAGCGCCTGAATCAAAGCGCGGTGGCGGGGTGGCATGTACGCTCGCATTTCTTGCAGATATACCGTCAAGGGATCGGGTGCATGGTGGATGCCAAGTCCTGCATCTAGGCAAGGGACAATTGAACTCTGCGCGCCTGTCTCGCCACGAAACTGCTGCGGCTGGTGGCCATAAGTTTCGACCTTGTCATAGATGAGGCCGTTGGGCAGCGATGGACTGTTCTTCCAGCCATGGATGTAGGGTCTCACGCGGGTGTAATAGACATAGGGATCGCAGCGCTCTTTCATGCGCAGCAGCGTATCTCGCACGGCGGTTTGTGCGGATGCCAGGGCTTGTAACCCCGGCAGAACTTCATCGTCCTTCCCTTTCGCAGCTCCGTTGATCGCCCGTATGAGGCCATCGAGGCCAGGGCCTGCTTGTTGCTCGATCTGGATATGGACCACGACGAACCATTCTTCATCGAGTCCGCCGAGAAAATTCTGCAGCAGTACGATATTGTCGAGCTGAATCGGCTTCGTGTTATCGAGACGGCGCCAGTTGTCCAGCGCATAGGAGGCGTAGGAGAGGACCGGTGGGCGACCGAGCTTCTGGCCTATGTCGTACCAGGGACGCGCGAGCTGGGAGGGGAGCTTGGTCGCCGGTTGCCCCGGTGTTTCCCACACATAGGCATGGCCGGCGAAGGACAGGATACGCATTGCAGTCCGATAGTCCTCCTCGCGCCAGCTCGACGGGATGGATGGGAGCAACGCTGGTTGTTCATCGATAAATCGCCGGACTTGGCGGGCGCTTAACAACTTGGGGAGCTCATGACCTAGGTGGTTGAGCGCCGGACAGTCGAGCAGCGTTTCGCAAGGATCCGACGGGAGGAACCCCCGTTCCGGGGAGATTCCAAATTCTGCAAGCGACAGCGGTTGGAACTCGTGGGAGTTCATAGAGCCCTCTTTCCTCTCACTCTATCACTCCTGTATTTGATTGCAATCCACCTCAAAAAGGAAAGGCCACCTTTGCAGGTGGCCTTTCCAGTTCCCTTCTCTCAACGGGTGTGACGCAGGTGCTCTCCCCCGTACACGCAATTTCCCTCACTCCTTAAGCACCCTCGAATCAGGATGCTCAAAATGGCGTCCCAGCTAGGCCGCAGGGAGCTCGGCGACCGAAGCGTACCCTTGCGGTACGTTGCAGGGAGACGGGCGACTGAGAACAACGCTGGGGGGCATTTTCAGCATCCTGCTACGTGCCCATTTCCCAGGAGGCAAGATACTTCTTTTGCTCCGCCGTCAACGTGTCGATCGCAACGCCCATGCCGGCCAGTTTGAGTCGAGCGATTTCTTTGTCGATCACTTCAGGGACGGGATAGACCTTCTTTTCGAGCTGTTTGTAATTCTTGACGATATACTCCGCACCGAGCGCCTGGTTAGCAAAACTCATATCCATTACGCTGGAAGGATGGCCCTCGGCAGTGGCCAGGTTAACGAGGCGGCCTTCGCCGAGCAGGCTGACTCGGTGCCCGTTTTTCTTGAGGGTGAACTCTTCAACCCCGGTGCGAACCACGCGGCGCTTCCCTGCCATTTTTTCAAGGGCCGGGATATCGAGTTCGACGTTGAAGTGCCCGCTGTTGCAGACGATGGCTCCGTCTTTCATGGCGGCGAAATGCTCGCTCCGGATCACATGGATGTTGCCGGTCACGGTGACGAAGAAATCACCGACCGGGGCGGCTAGTTCCATGGGCATCACACGGAAGCCGTCCATGACGGCTTCCAGACCTTTCAACGGATCAATTTCAGTCACGATGACGTCGGCTCCCATCCCCTTCGCGCGCATCGCGATGCCGCGTCCGCACCAGCCATAGCCGACAACGACGACCACCGATCCACAAATCAGGCGGTTCGTGGCGCGTACAATGCCGTCCATAGTGGACTGGCCCGTGCCGTACCGGTTGTCGAACATGTGCTTAGTATCGGCATCGTTGACTGAGATCACGGGAAATTTGAGCACTTTCTTTTCTGCCATGCTACGCAAGCGAATAACACCGGTGGTGGTTTCTTCCGTCCCACCGATGACGTTCTTCAAGAGTTCTTTCCGCTTGGAGTGGAGGTGTGAGACCACATCGGCCCCGTCGTCCATGGTGACGTGGGGGCGGTGAGCAATGGCAGACTCGATATGGCGATAGTAGGTGGGATTGTCCTCGCCCTTGATGGCAAAGGTCGGGATCCCTTCATGCTGAACCAACGCCGCGGCGACATCATCTTGTGTGCTCAGTGGATTTGATGCACAGAGGCGGACATCGGCCCCACCGGCCTTCAGCGTGATGGCGAGGTTGGCCGTTTCCGTGGTGACGTGTAAGCATGCAGTCACGCGAACACCCTTCAATGGCTGCTGTTTCTTGAATCGCTTACGAATCAGCCGTAAGACGGGCATCGTGGCTTCGGCCCATTCGATCTTCAATTTACCTTGGTCCGCCAGCTTGATATCTTTCACATCGTAATCCACAGAGATCCTCCTTCTGAAAGTTGTCGGTCGCGGTTTGGGGGGGGGTGTTAATTGCCGTCATGACAAGGGGGACGGGCAACCAACCCGTCCCCCTTGCCATAACGTGATAGGTTCACAAGGCTTATAGTCCGGCGTCCTTGCACAGGACCTTGGCTTTGTCGGTTTTTTCCCAGGTAAACTCCGGCTCGTTGCGGCCGAAGTGCCCATAGGCCGCCGTCTTTCTGAATATCGGCCGTCGAAGTTTGAGATGATCAATGATGCCGCGTGGCGTCATCGGGAAGTGCTTCCGCACGAGCTTGTCGAGCCTGTCAACAGACACCTTTTCCGTGCCCTTGGTATCGACCAGCACGGAGACAGGATCGGCGACGCCGATGGCATAGGCCAGTTGCACTTCACACTTGTCGGCCAACCCGGCAGCGACAAGGTTCTTCGCGATATAGCGAGCCATGTACGACGCCGATCGATCGACTTTTGTTGGATCTTTCCCGGAAAAGGCTCCACCGCCATGGCTGCCATGGCCGCCGTAGGTGTCGACGATGATCTTTCGTCCGGTGAGACCTGTGTCACCCATGGGACCGCCGACCACGAACCGACCAGTTGGGTTGATGTGATGCTTCACCCCAGTCGGGTCATAGAGGCCCTTCGGCATCACCGGCTTGATCACCTTTTCCATGATCTCGCGTTCAATTTGCTTGTTCGTCACATCGGGACCGTGTTGTGTGGAGACGACGATGGTGTCGATCCGCACAGGCTTGCCGTTTTTATACTCGACCGTGACTTGCGACTTCCCATCCGGCCGCACCCATTTGAGAATGTTTTTCTTGCGGACCTCGGCAAGGCGCTTGGTCAAACGGTGAGCCAAGACGATCGGCATCGGCATGAGTTCAGCGGTTTCGTTGGTGGCGTACCCGAACATCAACCCTTGATCACCGGCTCCTCCGGAGTCCACGCCCATCGCAATGTCACCAGATTGTTGGTGAATCGCGGTGAGAACGGAACAGGTATGGTAGTCGAATCCCCAGGAGGCATCGCAGTAACCGACGTCTTTGATGACCTCTCTGATAATGTCCGGGATCTCAACGTAGGCCTTGGTCGAGATTTCTCCGGCGACCAGTGCGATACCTGTGGTTAAGATTGTCTCGCAGGCGACACGAGAATACTTATCCTGAGCAATAATGGCATCCAAGATGCCGTCTGAGATCTGGTCGGCAATTTTATCCGGATGTCCTTCAGTAACGGACTCAGAGGTAAAAAGAAAATTTTCTCGCATAGGCCCCCTCGTGGGTTGAGGTTATGGAAGTCCAACGGTAGTCTGTCTAAGGATTCTGTGAATGTGAGAAAATAGTGGCGAGTGACATGCCACACACAAACAAAATTGATTCTAGAGGAGATTGGTCGGCTTTGTCCATCATTTCGTCTGGTTCGTTTCGAGAAAAGCGATCAGGCTTCAGTTACTTGACTCAGGATTTTAGTGACTTGTAACATGACTGTGAAGATTGAGGAACCAGCTGTCTGTGGGCGTCATGATTTGACGAGCCCGACGTAGCCGCCCCTCCTGTGAAGGGGAGCTCATCAGAAATGGTGCGTATGAGCATTGAAATATGAAGTATATTCAAAAGATCTCGCCTCTCCCGGTGTTTCTGGTGGCTGGTGTGCTGGTCATGGCATCAGTTGTCGGGGCTCAACCACCGCAGTCTGGCAAACGGTCACCTGTTGAACGCGGAGTTGTCCAAGTCGGTGATGAAGCGCCGAATTTCATGTTGCGAGACCTTGCCGGGAATGTCGTGAGTCTGTCGCAGCTCAGGGGAAAAGTCGTTCTGCTGAACTTTTGGGCGACCTGGTGCGGACCCTGTCGGGTCGAGATGCCGGCGATGGAACAACTCTATCGCACCGTCCCGCGAGGAGAGTTCGAGATTTTGGCTGTGTCGACGGATGCCCAGGGAGCCGCGGTGACACGGCCGTTCCAGAAACGGATGGGCTTTACGTTTCCGATTCTTCATGACTCGGAGTATCGAGTTGGTCTTGCCTATGGCGCACGAACGATTCCGATCACCTTCATGGTCGATCGCCACGGCGTCGTGCGACAAAAAATCTTTGGTGCCCGCGATTGGGATTCACCAGAGGCCCGTGACTTGATTCAGGCTCTGATGAAATCCTAGCGATGACGCAATCCATCCCACAGATTTCGCTCATTGCGGCCTTTTCCGCAGGACTCCTTTCCTTCGTGTCCCCATGCGTCCTGCCCTTGGTGCCGAGCTACATTTCCTACATTACCGGACTTTCGGTTGAACAACTCACCGACGCGTCTGAACGGGAAAAATTCAAGAAGGCGATCATCGTAAATTCCCTGCTCTTCATCGGGGGGTTTTCATCGGTGTTCATCGCGTTCGGCGCGTCCGCGAGCTTTCTGGGACAGCTTCTGATTAGTCATCAAGATCTCATTCGCCGCATCGGCGGCGTGGTGATCATTCTCTTTGGGTTGTATCTGCTTGGGATCCTCAACCTCACGTTCCTCAAGATGGAGCATCGCTATCAATTTCGCAATCGACCGGCTGGGTACTTGGGGTCGTTCTTGATCGGTGTGGCGTTTGCAGCGGGATGGACGCCCTGCGTCGGGCCGGTCCTGGGGTCGATTCTGCTCTACGCGAGCACGACGGATTCCCTGTTCAGTGGAGTTGTGCTCTTGACCTGTTACTCATTGGGTTTAGGGTTACCGTTGTTTCTGACGGCATTGGGTGTCGATCGATTTTTGGCCTACTTCAAAGAAGTCCGGGCTTATATGTGGGGCGTGTCGACCGTGAGCGGAGTGATGCTGATCGTCGTCGGCGTGATGATCTACGCCAATTCGCTGACGATGATCACCAGTTTCTTGGAGCGATACGGAATTGGATGGTATTTGGGTCAATAGGTCGATCGCCTTCGGCAATCAGCTCTCAGCGAGGTTGTCTGTACGTGAATACTGCTCAACGATTTCTTGACGACGGCTCGATGCGGATGGCGAGCCGCTCTCTCAGCACCAGGCGCCAAGACGGCAGGCGGTAAACCCTGATTTCAGTGAAGAGGCTGCGGCGCCACCAAGGGAATCAAGGGATGGCGCGACACCAGGTGCCTCCATCGTGGGTGGTGCGGAGGAGCCGGCAGATGGCGGAGATGAGACATTGGATTGGCTGTTTGGTGCCATGCCTGAGCCGGCATCCGAGAGCGACGCTGATTCCGACCGCTGTGCCAACAGCGTGGCCGGTTGAGTCGCGCTGATTTTTTCAAGTAGATGTTTCCCATCGCCGGTGAATTTGCTGTCAGGGTATTTCTCTGCCAAGACAATGAGATGGTCTCTTGCCCAATCGTCCGCACCCATCTCGTGATACGACTTGGCGAGGAAGTACAACGCGTCTGAGGCGACGGGCTTGTCGGGATAGGCCTTGAGCACCTGCTCAAATCGGTGTGCCGCCGCCAGGTAGGAGCCTCTCCGATAGTAGAATTTCCCCACGAAGAGATGCACCTGCGCCAGCCAATCGTGACATTCCTCGAGTTTTTGTTGCGCTTGCGTGTCGTAGCGACTGCCGGGAAATTCTTTTCGCATCTGGTCGAATGCAGCGATCGCCTTTTCCATTGGTTCCGGGTCTCGATCGATCGTTTTGGCCATCTTGAAGTGAATCTCCCCAATCCTGAATGCGGCGTAGGGGGCAAGGACGTGATTCCGGTGGAGTTCCAGGAAGTGTTTGTATTCAACGAGCGCTTCCGAATACTCTTCCTTCTCAAAGTAGGCCTCCCCACGCTTCATGATCACATTGGGGTGGTAATGGTTGTCGACCGTATCTCCGAGAAAAATTTGCTCGTCCGTACCGCTCAGGGCTTTTTTGAGTCCGCTTCGGACGTCGCTGGCTGAAAAATCGCCGGCACAGGAGGCGAGGATGAGGCAGTGGAGGCCCAGCCAGGTCGCGAGGTACAGACCAGCCGGCCTAGCTTGAGCGGGGGAATCTGCTTGCACGCGAGATAGCTGCATGATCTAGAGAGATAACAAGGATATGGGCAAAAAGCAATCGGGTGGGAGGTTTTGTTGACCTGTCTTCTTGCGGTCCCTATAATCCCGCTCCACATCTGGAGTGTGCCGAGGTTTTGTCCAGCTGATTGAGAAGTTGGTGGTGAGAGCCATGATTCGGACACGAGTGATTGGAACGGGCAGCTATCTCCCCTCTCGGGTCGTGCCAAACGAGGAGATCGCTCAGGCTGTCGGGGTATCCGCAGCCAAGATCCATCGGCTGACCGGTATTCGGTTCCGCCATTGGGCGGGGGACCAGGAGGCTGCGTCGGACCTGGCGATCGCTGCGGGACGCCTCGCGCTGGAAGCTGCGGGTTGTGAGCCCTCGGCCATTGATGCGATTGTGTTGTCTACCACGTCACCGGATATGGCCTTCCCTGCGACGGCCTGCTTGGTGCAACGAGGGTTGGGCTGTCGGCAGGTGGGTGCCTTTGATGTGTCCGCCTCCTGTTCGGGATTCCTGTATGGACTCTCGATGGCTCAGGCCATGATTCAAAGCGGTCAGGTGAAGACCTGTCTGCTTGTGGCGACTGAGGTGAAGTCTCGTACGCTCGATCTCCAGGACCAGGCGACCGCACTGTTGTTTGGAGACGGAGCCGGGGCCGTTGTCCTTCGAGGGGAGCACGATCCCAACCCGGAGTGGCGAGGGATTCTCGGAATCAGACTGTACGCCGATGGGTCGTCTCATGGACTCATTCGAATCCCCAGTGGCGGATCCCGGAATCCTGCATCCGTAGACACGATCAAGAATCGGGAGCATACGTTGCGTATGCGAGGCGGGGCGCTTTTTCGAGTTGCGATCAGACGAGTTGAGCAAGCCGTGCAGGACATCCTGAAAGAGTTCGGCGTGCATTCGGATGATCTGAAGCAGGTGGTCCTGCACCAGGCGAATGGACGAATCCTGGATCAGATCGCCGATCGGCTGGGTATCGAGCGGTCTCGAGTCGCATCGGTCATAGAACGGTATGGCAATACTTCCTCGGCCTCGCTTCCCATCGCGCTGGATGATGCCGTCCGCAGTGGACACATGACACCGGGAGATTTGGTGCTCCTGGGCAGTTTTGGAGGGGGACTGACCTGGGCAACGAGCCTTGTCCGGTGGTAACGACGATGACCAAGAGAGACAGGCTTGTGCCTGCTCTCCCTTTCGGGTAAGCATCTGACTCAGGAGAACGGCGGATCATGATCTTCAGCATACTTCCCAAAGAGGAAGCCTTTTTCGAACTCTTGAAGAAGGCGGCCCACAACGTGATTGAAGGCAGTCGGTTGCTCAAGGACCTGATGGAAGACTATACGAACATTCAAGAAAAGATTACGCGCATTAAAGAGGTGGAGCATGTCGGCGATGGCATTACGCACGACATTGCCATGCGCCTCAATCAAACCTTCATCACACCGATTGATCGGGAGGATATTCACGATCTCGCCAGTGCGTTGGACGACATCCTTGATGCGATCGAAGCGGTAGCGGATCGGTTCGCCATCTACAAGATTGACCAGCCGACTCCCTGTTCAATTCGGTTGGCGGATATCCTTTATCGGGCCTCCGTGGCGGTGGGGCGAGGAGTCGATCGAATCAGCATGTCGCACGAAGAAGTCAAAGAGTACAGCGTGGAGGTGAACAGTCTGGAGAACGAAGCTGATCGCGTGTCACGCGACGCGATTTCCGCGCTCTTTGAAAAAGAAGTGGACCCGATCGCCGTGATCAAGTGGAAAGAGATCTACGAAACCTTTGAGGAGGGGACCGATCGCTGTGAGGATGTCGCCAACGTGATCGAATGTATCGTCCTGAAGCAGGTGTAGATGGTTCTATCTGGATCTGATTCTCAGCGTGCACGGTGAGGAGAACCTCCTTCGCAGGTCAATGACTCCCCTCTGTCTTCCTGAGCCTGAACGAGATGACCCATGCCTGAATTGAGCGGATTATTGCTGCTGACCGTGGTGTTGGCCCTGCTGTTCGATTTTTCGAACGGGTGGCACGATTGTGCTAACGCCGTGGCAACGGTTGTTTCCACGCGTGTATTGCGGCCGCTGACAGCGGTATTGCTGGCCGGCGCACTGAATGTTGCCGGTGCTTTCTTTTCAACTGCCGTTGCAAAAATGATTGGCGGTGGGATCGTCTTTCCGGACGCAATCACCAACGTCGTCGTGGCAGGTGCGATGGCGGGCGCAATCGTCTGGAATCTGTTCACGCTGATCCTGGGGCTCCCGACGAGCTCGTCGCACGCATTGATCGGTGGCCTCGTGGGTGCAGCGGTTGCCCACGGAGGCTGGGCGGTCGTTCAATTCAAGGGACTGTACAAGATTCTCGAAGCCATGATTCTTTCCCCGCTGTTGGGGTTTGGCATGGGGTTTCTCATCATGGTGCTCGTGAGCTGGTCGTTTTTCCGGGTTCATCGAGGTCTGGCGACAAAACTGTTCAGCCGGCTCCAGCTTTTCTCGGCAAGCTTTATGGCATTCAGTCACGGGGCTAATGATGCTCAAAAGGTGATGGGCGTCATCACGCTGGCCTTGGTCGCATCGGGTCAGGTGACCTCGACAGACGTGCCGACGTGGGTGATTGTGGCCTGTGCCTTGGCGATGGGACTGGGAACCACTGTTGGCGGGTGGCGCATTATTCATACCTTGGGAATGAAAATGGTCAAACTTGAACCGGTACACGGATTTGCCGCAGAGACGGGGGCGGCGACGGTATTGCTGTTTACGGCTCAGTTTGGTCTTCCCGTCAGTACGACCCATACGATCACCTCGTCGATTTTAGGGGTCGGCTCGACCAACCGTCTCTCTGCGGTCCGGTGGGGGGTCACGAGCAGGATTCTCTCAGCCTGGATCTTCACCCTACCAGGCGCCGCCTTGCTGGGAGCCGTCGCTTATACGGTACTGTCGTGGTTCCACTGAGTGATGAGTCTCTTTCCGCCCTTGATCGGTAGCCGAACAACAAAACGGCTGCCTTGCGGGTGATTGGCTTCCACCCACACCTGGCCTCCATGTCCCTCGACCAGGTGCTTCACGATGGCGAGTCCCAGCCCTGTTCCACCCATGTCTCGTGATCGAGCTTTGTCCACGCGGTAAAACCGCTCAAAGATACGTGGGCGATCCCGTTCGGGGATGCCAATCCCCGTGTCAGCGACACTCAGATCGATCGCGTTGAGCGATGGGTCGGCGGTATCTGGTGAGGAGGCTGCTGTGCCACCGACCGTGATGGTTCCACCTTCGGGCGTATATTTGATAGCATTGTCGAGCAGATTCGTGAGGACTTGCACAAGTCGATCCTCATCCCCCGCCATCAGCGGGAGCGATGGATCGAGGGCAGTCACAAGCCGGTGGCCTTTTCGGTCGGCAATCGGTTTGATAGTGGAGAGGGTCCGGTCGACCAGCGCTCTCAGGTCGATGGGTTCCTCCCTGAGCGAGATCTGGCCCGATTCAATCTTGGAGAGTTCGAGCAGGTCTTCAATAATCAGATTGAGCCGGTCGCTCTGTTTCAGGATGATCTCCAAGAATCGTCCGGCAACCGAGGGGTCGTCTTTGCCGCCGTCGAGAAGCGCCTCAACATATCCCTTGATCGACGTCAGCGGTGTTCTCAGCTCATGGGAGACATTCGCCACAAAGTCTTTCCGAATCTTTTCCAGTCGGCGTAAGTCCGTGACGTCGTGGAACACCAGCACGATACAGGCTTCGTTGTCCCGCTCACCTCCTGCGGGGGAGGCCTCAATATGGAGATGGCGTCCGTTGAGCGGGAGCACGATTTCATCCTCACGAGGGGTCCGAGCGCGGAGAGTCGTTGTTACCAGGTTGTTGAGCTGTTGATGGCGAAAGAGTTCGGCGCAGGGGCGCCCTCGGGCTTCCACACGTGAAATACCGAACATGCGCTCAAGCGCGGGATTGATCTGCAGGACATGGCCGCGAGCATCCAGGACCATGACGCCCTCAACCATGGAGGTCAGGACGGCCAGGAGTTGTGCGCGGTCTTCAGAGAGTTCTTCAATCTTGGTATGGAGTTGGTCGGCCATCTGATTCAACGTCGATGCGAGGAGACCGACCTCATCCTGTGTGGTCGTCTTGATGCGCTTCGTCGAGTTTCCTGTACTCAACGCCTGAGCTGCTGAGGCGATTTCGGAGAGTGGCTTCGTAATGCTGTGAGCCAGCCAGATGCTCAGCGTGACGGCAAGGAGAGAGGCCACTCCGATAGCAAGAAAGAGCTGGTGTTTGAATTCGTCACTCACGCGGTCTACGTGGGCGAGCGGAAGCGCCACGCGCACCACCCATGGGGCGGTGTCGTGCGGTACTTTGAGCAGTCTCGCGTGATACATCATCCGTTCGCCGGTTGTGTGGCTGGGACGAACGTCTTGTCCCTGTCCGGTTGTGATCGCTTGGGTCACTTCGGGACGCGCGAGGTGATTGTCCAGCGTTGAGATGTCGACATCATGGACGGCACTGTCTGCGAGGACCGTGCCGTCCGACGCAATCAACGTAATGCGTGCAGAGGATCGGCTGCCAAGATCACGTGCGATATTCTGTAGGCCGGAAGGAGTGATCAAGGGAGTGGACGAGTGAAACAGCCCCTGAAACCCGTATTCGACGAGTTTCGTCTTCGCTTCCAGGATCTCACCGAATTGTGTGAGCGACCGCTGTTCAAGAGAGCGGAGCATCATCCAGCCGGCGATCAGCAGACCACAGGCGACCGCCACAAGGGTGCCTATTGCGACTTTCCATCGAATCGACCACGACATGGGGATCAGTCGGAATCTTTCAGTTTGTACCCAAGTGACTTCACGGACACGATGGCGTCTTCCAGGAGCGGCAGTTTCTGTTTCAACCGGCGGACATGCACGTCTACTGTTCTGGTCGTGCCATAGTAGTCATACCCCCAGACGGCGTTGAGCAACACCTCTCGGGTCAACACACGACCACGATGGCGAAGAAGGTGCTCGAGCAGGCCGAATTCCTTGGCCGTCAACAGCACTTCCTGTTGATCGAGGCTGACCTCATGCCGAGCCGGATTCATCGTCAGCGCTCCATATCGGTAGTGTGCCGCAGCAGTCGAAGGGGTGCGATCAATCCGGCGCAGGAGAGCTTTCACCCGTGCGACCAGCGCTTTGGGGCTGAAGGGTTTGGTGACGTAGTCATCGGCGCCCAATTCTAAGCCGACGATCGTGTCGGATTCTTCCGCTTTGGCCGTCAGCATGATGATCGGGAGCATCGCAGTTTCGGGTGCGGAACGCACGCGTTTGCAGACTTCGAGTCCATCCATCTCGGGCAACATCAGATCGAGAACGATCAGGTCCGGTTGCTCTTCCTTGACCTTCTTCAGAGCCTCGATCCCGTTCATCGCCGTGACCGAGTGAAAGCCTTCCTTCTGTAAGTAGTGTTGAACGAGCTGTGCGATATCCTGCTCGTCTTCAACAACCAAGATTCTCTTGCCCGTGGTGGCTTCCATGATGTTGTTCAGCGTACGGGGGAGGGGAGAGTGTGTCAAGTGATCGAGTCGCAGCAGAGGGGTGAAAGCGTGATGGGTCAAAAGGAGAAAACATCACGCAGGTCGGGTCACGTGAGTGCTGAGGAGTCACGTGGATCGATTGCGTTGAGGAGAACAGAGGGTCGGTAGTCGGCGGCGATGGAGAAAAAGGCTTAGGAGTGAAACTACTATCAATGACGGCAAGCTGGGACGACCACTACGCTGATGTCCAGCGTCAGTTGACGGAATCTGTCATGATCCTCTGCCAGACGGGCTATGGTCGAACCACAATAGTTCCGCCCATATCATCATCAGCCCGATGAAGAGGGCAGTAGAATTGATAGGTGACCGTCTTTCCTTCGTCAGTAGGTGCATCACTCGTTATCCGATTCCTGTCCACGACGATCTGTTCGTTCTCTTCCGGCGCAATGGTCACTCGAACCGGCCGCGTGATCTGAACGCCATTCTCCTCTACGGACTCCAACAACCCCGGCGCTTCGAATACGTGAGTCCTTGCCGTTGGATTGTCAAACCGAAAGATCAACGGCTCTGTGAAATCTGTGCTTCGTTGAAGGATAATTTCCCTGGGAAGCCACACTGCCTGTTGATTGTCGAGATCACGAGCCACGAACAGAATCTCCTTTGAGCAGGCGACAGGCGGCATGACGAACGTTCCACTAGCGATCCCGCACCCAAGCCCTATGCCCACGACACAAGTGGAGAGTCTTCTGAATCCTGTCATCTGCTGTGTCCTGTGACCGCTCCATAAGCCAGGGGGTCGCTTACCTCCAGATCACCGCGCTCGTCAGAGGAACGGGACCGCCAGTCCCGGCTGCGCTTCAGTTTCGATCCATCGCTGGCCGGGACTGGAATCCTCACCGTCTGCCCTTTCTCAAGATGGAACGCCCTGCTTCTGCATCATGGGTGGAGACAGGGCTCAGATTCTGACCAGGATGCGACTCAGCCACCTCCGATATCTCCACGAGTTTCGATCACAAACAGCTCGCCCTTCACCTCAGGATGGATATCACACCACAGGACATGCCGCACACTTTCAGCTCCGCCGGTTTGCGGATCGAAGTTCGACGGCGCCGTGGAGAAGCGCAGCGTCATGGTCTTTCCCGCGTCGACATGAAACGATTTAAACTGTTTTCCTCGTACCTCTGTCCCGCCTTCAACCTTCACGGCGATGTTCTTGAACAACGTTGACGCCAGCCCGTGCGTGACGGAATCCTGGTTTCGGACCACGATGATCGTATCCTGGGACGGCATCGTGAACCCAGCCGTTTCATATCCATGTTGCCGGTTCTTGATAATGATTTCGACCTTTGAAGGTGGAGCCTCCATTCCCTTGGCCTGTGCGTACACGAGATCAGGATTGGTATTCCAAACCATGACTGTCGCGATGGCAAAGGGAATGCTGAACAAGGTAGTTCCCAGTCGCTGAACACTCATTCCTGCCTCCTTTTCTGAAATAGCATGAGGTGCGTGTGTCACCTCCAAGCTCTATCATCACTACGTGCAGCTTTTCATCTCTGTGCTGGTCTGGCACCTCCTTCCCTCGCACCTCTCCTCAATCAGCGAGGCGCTATGGTTGCTCCTCTTTTCTAGTGGACAACCAGGTACGTCTTATTTTGCTAACGATCGAATGTAATGGATCAGTTGCCATACCTGTTCATCCGGCAGCCCTCCAAAGGCCGTCATGCCGGTGCCGGGTGAGCCATTCTTGATGATCCGGAACAACTGGCCGTCCGGCAGCTCGCGCATCATCGTCCCACAAGTAAAGTTCCGAGGCGGCGGCATGAGAGCGGCTCCCATCAATCCTCTGCCGTCCCCTTGCTCGCCATGGCACATGACGCAGGCGATGGGCTGCGCTGTTCTCAGAAACAATGCTTTGCCTGCTTGAACTGCTCCGGCGGAGGCCGGAACTGGATTGGTCTTGGTGAGGTAGTCGTTCGGTGCCTGGGCGGTCTTACGCGATTGCACGCAGACCGCACTCTGACTGCTTCCTGGAGAAGAGGAGACCTCTGGGATTCCTTTAAATGTTACTTTCAAATAGGCGATGACGTCCGCCACGCCCTGCTGGCCAATCGTGAGGCCCCAGTAGGGCATGTTCGGCGACTTGCCGACAGCGACTCCACCGTGGTTGATCACATTGTAGAGATACTCGATCGGAAGTTTGTCGAAAGGGATGTTGGCGTGGATCGCAGGTTTCGGTTCGAGCCCCGATGCAGCGGGGCCATCGCCCTTTCCGGTGAAGCCGTGGCATTGTGCACAATACTCCTTGTACAGCACCTTCCCACGACCGACACTCGCGTTCGCGAATTCTGGACTGGTCCAAGGTTCGTAGTAGGTGAACTCTTTGACGCCTTGAACGGCAAGAAATCCGATCACCGCTCGCAATTGTGCGTCGGTTGCATCAGCCAAAAACTCTCCGGTATGCGTGACGAAGTCTTGCGGATTCTGGCCGAAGCGATACAGCCAATCCATGTTGTATCGCTGGCCGGCATCCTGCAGAGCCGCACTCTGTGGTCCGCCGATGAGTTTGCCGTGCTCTTCGATGGTATGGCAGCCGAGACAGGCATGGGCTTTATACGCCGCCGCCCCAAATGTTACGTCAAACTGCGTGACTTTTGACACATCAAACGCCCCGACCGTGACGCGCGGGTCTTTGTGATGTTCGGCAAAGTAATCGGCAAGGGCGTTTGCCTCTGGTTCCGTGACGATCGGGTGTTTGGTTGGAACGGTTGTCAGGTCCCAGAGATATCCCTTGGCATAGAGCGGAGGTTCCTTCCCGGTCAGCCAACGAATGAGCCAGGACCGTTGGTACTTGCTGCCGGCCCAAATCAAGTCAGGCGCGTGAAGATTGAATCGTGACTCAGCGGCGCCTTCAAACCGGTGGCAGTGTACACAGGTCCCCTGGATGAGTTCCTTCGCACGAGAGTGATCGCTGGCAAGAAGCAGGCTCGGTACAGACAGCATTCCAATCAGCGCGAGTACCATCGTTCCAACGACACTTTGCCTATGCAGATCCATGACTGTTCCCTTTCTTCGTACGGAGCCCCCTTACCAACAGTCAACGATCGTCCAGTACGAATGTCGTCCCGCTCCTGATAATAAATACCCTGGCACAAGCAAGCATTGGTCCATACCCCTGAGCTACTCGGCAGGTCCCTGTGCGAGACTCTGAGCGTTCGTACAATTCCGCTACTTCTTGTGAGACCCTGCAAGAAGAAAGGATTCAAGGATGTGTGGATCGGACAGACTTTTGGGTAGTCAGTTCGTTGATTTGCTTGTTGCTCCTTTTTGCTGCAGTATTGTTGTCGCACCCTGTAGCATTGTTCCCCAAATCCGTTGCCCCTCCGTTCTCATCTCCGCGCACCCCCCCTCCCCGGAGATCTCCGGAAGCACGTAGTTCGGAGTCTGAGTCAGTTCTAGCGGTGCCTTTCCCGAATGCGTGAACAGGTGAGGCACAAGTTGTATCGAGCCTGAGATTCAGGAGACCTCAGTTGAGAAGAAACGTCTGACGTCAAAGGAGGAAGGATCTCCGTTGCCGAGCTCGCTGCGCCCAATACCGAATCTCTGAGTAGTGTGAAGGAGCCCATCGTCCAAGAGGTGCCACAGCATCCAAGACCGTTTACGGCATCGAATTGACGCATGAGCATGAGAATGTGCGCCGAGTCGTGTTTGAAAAGAGGGAGCGTACGTATGTATTGTGTAGCCCCTCCAATGGGCGATTGTGTTGAATGGACAAGTAGTTGGATGCTGGATAGGTTTTCCACTGTTGCTCCTGTCTTGGTCAGAGACGGATGGTGGAGCCGCTTCAGTCGCCGCTGCTTGGCTGGAAGGTTGCTTCGAATATCGGGTGGGATATTGACCAGGACCTGGGATCACCATTTTTGGTAGTGAGACAAATCACTCAATCGAACTCTTATGAAAAGATGGGCAGGATCCTGCCCCAGAATCGAGCCTCACAGCTCGGTGGTGTTCTGTCGTGGAGTACACGGTATGCTCATCTTTGATTAATTTTGAGGTCTGGAAATTCCTGAGTTCCTTTTCAGGGAGGAAGAGAGTTAGTATGGCACCTCATGGCAAGCGCCACGTCGTGGGGACAGGTATAAGCTCTTGACGGAGGCCGGCGAAATGTATGCCTGGAAGGTGGCAGGGGGGGTACTGCATCGCCCATGAGCTTCGACGAAGAGGCTTCCAGGGCAAGAAAGGCTCAGTGGTTAGCCCCTGGGGACCAAATCAAGGTGCATGTTTCCGGATAAGATATTGAACTCATTCGCCCATCTCTAAATGCGGGATGGTGGTGCCACATAAGTAGGCGTATGG
>Ga0224510_10000608_pt1 | contig 26998 bp, 22 predicted proteins | sample SF_May12_sed_USG_FD_170161 | JGI IMG/M metagenome (GOLD analysis project Ga0224510, IMG submission 170161) | Sediment microbial communities from San Francisco Bay, California, United States - SF_May12_sed_USGS_4_1 | ecosystem: Environmental > Aquatic > Marine > Sediment | place: USA: California... | reverse complement strand
TGCTTTGCATGGGGATGAATGGCAGCCCGGAGCAAAGCGAAGGCAAGAGTTTCTTCTAGGTTTTTAAGAAGCCCCGCCCTTTGGGCGGGGAGTTTCACTAACGAGTACTTAACCCACTCTGGTTGGTCCAATTGGACTGATTGACACGCATACAAAAAAAGGACAGACGATGGTTCCTCATGTCTATGGGGTGATTTTAGCCGGGGGAAGTGGCACGCGGTTTTGGCCTTTGAGCCGGGAACGATTTCCTAAGCAATTGTTACGGATCTTAGGAGAAGGGACCTTACTCCAGCAGACGTTTGAGCGTCTATTGCAGAAAATCCCTGCAAATCGGATAGCGGTTGTCACCAACGCCGTTCAAGCGGACTCCATCAAGCTCCAGCTCAATCAGTGGAAAGATGAGATAGCCGGAAATGTGATCCTCGAGCCTGAGGGAAGAAATACCGCCCCTGCTATCGCCCTCGCCGCTCTGCAATTGATGTATCAAGATCCTGAAGCCATTATGGTGGTTGTACCGGCAGATCATGTTGTGAAGGCCTCCAAGAAATTTATGCGAGCCGTGCAATTTGCGTGTGAATTGGCGGAGAAGAGGCATCTCGTAACGTTTGGAATTCACCCGACCCGCCCGGAAACGGGTTATGGCTATATCCAGCCTCTGAACCGACGGAAGGTCGGGGCCAAAGGCAACTTCATCGGGTATTCTGTGGCACGTTTTGTTGAGAAACCCAACTTTGCGACCGCTCAACGGTATTGTCGATCAGGGAATTACTTTTGGAACAGCGGAATTTTTGTCTGGAAAGCCTCGCAGATTTTGTCGGAACTGGCCATTCATCAACCGGCATGGTCCAAGTTACTGATAGGTCTTCAACGCCGGATGGGAAGCGAGGAATTTCCCGCTTGCCTTCGGAAAGTGTATGCCAAAGTCGAATCGCTTTCCATAGACAACGCGGTGATGGAACATTCTACTCGAAGCGTTGTGGTGCCGGTAGATTTTGGTTGGTCGGATGTGGGGAGTTGGAGCAGTTTGGACGAAGTCGCGCCTCTCGATAAAAATGGAAATGTCCGGAATGGCAATATTATCGATCTGGGGAGTCGTCAATCGGTGCTGTTTGCGGATCGAAGGGTTGTCGCAACGATTGGCCTCAGTAATATGGTGGTAGTGGATACGCCTGATGCCACCCTGGTTTGTCCGAAAGATCGGGCCCAGGATGTCAAAGCGATCGTCCATCTCTTGAAGCAACAGGGAGCCTCTGAACACTTAGAGCATCGAACTGTGCAGCGTCCTTGGGGTGCCTATACCGTCATGGAAGAGGGTAAAGGATACAAGGTGAAACGTATCGAAGTCGCTCCGGGAAAACGGCTATCGCTTCAGCTTCATCATCAACGCAGTGAACATTGGGTGGTCATTGCGGGTACAGCCCGGGTGACGCGAGGTGAGGAAGTCTACGATTTGCAGGCAGGAATGAGTACGGGGATAGCCAAGGAAACTCCTCATCGCCTAGAAAATCCTGGTCAGGTCCCTTTAGAGATTATTGAAATTCAAAACGGACACTATTTAGGGGAAGATGATATTGTCCGAGTTCAGGACGATTTTGGCCGGGTACGACCGGTCAATTAGGATTCTGGGGGAAAGAAACCGGATGGGAATTTTTCGAGAATATGATATTCGCGGTATTGTGAAACAAGACTTAGCCCCAGATGTGGTTGAGCGAATAGGCCGTGCATATGCGACGTTGGCTAAAGAACGTGGTGTTCGCACGATTACGGTGGGCCGGGATGGACGCTTAACTTCATTAGCGCTTCGGGGTCATCTTGTTGCCGGACTGACCGGTTCAGGAATGAATGTGGTAGATCTTGGACTGTGTGCGACCCCTTTACTGTATTTCTCGCTCTTTTCCTGTGATGTTGAAGGGGGCATCATGATTACCGGCAGTCACAATGCCGCAGAGTATAACGGGTTCAAGATGTGTGTGGGAAAAGAGGCCCTGTATGGGGTTGATATTCAAGAGCTTCGGAAAATTTACGAAAGCGGCCGGTTCGCATCCGGGAAGGGGACTGTCTCAGAGCGACCGATTATTCCTGCTTACCGCCAGTTTTTACAGGAACGCTTTTCCGCGCTTAAGGGCTGTGGTCTCCGGGTCGTGATTGATTGCGGGAATGGGGCTGCGTCCCTCGTTGCCAAAGATGTGCTGGAGCAATTGGGATGCCACGTCACGGGATTGTATTGCGATCTGGATGGTCATTTCCCCAACCATCACCCTGATCCCACTGTGATGGATAATCTCAAGGATCTGATTGAGAAGGTGAAGGAAACCGGAGCCGATGTGGGAATCGGGTACGATGGTGATGCCGACCGAATCGGGGTGATTGATGAACAGGGACAAATTTTGTGGGGCGATCGGTTGTTGCTCCTCTTTGCTCGGGATGTGTTGCTTGAAAATCCTGGAGGCACCATTATTTCAGAAGTTAAGGCCTCTCAAGGGTTGTATGACGATATTCAAAAACGTGGTGGACGGGGAATCATGTGGAAGACCGGGCATTCGATCATGAAAGCCAAAATGAAAGAAGAAAAAGCGTTGCTTGCCGGAGAGATGTCAGGGCACGTGTTTTTTGCTGATCGCTATTACGGGTATGACGATGCCATTTATGCCTCTTGTCGGCTTATCGAAATTCTTGTGAAGCAGAAAAAACCGCTGTCCTCATTATTGGCAGATATTCCGCAAACCGTCGTGACACCCGAGATTCGAGTGGATTGTTCAGATGATCAGAAATTTTCGTTAGTGGAGGCGGTGAGGGAACGTCTGAGAAATGTGGCCAATACGCAAGATTCCAAGACCTCAGCCTTACCTATCCGTGAAATTATCACTATTGATGGCATTCGTGTCCGTTTTGATGAGGGGTGGGGTCTGATTCGAGCCTCCAACACTCAACCAGCGCTGGTCCTTCGTTTTGAAGCCTCTTCACAAGCTCACCTCTCTCAGATCCAGGACTATCTGGAAGGCCAACTTTCAGCTGTCAGCGGTAGCAGCAGCACCTAAATCTTAGCTGACCATCCATTCCTTTTTCATTCCTTTTTTCTGTCCGTTCGCTTTCAGAGCTTTTACCTGACGGTCCTTTGCAAAGGCATCACAACCCAAGCCAATGATCATGAGATGACTGTCACATGAAAACCTCCTGTATCAACCAAGGCAGTTGACATTCTTGCGTTTAGAATATGCACAATCCAATAGCCCAATTTCTGGGGAACGTGCGTTGCTCCTTTATGCGGAAAAGCATATAATGAGAATCCACTACGACCCCTTATGGATCACCTACGGATGACTCCGCGCCTTTCCCTCCCTACTCACACATTTCGCGAACAAGGGTCCATTCCTGGAGCCACAGGAGAATTTTCCCGCATCATGCTTCAAATTGCCCTGGGCGGGAAGCTGATTGCTCGGGATCTCAGGAAAGCCGGGTTGGGTCAGTTGCTGGGTTCCACAGGGTTGACCAATGTGCAAGGGGAAGAGGTGCAAAAGTTGGATGAACGGGCCAACCAGATTTTTCTGGAAGTCTTTGAACATCAGGAACTTGTGAGCACGCTGGTTTCAGAGGAAATGGAAAAGCCCTATCTCATCAAAGAGGCCAATGGGAAAGGAAAGTATGCCGTCTTTTTGGATCCATTGGATGGCTCGTCGAACATTGATGTTAATGCACCATTAGGGTCGATCTTTTCTATTCATCGACTTCCCGGTGAGGGGTTTCCGGTTTCTGAAGAAGTCTTGCGAAAAAAAGGGTGCGAACAAGTTGCGGCAGGATATTTCTTGTATGGGGCCAGCGTGCTTTTGGTCTACACCTGTGGCCATGGGGTCCAGCAATTTACGCTGGATCAGGAGGCTGGAGAGTTTTTTCTGTCAGCGAATAATCTTCACATCCCAAAGCGTGGGAAGATTTATAGTGTGAATGAAGGCAATCACCAAAAGTGGTCTTCCGGCACGAAGAAATTTCTTCACCATCTTCAAGAGCTTGATAGCCAGACAGGGAGGCCATACTCCAGTCGGTATTCCGGGTGTTTCGTAGCCGATGTGCATCGAGTGTTGTGCAAGGGTGGCTTATATATGTATCCCGGAGAACAGAAGAAACCGGACGGGAAATTACGGCTCATGTATGAAGCCGCCCCATTAAGCTTTCTGGTCGAACAAGCCGGTGGACTGGGGAGTACGGGGGTAGCGCCTGTGAATCAAGTTACCCCGCAAGCCCTTCACCAGCGAGTTCCCTTGTACATTGGAAGTCAGGACGATGTACGCAAGGCTGAAGAGTTCCTTCAGTCTGAATCAATGACCTAAGGGAAGGAGAATCTCTTATGGTTTTGCGAATGATGTTTCTCGTCGTTGCGATGGTTTTAGGCATGGCATTGGGATGGGGCGCTTCTGACGGGCAAACCGCCATGCTCTTGATGGGCGTGGGAATCGGGGCCGGAGTGGGGATGATGATTCTGGCTGCTGAACAACGGTTGAAGGTTGCGCCTTTGCCGTTAGTCTTGTGTGGAGGAGGGGGATTGGTCGCTGGGCTGCTTGTGGCGGGCCTGATTGCCTTGGTCACAGGGCCGGTGGCGCGCTCCCCTCATTCGATTTTTTCCATTTTGGCGAGCCTGATGACTTTCTTGGGGGTGCCTTATTGGGGATTGACCATGGGGATACGGTTCGCCACGGAAGGGTGGTCCCCAACAGCTCTTGCTACTGGGAATACGGAATCTGTCAGTACCAAGAAACTGCTTGATACCAGCGTTATCATCGATGGTCGTATTGCGGATTTGTGCGAAACAGGTTTTATTGAGGGGACGCTTGTGGTTCCGCATTTTATTCTTCAAGAGTTACAACATATATCCGATTCGTCTGACGGATTAAAACGGGCTCGTGGAAGACGAGGGTTGGATATTTTGAATGTCCTCCAAAAAATGAACAACATCAAGGTGGAACTGGTAGAAGACGATTTTCCTCATGTCAAGGAAGTGGATACGAAGCTCATTGAGTTGGCTAAACAGATGGATGCGAAGGTGCTGACGAACGATTTCAATCTCAATAAAGTGGCAGGGATCCAGGGCGTCAAGGTGCTTAATATTAATGATCTGTGTAATGCGCTTAAACCGGTTGTCCTTCCAGGGGAAACGATTCGTGTCTTTGTCTTGAAAGAGGGGAAAGAGGCAGGTCAGGGTGTGGCTTATTTAGATGATGGCACCATGGTGGTCGTGGACCATGCCAAACGATGGATCGGAAAAAATGCAGATGTGATTGTCACCAGCGTTCTGCAAACGAGTGCTGGACGAATGATCTTTACCCGCCTGAAAGAGGAAACCGAACACGAGGAGTTAAGTTTCTCGCGTGTTTAATTCTGTTGTGGCGGTTGTTCCCGCCGCGGGACTGGGAACCCGCATGGGAGGAAATACTCCCAAGCAATATCTGTCTCTTGGGGGCCTGCCTCTTTTAGTGTATTCACTCCGGGTCTTTCAACATCTCGAGAGTATTTGCGACATCATTCTCTCCGTTCCAGAATCTGACCTGGAGTATTGCTGGCGTGAAATTGTGAAACCCTTTGGTCTCGAGAAAGTCACGCAAGTGGTGGCGGGGGGAAAGCGGCGGCAGGATTCTGTCCGGAATGGGCTTGCTGCAATTTCTAACCCACCTGACGGAGTCTTGGTTCATGACGGGGTCCGTCCATTTATTGATCAAAAGGTTGTCTGGAATGTTATCCACTGTGCAGGGCAAACAGGGGCGGCCGTGGTTGCGATGCCGATCCATGATACGGTGAAGCGTGTGGATCTTTGCGGGATCATTCAAGAAACGCTCAAAAGAGAAGAACTGTGGCAGATTCAGACTCCTCAGGTGTTTCGATATGATTGGCTGGTTGAGGCACACCAAAAGGCCCAGCAACATCAATGGGATGTTACTGATGATGCGGCCCTCATTGAACGGATGGGGTATCCCGTTTCCGTTGTAGAGGGGAGTTGTTTTAATATTAAGGTGACGAAACCGGATGATCTGGTATTCGGAGAAGCGATTTTGAAAACCATGGAAAGTCGATTGTGAAATCTCAGAACAGTAGTAATCAGGCGTTTCTTCTTTCAACGACACTTTCAGATTCGATATGAGAGTTGGTCAAGGATATGACATCCACCCTTTACGGGAGGGCCGTCCCCTGATTTTAGGTGGCATTACTATTCCCCATTCCCAGGGGTTGGATGGCCATTCTGATGCCGATGCTCTGACTCATGCAGTCTGCGATGCTATTCTGGGTGCCTTGGGAGAAGGTGATCTGGGGACACGCTATCCGAGCAACAATCCAGAATACAAAAACCTCTCGAGTTTGGTGATGTTACAGAGTGTCACTCGGACACTTACAGAGAAAGGATACCGCTTGGTGAATCTGGATACCATCATTCTGGCCCAGGTTCCCAAATTGGCTCCTTATATGAAAGTCATGCAGGAAAGTCTTGCACGAGTCCTGCAGGTAGCGCCATCCCAGGTGAATGTCAAAGTCAAAAGTGGGGAAGGAATTGGGATGATTGGTCGAGCGGAAGGCATTGCGACTATGGCCATTTGTCTTATTGAATGCATCGAGCCTTTATGAAATGATGCCCTATTCTCTCTATCCGGATATCCTGGTATGGTGGGCTCATGCGGTTGGTTAAACGAATTGCTGAAGATCTACATGCCGTCTTCGAGCGAGATCCGGCGGCAACCAGTCGCTGGGAAGTGCTGCTGACCTACTCAGGTTTTCATGTCTTATTAGCTCATCGGCTCGCGCATTGGTTGTGGACAAAAAACATTCCGATTATTCCGCGGTTGATTTCGCAATTCGCCCGGTGGGTAACCGGTATAGAAATTCATCCCGGGGCACAAATCGGACGAGGATTCTTTATCGATCATGGGATGGGGGTGGTGATAGGCGAGACGGCGGTCATTGGCGACTTTGTGACCCTTTTTCAAGGTGTGACCCTTGGTGGAACCGGAAAAGAACGTGGTAAACGCCATCCGACATTGGGCAATCATGTCGTCGTCGGAGCAGGAGCCAAAGTGCTGGGGAATATTACGATCGGTGATTTTGTCAAAGTTGGAGCTAATTCCGTGGTTCTTCGGTCGGTGCCTTCGAATTCAACGGTCATTGGGATACCTGGCCGGATTATAAAAACCATTGGTGACCGGGTGCCTGAAGCGACCATGGATCATGCGAATATTCCCGATCCGATTGCTGAACGGTTTGAAGCGATGGAGCAAGAACTCATCGCCCTCAGAAAACAGGTCGAACAATCTGAAAAGCGACCCTAATGGATGTGAGAAAATTCTTCATGTTGTTTTAGGCCCTGAGGTCTTTTACACTACCGATCAGGGGTTTGAGGCCAGAATATTTAGTTAAATAAGGGAGGGAAAATTTGTGAGTGGAGTTAACGTTATCACACCACGAGTCAAAGAAATCTTACGAAATTATGATGGAAATTCCCCAGGAGTTCTCGGAAATATTGCTCGCTTGTTGATGAGTGGGCGGTTAGCCGGGACGGGTCGCCTGGTTATTCTTCCGGTGGATCAAGGCTTTGAGCATGGGCCTGCCAGAAGTTTTGCCGTCAATCCTTCCGGATATGATCCACACTACCATTTCCAATTGGGAATTGATGCCGGATGTAATGCGTATGCGGCTCCCCTGGGATTTCTAGAGGCAGGGGCGGCAGAATTTGCCGGTCAAATCCCCCTTATTCTGAAATTGAACAATAACGATTCACTATTTGACAGCAAAGATCCCAATTCGGCTATTACCGGGAGTGTCCACGACGCCTTGCGATTAGGGTGCTGTGCCGTTGGTTATACGATTTATCCAGGGTCTGCCCATAGCCAGGAGATGTATCAACATTTGCGGGAAATTGCTCAGGAAGCCAAGTCGCATGGGTTGGCTGTTGTTGTGTGGTCGTATCCGCGGGGTGCCGGATTAAGTAAAGAAGGGGAGACGGGAATAGATGTGGTTGCCTATGCCGCACAAATTGCCGCCCAATTAGGGGCCCACATCATCAAGGTCAAGGTTCCCTCGAGTCATGTGGAACAGGCGGCTGCCCAAAAAGTGTATGAAGCCGAAAAGATTCCCGTTAGCACCCTGGTCGATCGTATCCGCCATGTTGTGCAGAGTGCCTTTCACGGACGACGTATTGTTATTTTTTCTGGTGGGGCCAAAGGGGAAGATCAGAAAATTTTCGATGAAGCCAGAGGAATACGAGACGGCGGAGGGTTTGGATCCATTATCGGGAGAAATTCTTTTCAACGACAGAGACCGCAGGCTCTTGAATTTCTGGCAACGGTCATGAAAATCTATTCTGGAGAACTTTCATAAGGATTTCCAAAGTCAGGGGGCCGGAGGCCTATTGGGCTTTCAGAAAAGGGTTCGAGGGCGATGAGGACGGGTGGACTAGGGATATAATCCCCGACATTGGTGGGCTTGAGCCACCTCCTCAATGCCGGCGATTAAAGCTGCTGTTCTCATGGTTAGTTTTTTCTTTTCAGTATGATTGAGGATGCGGTGGAAAGCCGCTGTGATTATTTTTCTGAGTCGAGTGTGAATGTCTGATTCCTGCCACGAAAAACGCTGGGCGTCCTGGACCCATTCGAAATAGGAAACAATGACTCCACCGGAATTGGCGAGAATATCCGGAACCACAAAAATACCTCGTTCCTTCAAAATGGCATCGGCCTCCAGAGATGTTGGACCGTTGGCGGCTTCGATCACGTATTGGCATTGAAGGCGGGAAGCGTTTTTAACAGTGATTTGTTCAGCCACTGCAGCCGGAATGAGCACCTGGCAGGGTAAGACAAGCAAATCTTCGTTGAAAATCGGCTCACCAAACTTTGTGAGAGAAGGAATGGCCACCCTTTCGGCGGCCAACTGAGAGAGAATCCCCGGGATATCCAGGCCCTTAGGGTTGTAAAGCCCGCCTAGTTGATCACTGATCGCCAGTATTTTCGCACCTTCCTGATGAAGAATTCGCGCGGTATGGGACCCGACGTTCCCAAAGCCTTGAATGACCACAGTCGTGTCCGCAATAGGCAGACGAAAATGACGTAAAACCTCCAGGCTGACATCCACGACACCACGGCCTGTCGCTTCTTCTCTTCCCAGGCTTCCTCCAATCGAAATGGGTTTTCCCGTGACCACTCCACGGACGGAGAATCCAACCTGCTGACTGTAGGTATCCATTACCCACGCCATAACTTGCTGATTGGTCCCGATATCAGGGGCGGGAATATCCTTGTCCGGACCCAATAAAGGGAAGATTTCTGCGATGTAGCGTCGGGTTAGCCGTTCCAGCTCAGCCGGTGAAAGAACTGAGGGATTGACGGCAACACCCCCTTTGGCTCCACCAAATGGTAACCCCGCTAAAGCTGTTTTCCAGGTCATCCACATCGCCAAGGCTGCGACCTCCCCGAGGCTGACGTCTGGATGGTAGCGTATGCCGCCTTTTGTGGGGCCTCGGGCCAGATCATGATGAACCCGATAGCCACGAAAGACTTGAACCTGCCCATTGTCCATTCGCACAGGAACACTGACACAGAGGGAGCGTTGGGGGGCTTTTAACCGTTCGAGAAGGCCAGGATCCAAACTCATATGGTGTGCAGCCTGATCAAATTGGTCCACAGCCAAGCGAAAGGTTGGATGGTTCAATTCCGGAGGAAAGTCAGAGGACATGGTAGGTCATCCAGTTAAAACAAAATTCAAAACTTTTTTTAGTATAACAAGAATCCCGTCTGAAATATTTACTTTGTCGAAAAGGATTATTGCCAACATCAGAGGCTTGGCAATCGCAAAAAACCCTTTCCTTCCATAGGACCATAAGGTGCATGGTTTGCCACACCATCCTCTGAAAGGCTAACAGCATGCTCAATAGAATCATCCAGTATGGCCGTACCAAGCGACGGGGATAGCTTCCGTGCTCTGTTTGTTAGGAGGCCTCTAAGAAAAGGAAGAGCAAAGCAGGAAGAGACTTTTGAAATGACTTAGGAAATACTTTTTCAATATTCTGATAAGGGTTTAGTACAGCACTTGAACGAGGTAGAGGCCTTGAGGAGGGGCGGTCTCTCCGGCGGCACGCCGGTCTTTGGCCTGAAGGATGTCTCGCATGGAGTCCGGGGGTCTTTTGTGTCGGCCAACTTCGGCCAGCGTGCCAACAATTGCCCGCACCATTTGCTTGAGGAAGCGATTTGCCTGAATCCGGATAATCAAGGTCATGAGGTCCGAACTGAGGGAAATTTGGGAGATGACACAAATGGGATCCGAGGAACTGGCGCGCGGGCCTTGGAAAGAGGTGAAATCATGAAGACCCACCAGACAGGACATGGCTTGCCGGATTGCCTGGTTGTCCAGGTCGTAAGGCAAATGCCAGACACGGTTTCGATCCAGGGCGGGACGGGAGGAATGCCTGGAGATTCGATACTCATACACTTTCTCTTTGGCGCTGTAACGAGCATGAAACGATTCAGGAACCCGTTCACTCGACAATACGGAAATATCGGAAGGCAGATAGCTATTGAGAGCAAGAGCCCATTTGTTGACCGGAATGGGTTTGTCAGATTTGAAGCTGGCAACTTGACCACGGGCATGGACTCCGGCGTCCGTGCGCCCGGCGGCTAACACAGAAATTTTTTGTTGGGTGATGCGTGTGAGCGCTGTTTCAAGGGCCGCTTGGACGGTCGGCTGATTTGGTTGCCATTGCCAACCAGCGTAAGCCGTTCCGTCATATTCTATCGTTAGTTTGATGGTGGCCATAAATCAAAAGGGGATGAGGATAGCTAATTGGTCCAAGGCATGGTGACGAAATGTGTCTTGAAATCCTGAGATGAGTGTGAGGCGACCATCATGGAACGCGTGGGAGCGTGGAAGCCAAAAGGGGGTGGCTCCTCTCCTGGCTATCGGGAAGCAGTTTGTAAGGGGGTGATATAGGATTGAAGTCCGTTAAATATGCCCTCGGCCATTCGTTTTTGGTAGGTTGGGCTTTGCAACAGCTTTTCCTCGGTAGGATTGGAGATAAAGGCAATTTCGGCCAAAATGGCAGGCATGGTGGTCATTCGGAGCACAAAGAATGGAGCCGTTTTGACTCCATGATCGTTGATTTTATAATAAGAATTCATAAATTTCACCAGGGATTTTTTGGTCGTCCATGCTAATTCCCGTGAATCGTCGATTTTTTTGTCATTGAGTTTGTCGGCAAGAATAAACTGCCAAGGGGCCGCATCTTTCTCAAGGGGAGTACCATTTTCCCTCGCGGCCACGGCAAGGGCTCGTGGGTCGCTGGCTTCACCAAAATGATAGAGTTCCATCCCTTTCACCGAAGTTTGGGGATGGGAGTTGATGTGAATCGAGACAAAGAGATCGGCTTTGTGGGTATTTGCGAATTTTGCCCGGTCCTCCAATTCCACGAAGACATCGGTTTCTCGAGTCATGAGGACTTTCGTGGAGCCTTCCTGGGTGAGAAGATCTCGCAAATGATTCGCAATAGTTAAGACCACATCCTTTTCTCTTGTGCCTTTGCGTCCCAAGGCCCCAGGGTCCTTTCCTCCATGGCCCGGATCAATCACGATCACCAGATCTTTTTTCGTGACCGGGGGAGGCTGAGGTGGAGGGGGTTCCACGCGAGAAGGTTGAGGAGGAGGTTCGCCGCCAGCAGACGATTTGGCGTTAGTTGCCGTGGCAGGTGCGGGATACAAGTCGAGAACGACGCGAGCGGGATTCTGGAGGAGATACCATTTGTAGCTTCTCCACCCTTCGATCGGTATCGTGAGAAGGATGGATCCCGATGAAGTTGTGGAGAGATCCAATTTGAGTGGAAATGAATCAGCCGTTGATTTGGCTATAGCATCAGTGGCTAATTGAGTGCTGGGAAGTTCAAGTTGAAATTCTGTTGTTGTTCGATGGTCCTGTGGAGCTGGCTGGACGGGGCGGGTCAGATCTAGCACAACCCGGGTATATTTATTATGGCGGTGAGCCCGAATGTTGCGGATTGTGGTAGAAGATGGTGGATTAGCAATGAGATGCAGAAATGGGGGAGTTTCTACCCAGGAGTGAGGTCGAGGCCCTATCTCTCCTCCCATAACAGGAAGAGATAAAGCCAGCAAAAACAGGCTTATGCAAGAATAAAGGAATACCATTCGAGTGGAGGGCATGCCGGTTAAGCCATTCCTTTCTTTTTTCGCAGATGATGGCCTTCTTGTCAAGAGAAGTGCTTTCGAAGCATGTCTCGTTAAAGGTAGACTGAACCCATACGGGCGTCTGGTGTGTTTCAAGAAAGGGAAGGGCATTGGCACACAAGCATTTGATCATCGATGGATATAATGTGTTGGGAGCAATGGGTCTTCCACCCCATCGGGTAGTCGACAAGGGGGAGCATCTTCGTGAAGAGTTCATTGTTCGTGTAGGTTTGTATGCCCAAAGGCTCCGTTGTCCAACTACGCTGGTTTTTGATGCTTGGCAACAAACAGGAAATGCCCACCAGATCACCCATCGTGCCGGTGTGACCGTTATCTATACCGGTCAGGGCGAGCAAGCTGACCAGGTGATTCAACATCTCATTCGTACTCATGGGAAAGAGACGGCAGTGGTTTCATCGGATCTTGAGGTCATTAATGTCGCGAAAGCTTTTGGGGCCTTTTCGATCCGGTCTCAAGAATTCATGGGACGCCTGAATCCGGGTAATTCTCAAGAATCAAGGGTGAGCCGGGCGAGTGGGGAAGGGCCACAAAAAGATGTCGATCAAGTGCCAGCCCGCTCAAAAGAGAAAAAGGGTAATCCTCGAAAACTTCCCAAAAAATTGCGACAGCGCAATCGAATCATGAAGAAATATTGAAGAGTCGACGGGCATTGTTGGTGGTCAGTTCGGCTACACGGGTAAGTCCTGTTGAAGAGTCCCCATATTTTAATTCCGCAATCTGTTTCGCGACGTAAGTGACATAGGCCGATTCGTTTCGTTTCCCTCGAAAAGGCATGGGAGTCAGGTAAGGCGCGTCTGTTTCAATGAGCAACCGGTCATCGGGAACGGAGCGAATCACCTCACGTAATTGAGTCGCATTTCGAAATGTGATGATCCCGGAAAACGAAAGATAAAATCCCAGATCCAAGGCCTGTTTGGCGAACGAGAGATCCTCCGAGAAACAATGAAAGACGCCTCCAGACCTTTCAGCCTGTTCTTCCCGCAGGATGGCCATTGTATCGTCTTGCGCTTCGCGTGTGTGAATCACGAGGGGAAGCTTGAGTGATTGCGCGAGTCCGATTTGTTCACGAAATCGTTGGCGCTGGACGTCTCGTGGAGAGTGATCATAATGATAATCCAGACCGATCTCCCCGAAGGCCACGACCTTCGGCTGTTGAGCTAGATGGCTCAATTCCGTATACCAGTTGGATTCAATCCGTTTCACCTCGTGGGGATGCACGCCGATGGTGGCATACACATGAACTCGCTCTGTCGCTAATCGAACCGCGGAAAAGCTTGTGGAAAGATCGCATCCAATGGTGATAAATCTCTCAACGCCGGCTTCCTGTGCACGTTGAAACATGGCTTCCCAGTCTGCATCATAACGGGGATCGTCTAAATGTACATGGGTGTCGATGAGCATCGATAAAATCCTTTTTCGTGAAGAGGGTATCTTACCATACCATTCGTGCACCTCGCAGAGCATGGCGTGTACCACTTGGCAGGGCGTGGAAATGTTGAGGGACAACTATGAATGTGGATGAAGTATGGTTTGCTCACATTAATGCTTGGGCTGGCCAAGTTGCTGCCTTGGATTGGCTGATGTTTCAAGTATCCCAGGAAAGCAACCTATTGATTCCAGGCATCGTGTTAGTGGGGTATTGGGGGTGGACGAAATGGGGAGAGGCAAAAATAGCGGTGCCGTGTTTAGTGCTCCTCATTGGCATCAGTGATCTGCTTGGCGGCCAATTGAAACTGTTCATTGGCCGCCCTCGGCCCTGCCAGGTTCTAGCTCATATTCATGAATTAGTCGGATGTGGAGGATCATTCAGTATGCCGTCCAATCACGCGATGAATTCGGGCACAGTCGTCACTTTTTTAGTTATGCTCTATCCTGCCATGGGGTGGATACTGTGGCCGTTTCTGGGTCTGATTGGATTATCACGAGTCTATCTTGGAGCCCATTATGTCACAGATGTTTTAGTCGGAGTTGCCCTTGGGGCCCTATTAGGAGGTGGGGTGGGTTTCTTGATCAAGACACAGGTGTTTCGAAGGAAGTCCCTTCCGGATTAATGATGGTGGAGATGAGGAAGGATTGGGTCTTTGGCCGATGACCCGTTCGTGAGGTAGCTGAGATTGCAATGCAAGTCCTCCGTCTCCGGACATTCGGTTTCCAACTGTAAGGTTAAGTGATGAATACCAAACTTCGAAGAGAGTGTTGATTGTATAGGTTGCAGAAGTTGGTCTTTATCGGGAACGGTTTGGGTGTCCACCAACACGTGACATGTCAACATCACAATGCGGGGTTCAACAGACCAGATATGCAAATCATGAACTTTTTTGACACCGGGAATGCATTCGATGGTGGTCACAATATCAGAGGTATTGACGTGACGGGGGGTTGATTCCAATAAAATATCCAGTGATTCATGAAAGAGTGGCCAACTGCCTTTCGTAATGACCATTACCAAGACCAGGCTTATCAAGGGATCCAAAATCGTAAGGCCGGTCAAGGCCATACCCAACCCGCAGACGATGACGCCGAGGGACATCCAGGCATCCATCACCATATGCAGAAATGCCCCTCGAATATTAAGGTCCTCCTCGGCTCCCTTGCGCAATAAGAGGGCCACGGCCAGGTTGGCGATCAAGCTGATTCCAGCGATGCCCATGACCCAAAAGCCGGGAACCTCAACCGGTGAAAACATCCGGTTCAGGGCAATAACCCCGATAATCATTCCTGTAATAATCAAGAGAAGGCTATTCAGGAAGGCAGCGATGGTTCCGGCACGATGGTAGCCAAAGGTCCGATGTTCCGTGGCGGGTTGAGCGGCCAGGATATGAGCATACAACGCTAATAAGAGCGAGCCTTGATCGATCAGATTGTGCCCGGCATCGCTCATCAACCCGAGGCTATTGGTGAAATAGCCTCCGATGAATTCGGCCAGAATAATAATCCCATTCAGGACAAGTCCAAGCTTGAGGCGGAAGGTAAGCGGCGAGGGGATTGAATCCGGACGAGTCATGCCATGGAGTCTCGCACGATTTCAAGGTCTGGACAAGGGATGAAGGGGGAGAACCCTCCCCCTCTATCAAAAAATAGGAAAGGCCTGGAGTCGGGCATCTACGAGAGATAGCGTCATAGCTAGGACTGTGAAGGGGACAATCTCCCCCTCGAATTGGGTTTGAAGAAGGCAGCGGGTGAATTAATCGTCGAAGGATTCAGTTTTAACGGCCTGTTTGGTGGCATCGAGAGCTGAATTGACTCGAGTAGCGGCCTGTTTCATGGTTTTCTTTGTTTCTTCAGACCAGGCATGCATGGCTTCTTTTGTTTGAGAAGCCATATCGGAAAATTCGTCCTGCGCGGTTTTAGCACCTCGTGCCAATCTATTGCGCAACTGAGATCCTGTCTCAGGCGTCAGGAGTATGGCCGTCCCGGCTCCTAAGAGAAATCCGGCAATGAACACAAAAGTATTGACCCAACTTGAATCGCCTTGCGTTGTGTGCTCCTCCATCGTGAAATTCCTCCTTAATAAGCGTATAAGTCTGTAGTTATGAACGTACCTGCTGATCTTTCGATGCGGCTATCATGGCCATAATCGCCCCTCCCAAGAGAACTCCAGAGGCAAAGATGAGACTATAGGATAATCCCGTGCGTAATTCAGGACATGTGTCCAGAACCCGTTTCCATAATGGAACATCTTCAGAAAAATGAACATGTCCTTCCCACCCCAACTCTCCCTGAGGTGTTGTGGATTGATCAGCGTTCGTTTCAGGCTCAGAAGTGTGCACCGTGTTCAGTTTGCTCATAGTCATGAGACAGGCTCCAATAGGGCAAAAGGAAAATGTTGAAAAAGTGTTCCTAATGATAATCCTAACATGCCTGGAAGATTTTGTGGAGTCACAATTTCTTGGGTCAAGATATTTCGAAAGGAGCGGTGCGGTATTTCCGGTGGGAGGGTGATCCAGGTTTGTCCCCAGACGGAATCGCCCAGAGGCCTGGTGGCCGGATCGGGAATGAGGCTGGTCAGAAATCGTGGGAACACGATCAGGCAGATATTGGTGCGATCCTGGCGTATGAACCCGCACACATGCTGCGCCTGTTCCCCTTTGGTCTCCAGAGGTAGATAGGCCCCCTCGAAAAACAGTTGAGGATTACTTTTCCGGACATGAAGAGCTGTCGTCGTCAGGTACATTTTGATAAGGCCGCTTTCCGCATCCTCTAATAAGGCATGGACAAAATCGAGAGGAGAGGTGGTTTTTTGCCTATGATGCAATTCGGACAGCCGCTCTTGCCGGAGGAGGTAATCCACGGGCTGCCGGTTGTCCGGGTCGACCAGGCTGAAATCCCAAAGCTCTGTGCCCTGATAAAAATCCGGAACACCGGGAGCGAGGGTTTTAATGAGTACCTGACTCAGAGAATTATAGATGCCGTATCCGGCGAGGCGTTGTTGAAAGGGAAGGAAATCCTGGAGAAAGGCATTCGTGGAGCTCAGGGATAGAATGCGGGAAAGAAATTCGCAAACTGCCGTCTCGTAGGCTTCATCGGGATTGAGCCAGCTCGTCGTGACTTTCGCTTCTCGAAAGGCTTTAACGGCGTAATCCTGGATGCGCTTTACAAATTGATTGTGGACATGTTCCGAGAATGCCCCGAATGGCCAGGCGCCGAGAAGGGTCTGGTAGATCAGATATTCGTCATTCAAGCTTGGAGCGGGCTGCTCGTTAATGGTGTGCTTGGCTTTTTTATTCAGCCGATTCCACGTTCGGAGATGCTGGCGCCATTCTGAAGGAAGTTCGGACAAAACATTGATTCGGGCGCGGACATCTTCGCTTCGTTTGGTGTCATGGGTGGACGTCGAGGAGAGACTTGACGGCCATTGGGTAGCCCGTTCCTGCATGTATTGATGAAACGACGAAAGAGATACACCAAAGTGTTGAGGTTCTCCACCGACCTCATTCAGTGAGGTCAGCCGGTTGTAAATGTAAAAGGCCGTATCTTCGACGCCCTTCGCCGTCACGGGGCTTGTCGTTTGTTGGAATTTCATGACAAATGGACGGATCACCTCCCAATCAAGATCGGGGGAGTCCTGTGGAATTTTTAAAAGAAGATCACGGATAAAATCGAAGACCAGGTTGCTGATGGCGGGATTACGCCGTTTAGCCCGTGCGACAGCTAACCGAATATACGCGCGATCGCGATCTAACATGGCTTCGAGAGGGTCCGGTCCGATATATGTTCGATACACGGGGAAACAGGCAATGATTTCCCGGATGGCATGGATCAGACTGTTGAGCGTGAAGTCCCGTGAGCGCCGGTTTCGTTCGGAGAGCACATTGAGCTGATGCCCCAACGCATTGATTTCCCCTGACATGGAACTGGTCATGATGAGGTTTTTGCAGTCATAGATCAGATCGTCATAGCGGAGGGACTGTTTGGTAAACCGGCTGTAGATCTGTTCGATTTGTCGTTGATGCGCTTCCTGGACGAATAATTGGTTGACCACGGCAAGATGGTCATACCCTGTAGTGCCATGGCAAAGCCAATCGGTACTCAGGCGTTCACCGGTGCCCAGGATTTTTTCAACGAGGAGATAAAGTGCGCGGCCCTGTGCATCTGGTTGAACCTCCAAGTGTTCAATCGCCCATTGTTGCCATTGCGCCAGAAACGCACGGGGATTGTAGAGCCCATCCACATGATCAATCCGCAGGCCATTCACAGCGCCGGATGTCAACAATTCAAAGATTTTTTGATGGGCAGCCTGGAAAACCTCAGGTTGCTCCATGCGTATGGCTGCCAATTGGTTAATATCAAAAAACCGCCGGTAATTGATTTCTTCAGCGGCTACCCGCCAATAAGCCAGTCGATAGGCTTGAGCACTCACTAATTGGTCGAGAACATCAAAGCTGCGTGGGGCATGCTTGATGCCATTGAGTAGCCGGATGTTCTCCAGTAGGAAATTGCGAAGGAGGGAATTTTCTGTAATTACGGAGGAGAGGCGTCGACGGATCACTTCTTTTTCCCGGTACCGTTCGGCAGCCCGCTCCGTATCAGTATCGGTTCTCCCGGGTAAATGGGAGAGGGCGGTGATGATGCTTTGGTATTCCTGTAAGTGTGGATCGGATTCTTCCAGGCTCTGGATCAGTTTGTCTTGATTAAAGGTCAGAATGGTATTCCACGTACAGGGATCAATCGGCAGCCGGTTGTCATAGTAGAGAAGGAAGAATTGGCCGTCGTCATAATTGAGCGTGATTTCCTGGTTTTCGAGAACAATGCCGTATTGATCCCCGAGAATAGGTAGAAGGACTTTGTTCTCCAATTCCGGCTTCACCGGCGTCCAGTCAATATCGAAAAACGTGGCATAACGGGAAGAAGGGCCATTTTCCAAGACATCCTGCCACCAAAGATTCGTCGACCCGGCAATTCCCATATGATTCGGGACCACGTCCAGAATATGTCCCATGCCATGGTGATGGAGAGTTTGGATAAAGGCCTGATAATCGGCTTCCGTCCCGATCTCGGGATTTAATCCCGTGGGATCGACGACGTCATACCCATGAGTGCTCCCTGGGGCCGCTTTCAGATAGGGCGAGGCGTAACAGTCCGTTACCCCCAGTTGAGACAAATAGGGAAGAATGCGGGAGGCGTCCTGGAACGTGAACGAGGCGTTAAATTGCAGGCGATAGGTTGAGAGCGGAAGGTGCAGTCGTGGAGGAGTCATACCCCTCCTTTTATGTTGAAGAGGACGGCGAGGAATGGATGGCACGTCCGCCATACGATTGTCCACGGGGGAGGATGGTGAGCCCAAGCTTGCCGGTCGTAGACCGTCGTCCCTCTCTCCATTGTTTGTCCCCCAGGGAGGTTCCAGCCGAGATGATGTTAAACCGGTCAATGATGCAGCGGTGAAGATGGCATTTGGAGCCAATCAGTGTGCCGTCCAGAATGATGGATTCTTCGATCGTACAGCCTTCTCCAATTCTCACGTTTCGCCCGATAATGGAACGTTTGATGGCACTGTCGACCACAAGACTGCCTTGGCCCACCATCGCATCATCCATTTGAGAGCGCACCAGGCTGGCGACGGGTTCGATCGACGCATCGGTCATAATCGGCCATTTGACATTCCGTAAATCAAAAATAGGAGTTTCTCCAAGGACATCCATATTAGCTTGCCAATAGGCCTCCAACGTTCCCACATCCCGCCAATACCCCCATTCTTCATAGGGGTGAATGCCGGGGATCACATTCTCCATGAAATCGTAGGCCAAGACCCGTTTTGATTTGATGAGAGATGGAATAATGTCCCGTCCAAAATCGTGTGTGCCGGCTTGGCTGGCGTCTTGCTCCAAGATTCGCACAAGCGTGTCCGCATTAAAAATATAATTTCCCATAGAGCTAAAGGCCATCTCCGGATTATCAGGCATGGGTTTGGGGGAAGCGGGTTTTTCCTCAAAGCCGATTATTTGATGGGCCTCATTGACCTCGACAATCCCAAACCCTTTTGCGGCGTGAATGGGAACAGGAAGGGAGGCCACCGTCACATCCGCTTCATGGTCAAGGTGAAATTGGATCATTTGCCGGATATCCATCCGGTAAATATGATCGGCTCCGAATACGGCCACCAACCCGGGCGCAAAGTCGTGAATGAGGTTGATATTCTGATAGACGGCGTCTGCTGTCCCTTCATACCATTTGCCGCGTCCCTTCATTTGTGGAGGGACGACGGTAATAAAGTTTTGGCGGTTCGTGCCCCCAAAACGCCAGGCCCTCCTGAGGTGTTCAATTAAGGATTGCGACCGGTATTGTACCAGGACATACATGGACTGGATGCCGGAATTGATGAAATTGCTGAGTGCGAAATCGACGATGCGATAGGTACCGGCAAAGGGAACGGACGGTTTACTGCGCTGTTCGGTTAAGGGCATCAACCGTTCGCCTTTGCCGCCGGCCATAATCATGGCCAGGACTTTTTGTGGAGTCCGTTCTGGTGTTTTTTTTCGACGGGAAATGGAAGGATTTTTCATGAAAATTGACTTTGTGCCGGTGAGCGTTTTATTTCAGCCAGGGATCGTTCCAGTGTCGCGATCTTTTTTTGTTGTTGGGCAATCAGCCGGGTTTTTTTTATATAGGCCGGCACCGACGCCAATAGACTTAGGGCGACACCAAGCGCCAGAGCTGTGAGCAATACCACCACCAACGACCCCTGAAAGGTCCAGGCGAAAAAGTTAATGACAATGGGCTCGGAGTTCTGTAAAGAAAAGGCAACCGCAAAAAATATTAGAAGAAGGAACGCGATCAGTGCAGAATACATAGTCCCTTTAATATGTTAAGATAGTTTTAATTACCATAGAAAGGATTTATTGGCAATGCCATCACTCTCCTCTCACTTTCAACGTCTGGTTTCCGCGCAGGAATGGGATCCATTCTCCGTGTTGGGTCCTCAGCCGGAAGCGTCGACGGGATGTGCCGGTGTCTGTGTCCGGGCTTTTCTGCCGGAGGCGGCCGAAGTAGTTCTCCTTCCCGGCCAAACCGGCCGACCCCCTGTTCCCATGAAGTTAGTTCATCCTGAAGGTGTTTTTGAAGCCCGCTGGGAGGGCCAATCTTTGGGAACCAATTACCAGTTTCGAGTTGTCGATCGTCAGGGTAAAGCCTCCCAATGTCATGACCCCTATGCCTTCCCTCCCCTCATCTCTGATTTTGATTTGCATTTGTTCGGGGAAGGCAAACTCTATAAATCCTATGAAAAGCTTGGGGCTCAAGTTTGCACCAATCAGGGTGTCAGTGGAGTCAATTTCGCGGTGTGGGCTCCCAACGCGAAGCGTGTCAGTGTTGTGGGGGATTTCAATGAATGGGATGGGCGTCGACATCCGATGAGAAGCCGGGGAGGAGGGGGAATCTGGGAGTTATTTATTCCAGATATGAATGAAGGTGAGGTGTATAAATTTGAAATTTTACCTCAAAATGGGGATGCCCCGTTTTTGAAAGCGGATCCTTATGCCTCATCAGCCGAGTTGCGGCCAAAAACTGCGTCTATCGTGCGTGATCTTTCGGGGTATGAATGGCAGGACGGGGAGTGGATGACAGCCAGGCAAAGCCGGGATCCCCTTGCACAGCCTTGGTCTATCTATGAGGTGCATTTGGGTTCCTGGAGGCGTGTTCCGGAGGAAGGGTCCCGGTGGTTGACCTACCCAGAATTAGCTCAAACGCTCATCCCCTATGTGAAGGACATGGGGTTTACCCACATTGAACTGATGCCGGTGACCGAACATCCATTTGACGGGTCCTGGGGATATCAAGCTACTGGATATTTCGCGCCAACAAGCCGGTTTGGCGCTCCCGCAGAGTTTATGGGGTTTGTGGATGCTTGTCATCAGGCCGGGATTGGGGTTCTGATGGATTGGGCTCCGGCGCATTTTCCGGAAGATCCTCATGGGTTGGCCTGGTTTGACGGGACGCATTTGTATGACCATTCGGACCCGAGGTTAGGATTTCATCCTGAATGGAACAGCCGAATCTTTAATTACGGCCGGACTGAAGTCAAAAACTTTCTGATCAATAGCGCGCTCAGTTGGTTCGACCGTTACCATATCGATGGCCTTCGCGTGGATGCCGTGGCGTCGATGCTCTATCTTGATTATGCCAGAAAGTCCGGCGAATGGATTCCCAATAAGTTCGGGGGGAGGGAAAATCTGGAAGCAGTGGAGTTTTTAAAAGAACTGAATGCGGTGGCTCATCAGGATCATCCCGGGATTGTGATGATTGCCGAAGAATCCACCGCCTGGCCGGGGGTCTCTCGCCCCACTTATGTCGGGGGATTGGGATTTACCTTTAAATGGAATATGGGGTGGATGCACGATACGTTGGATTATTTTAGCATGGATCCTCTTTATCGGAGATATCATCACAATAACGTCACCTTCGGGTTAATGTATGCCTTTACCGAAAATTTTGTTCTCCCGCTTTCCCACGATGAGGTGGTGCATGGCAAAAAATCCCTCCTGGATAAAATGCCGGGGGACGAGTGGCAACGTTTCGCCAACTTACGAGCCTTGTATGGCCACATGTGGGGTCACCCAGGAAAGAAAATGTTATTTATGGGCTGCGAGATTGGGCAATGGTGGGAGTGGAATCATGATGATAGTCTGCAATGGCACCTTCTTGAGAACGATCGCCATCGGGGACTTCAGCGGTATGTGGCTGATCTGAATCGGCTGTATGCCACTCAACCCGCCCTTCATCAAGTGGACTATGATTGGACCGGATTTCAATGGATCGATCTCCATGACAGCGAACAGTCGACCGTCACGTATTTCAGGCGGGCCAAAGACCCTTCGGATATCGTGGTTTGTGCGCTGAATCTTACCCCTGTTCCTCGAGAAGGGTACCGTATGGGCGTTCCGACCGCAGGCTATTACCGGGAATTGTTGAATAGTGACTCAGAGGCTTACGGTGGAAGCAATATGGGGAATGGGGGAGGGGTACAGGCGGAGGAAGTCCCCTGGCATGGTCAACCGTTTTCGGTGGTCATGACTTTGCCGCCGTTGGCCGCTGTCTTTTTCAAACCATCCTAATTTTTCAAGATTACGACTGGTCTTTTCTTGATTGCTCCAATTATTGCCATCTGGTCGTGAGTATCATACTGAAGCGACCTCTTATCCTTGCTTGGAAGAGGATTCCCCTCTCATCAAAGCTTCCTAGTCGGTTTTTACAAAGATCCAGGCTGGATAGGCTGGAAGTTTCAGGGAGACCTTCTCAGAATTCTGAATCGTCAAGTTGAGGGGAGCCAATTGTTCTTCCTGACCTCCGAAGGTGGAGGTTCCACTATCAAGCCGGTTTTCCCAATTCCCTTTCGGAAGTTTGGCCAACGCCAATGTGGAATTTTTATGAAACCCGAGGAGAATAAGTGCTTCAGGCCCTTGCTTGGCGCGGCGATGGATGATTAGTAACTGGCTTTTCGAATGAGACCCGATCTGTACCCTCTCTCCCTTCGCTCCAGTGCCAAGTGCCGGAACAGACTTGCGCAAATGAATCAGGGCCTGGCACCACCGCAAGTGAGCTTGCTGCTGCCGATTTGTCTCCAGCGTGGGGCGAAGCCTGGAACGCTCAAAGGTTCCTCGATCATAGGGATCGGGGATGTCCGTCCACCCGAAGGCGGCGAATTCCCTTTTTCGCCCTTGCCGGACGGCTTCAATTAAATCAGGATCTCCGTGGTCGATAAAATATAGAAAGGGAGCCGTTTCGCCATATTCTTCTCCCATAAATAACAGTGGGAGATAAGGCGAGAGAAGAACGGCGGCATTGGCAACTTTAAGGGCGTCAAAACTTACCAGGGTACTGAGACGGTCTCCCTGGGCGCGATTGCCAATTTGGTCATGATTTTGGGCGCACACCGCAAGTTGTCCTGGTGAACACTGTTTGAACGAATTGCCGTGTCTCCGCCGTCGGTGTGGAGAATATTGTCCTGTATAGACCACACCATCTCGGATGGCATTGGCCAGGTCTTTCAGTTGGCCAAAATCTTCATAATATCCACTACGCTCTTTCGTGAGGACGGTATGAAGGGCATGATGAAAGTCATCACTCCATTGCCCGTCCAGTCCATACCCACCTTTTGAAAGAGGCGTAATTATTCGAGCATCATTCAGGTCGCTTTCAGCAATCACATGCACCTGGCGATCGAGCCGTTGTCCCTCCGCATGGACCGCTTCCCCGATATCCTGAAGAAGATGCTTGGCGCTGAAGTCAAAGATGCCGTGAATCGCATCCAGGCGCAGAGCATCCATGTGATACTCATGCGTCCAGTACACGGCATTGCTGATGACAAAATGTCTGACGGCGTCGCTCTCCGGCCCATCGTAGTTAATGGCGCTACCCCAGGGAGTCCTGTAGGTGTCGGTGAAATATGGGCCAAAATCGCCAAGGTAATTCCCTTCGGGCCCCAGGTGGTTATAGACGACGTCCATAATGACCGCGAGACCGGCCGCATGACTGGCATCCACGAGTCGCTTGAGACCGTCCGGTCCTCCATAGTTGTGTTGCGGTGCGAAGAGATAAGTGCCATCGTATCCCCAATTTCTGGTCCCCGGGCATTGCGCGACCGGCATGAGTTCAATCGCGGTGATTCCAACCTCGTCACGCAAATAGGGCAGGCGGCTGATAATGGCATCGAAGGTGCCTTCAGGCGTGAAGGTTCCGGGGTGTAACTCGTAAATGATGTATTGCTCAAGCGGCAGTCCACGCCATTCCCGATCTGTCCAGGAAAAAGCGAGAGGATCGATGATTTCCGATGGGCCGTGCACCCCATCCGGTTGTGAGCGGGAAGCCGGGTCAGGGCGCTCGATGGTGTGGTTTAACAGGTACTGGTAGCGGGTGCCTGGAGAGATGTCCGGTACGGTGCCTTTCCAGTACCCAGAGGGTTCCTGATTGAGGGGAATCGGTTCATCGGCACGGTCCATAATCCTGACGGCAAGGGAATGGGCTTGAGGCGCCCATACTCGAAACTCCACAGAAGAGGCGTCGAGAAATGATGCCCCGAGTTCTAATCGCCACGGCGCGGTTTTCAAGTTTTTCAAGCGTTTTTCCTCCTGTCGGTTATTCTTTGATCAGAATTGGTGGTTAGTCCAGAAAGATTAAAAGCTTAACAAATGAATGGAGGACTGTATATGGAATGCATGGAATGTGTTATTCCGTTTGCCTCCATTAGGGATTTTCTATATCATGGCACCCCGCTTTTCCCAACATCCAGAAAAACACATCAAGGAGAATAGTCGTTATGAGAATTTGGCCTGGTCGATCATACCCTCTTGGTGCCACCTGGGATGGGCAGGGAGTGAATTTTGCCCTGTTTTCTGAAAATGCCACCGGTGTGGATCTTTGTTTGTTTGATAGTGAACTCCAGGACCAGGAAACCCACAGGATTCCTCTTGAAGAACGAACGGATCAAGTCTGGCATGTGTATTTACCTGAAGTACGTCCCGGCCAACTCTATGGATATCGCGTGCATGGGCCTTATGATCCGCAAGCGGGGCACCGGTTTAATCCTGCCAAACTTTTGATCGATCCGTATGCAAAATCGTTGACGGGTGTTGTGCGATGGTCCGATTCCATGTTTGGCTATCGTCTTGGTGATCCGGCAGGAGATCTGTCGTTCGACGAACGGAATAATGCGGCAAACGTTCCTAAAGGGGTTGTTGTCGACCAGGCTTTTAGCTGGGGGGAAGACAGACGTCTTAATATTCCCTGGGAGCGGACGGTAATCTATGAAGTCCACGTCAAGGGAATGACAATGCGGCATCCCGATGTTCCTGAATCATTGCGGGGGACCTATGCCGGTTTGGCATCCCCAGCGATTATTGAATATTTGCAATCGCTCGGAGTCACCGCCGTGGAATTGTTGCCGGTTCATCATTTTGTGAATGATTTATATCTTCAAGAAAAGGGACTTACCAATTACTGGGGGTACAATTCCGTCGGATATTTTGCGCCGGATATCCGATATTCCGCTTTCCCTGGTGGAGGGGAAAAGGTCTATGAGTTCAAATCCATGGTCAAAAAACTTCATAGTGCCGGAATCGAAGTCATCCTCGATGTGGTCTATAACCATACCGGGGAAGGGAATCATTTTGGGCCGACCTTATCATTCCGGGGGATTGATAACGTGTCCTATTACCGGGTGGTGCCAGATAATCCACGCTATTACATGGATTATACCGGTTGCGGGAATACGTTGAATGTCCGGCATCCACGGACTTTACAATTGATCATGGATAGTTTGCGTTATTGGGTCAATGATATGCATGTGGACGGGTTCCGATTTGATCTGGCGTCAGCGCTTGCACGTGAGTTGCATGATGTGGATCGACTTAGTGCCTTTTTCGATATTATTCACCAGGATCCAGTGCTGTCGCAGGTAAAGCTGATCGCTGAACCGTGGGACCTGGGAGAAGGCGGTTATCAAGTGGGGAATTTCCCCCCCGGGTGGGCGGAGTGGAATGGAAAATACCGCGATTCTATACGCCGGTATTGGAAAGGGGATGGTGGGTTGCTTGGGGAAATCGCCCATCGTTGGTCGGGTAGCAGCGATCTCTATGGTGAAAGCGGGCGACAACCCTACGCCAGTATTAATTTTGTGACGGCCCATGACGGATTTACCCTGCATGACTTGGTGTCCTATAACCACAAACATAATGAAGCTAATCACGAGGGAAACCGGGATGGAACCGACGACAATGAAAGCTGGAATTGTGGGGTGGAAGGCCCGACTGATGATCCCGCCATTCAGGAATTGCGTGACCGTCAGGTCAGGAATTTTCTGGCCACCTTGCTGTTATCCCAGGGGGTGCCGATGATCTGTGGTGGAGATGAATTGGGCCGCACGCAACAGGGTAATAATAATGCCTATTGCCAGGATAACGAATTGAGTTGGGTAAATTGGAACCTGACGCGATCTCAACTCGGATTGCTGGACTTTGTAAAACTGCTCATTGAAATTAAAAAAACCCATCCGGTGTTTCAACGCCGGAGATTTTTTCAGGGGCGCCGGATAGAAGATTCAGAAGTGAAAGATATTGCCTGGTTCGGATCGCATGGAAAGGAAATGTCCCATGAGGATTGGCAGATGGGATTACGCACATTGGGAATCCGGTTAGCGGGGGATGCCATCGTGGAGAAAGATCGTCAAGGTCGCCCGATCGTGGATGAAACGTTTCTGGTGTTACTGAATGCCCATCATGAGGACGTGGACTTCATCCTTCCTGCCCATACAAAGTCAGTGCGTTGGGAACTGGTGTTTGATACGGCTTTCT
>Ga0224510_10000606_pt1 | contig 27039 bp, 23 predicted proteins | sample SF_May12_sed_USG_FD_170161 | JGI IMG/M metagenome (GOLD analysis project Ga0224510, IMG submission 170161) | Sediment microbial communities from San Francisco Bay, California, United States - SF_May12_sed_USGS_4_1 | ecosystem: Environmental > Aquatic > Marine > Sediment | place: USA: California... | reverse complement strand
CATCAGCGTCAGCAACTGGTCAACCACCGAGACCGATATCGACCGCACGGCAGACGCGATCTTCAGCGCGGTGCGCGGCTGAGCTCCGGTCGCGATCGAGACGACTCCGAGGCCGAGAGGCAGCGCAAGCACGGTGACGACGGTTCGCGCCGTCGGTACACTCCCGGCACCAGTGCGAATACTGCCTGCCCGCTTGACGGCGTTGATTAACGTGCCGCTTCTGCGGCGCGTCTCGTTCCATGCCAGACGGATCGGCCGCGGGCTGGACCGCCACTTCTTCTTGAGTCTGCTCAGCGCGGTCGCCGCATTCGTTGCGGCCGCCACCGTGTTCGTGGCGCTGTTCGAGGGAAAGCTGACCGTGGGCGGGATCGGCAGCACGCTGTACTGGGCGGTCACCACCGTCATCGGCTCGGGAGACTCGAGCTATGTCACCAGCTTCGGTGGCTTCATCGTGAGCTGGGTGCTTGCCTTCTTCGGCGTGGCGCTCGTGGCAGCCATGACGGGTGCGGTGGTGGGGTTTGTGATCGACTATCTGCTGAAGGAGGGCCAGGGAATGGGTGCCGCCGGCTTTCGGGACCACATCGTCGTGTGCGGGTGGAACACGACCGCGCGCGACCTGATCGGGGAGCTCAAGGGCGATGAGTACCGAGCCATGGTCGTGGTCCTCCACGACAGCGAGCGGAACCCCGCCGGCGAGGGCGTCTACTTCGTTCGCGGCGACATCACCCGGGTCGATGACCTCGATCGCGCAGGCATCCGCGAGGCCACCAGCGCCATCGTCTTCCCCGCAGCCTCGACTGACGAAGCCGACATGCGCTCGATCCTGTGCGTGATGGCGATCGAGTCGGTGGCGCCCCAGGTGCGGACCGTGGTCGAGGCCAACAGCCCCGTCCACGTCGAGCATTTCAAGCAGGCGCATGCGGACGAGGTGCTCGTCACCTCGCGCCTGGCGTCGCGCCTGCTGGCTCGCTCCGCCCTGTACCCCGGCCTGACCGGGATCGTGACCGACCTGGTCTCGGGCGGCGAAGGCTCTGAGCTGTACCGGGTCGCACTACCGGATCGGTACACCGGGCTCTCCGTGGACGAGCTGTCGGCCGTTCTGCGCAGCGAGCATCACGCCACGCTCCTGTCCATCAGCCGCGGCGGCGGCTCGATCACCAACCCGCCGGCGAGCTTCATCCTGGAGCCCGGCGATGATGCCGTCGTGGTGGCCGTGGGATTGACCGGACTCAAGCCGCTGCATCTCCAGCACGAGTGATGGATCCCCCGACGCCGGTGGCGACGTCAGCCGCGGCGGGGCCAAGCGAGGTTCCGGCGTGTGGTGTAATCGGGGCCCCACACGCTGAGCGCCTTACGAGGTACCGATGACCGTCACCTCCACCGATCGGCTCACCACCGACGAAATCCTGCGCCTCAACCGCGAGTACACCTTCTTCTCCTGGTCGGCACAGGCCAAGATCAACCCGATCGTCATTGACCGCGCCGAGGGGATCCACTTCTGGGACCCCGACGGCAAGCGCTACATCGACTTCAACTCGCAGTTGATGAGCGTCAACATCGGCCATGGCGACAAGCGCGTGGCCGATGCCATCGCCGAGCAGGCCCACAAGCTGGCCTTCGCCGCCCCGCAGTTCGCCACCGAGGTCCGCGGCCGGCTGGGCCAGCTCCTCGCCGAGATCACGCCGGGCGACCTGAATCGGTTCTTCTTCACCCTCGGCGGCGCCGAGGCGAACGAGAACGCGCTGCGCATGGCGCGCATGTACACCGGACGCCAGAAGGTGATCGCCTATCACCGCTCGTACCACGGCGCGACCGCCGGAGCGATCAGCGTCACCGGCGACCCACGACGCTGGGCGAATGAGCCAGGCATCCCAGGCATCATCCGCGTCCTCGACCCGTGGCGCTGGGCGCGCAGCGAGGCCGAACCGGTCGACGAGCACCTCGCCTACATCGAAGAGGTGATGCAGTACGAGGGGCCGCACACCATCGCCGCCTTCATCATGGAGACCGTCACCGGGACGAACGGGATCCTGATCCCGCCCGACGGATACCTCCAGGGGATCCGCGAGCTGTGCACCAGGTACGGCATCGTCATGATCGCCGACGAGGTGATGGCCGGCTTCGGCCGCACCGGGCGCTGGTTCGCCGTCGATCACTGGAACGTGGTCCCCGACCTGCTGACCATGGCCAAGGGACTGACCAGCTCGTACATGCCGCTCGGCGCGGTGGCGATGAGTCCCAAGATCGCCGAGCACTTCAACGAGCGCGTCTACTTCGGCGGCCTCACCTACTCGTCCCATCCGATCAGCTGCGCCGCGGCCATCGCCGCGGTCAACGTCCTGCGCGACGACGACCTCGTTGGAAACGCCGCACGCCTCGACCCGGTGATGAAGGAGCTGCTGGCAGGGCTCCAGGCGCGGCACCCGAGCGTTGGGACCGTGCGCAGCATCGGCCTGTTCGGGATCTTCGAGCTGGTGCGTTCTCGCGAGACGATGGAGCCGATGGCGCCCTTCAATGGCACCTCGCCGGAGATGCAGGCGCTCGACGCGCGCCTGCGGGCCGACGGCCTGTACACCATGTTCCACTGGAACCAGGCCTTCACCAACCCGCCGCTGTGCATCACCGAGGATCAGCTGCGCGAGGGGTTCGCGATCATCGACCGGGCCCTCGACGCGACCGATGCGGCGATCGCCTGAGGTCATCCCGGCCGCGGGGCCCCCGGTCCGGTCGAGGCTGGGGCGGGCGCGGATCTACCTGCTCTTCGTGGTCGGGCTGCTCGTCGTCTGGGAGGCGGCCAAGTTCATCGGCGGCGACCCGTGGCGCTATTTCGGCTGGGAGTGGCGCCCGCCGCTGAAGTTCAACGTCCTCAATGACCAGGGCCTTCCGCACGTGTGGGACATCGTCGGCACCATGATCGGGCCGTACCGGCGCAATGCCGATCAGTCGCTGTTCGTATATCTGCTGCTCAAGGCGCTCTACACCTGGCGCGAGGCCGCCATCGGCTTCGTCCTCGGCGGCGCGCTCGGCATGGCTCTCGCCGCCGCGTTCGTGCACTCGCAGCTGCTCGAGCGTGCCTTCGTCCCGTACGTCGTGGCCAGCCAGACGATCCCCATCGTGGCGCTGGCGCCGATGATCGTCTTCTTCTTTGGCAACAACGTCCTGAGCGTGGTGATCATCGCCACGTACCTGACCTTCTTCCCGGTGACGATCGCCATGATCCGCGGGCTGCGTTCGCCTGATCCGCGGGCACTGGAACTGATGCGCTCATTCGCGGCGTCTCGGCGCACCATCCTGTGGAAACTGCGCCTTCCCGCCTCGCTCCCGTACCTGTTCACCGCGCTGAAGATCACCGCCACCGCCAGCATCGTGGGCGCGATCATCGGAGAGGGGCCGGGCGCCATCCAGGGCGGCCTGGGCTGGTCGATCATCGAGTTCAACCAGCAGTACATCACCAACCCGTCCAAGCTGTGGGGCGCCATCTTCGTCGCGGCGCTCCTGGGCGTGAGCTTCTACAGCCTCGTTCGTCTGGTCGAACTGCGTGTTCTCCGCGGCCGACCCGAGGCCAGCGCCGGATGACAGGAGAACGGGTGACCGATGTGCCAGTAGTGAGCCTCGCCGGGGTCGACAAGGACTTCGCGCTTCCGGGTGGGGCCACCATGACGGCCCTGACCGGGATCGACCTGGATCTGCGACGCGGCGAGTTCGTCTCGCTCATCGGTCCGTCCGGCTGCGGGAAGTCGACGCTGCTGCGGCTGATCGGCGACCTGACCCAGCCGAGCGCCGGGGTGGTCACCGTCAACGGCAAGCCGGCACCCCAGGCTCGGCTCGACCGCGATTACGGGATGGTCTTCCAGGCGCCGGTCCTCTTTGACTGGCGCACCGTCGAGGAGAACGTGCGACTGCCCCTGGAGCTGACCGGGCAGGAGCGCACTGCGCGCGACGCCCGGGTCGCGGAGATGCTCGAGCTCGTGGAACTGCCGGACTTTGCGCGGCACTACCCGTACCAGCTCTCCGGGGGGATGCAACAGCGCGTGGCGATCGCCCGGGCGCTCACCTTCTCCCCCGCGATCCTGCTCATGGACGAACCGTTCGGCGCGCTCGACGAGATGACCCGCGAGCGGATGAATTCCGAGGTGCTCCGCATCTGGGAGCAGACCGGCATCACCGTGGTCTTCGTGACGCACTCCATCCCCGAGGCAGTCTTCCTGTCGAGCCGCGTGGTGGTGATGAGCGCGCGACCCGGACGGATCACGCGGATCGTCGAGGTCGACCTGCCTCGTCCCCGCGGGGTCGAGACGCGCGAGAGTCGCCGCTACTTCGAGATGGTGACCCAGGTGCGCGAGGCGCTGCGCAGCGGAGAGGGAAGCGGCACGAGCGACGATTCGCTGGCCTCGATCGAGCGCGCCGAAGCTGAGGGTCTGACCGGGTGAAACGGGCATTCGCGATCCTGCGCCACAACGCCCCGGCGATCATCGTCCTGGTCGGTGGCATCGCCCTGTGGGAGGCGGTAATCCGCGGCCTCGCGATCCGGGCCTTCATCCTGCCGGCGCCCTCGTCCATCGCGCGCGCACTCGGCGAGAACTGGACGACCGGGTACCAGATCCTGCCCGCGGCGCAGGCCACGCTCCAGGAGGCCGGCGGCGGCCTGATCGCCGGCGCGCTTCTCGGGCTGGCGGTTGCCTTTGCCGTTGCCCGCTATCCGAGTGCACGGGACATCGTGCTGCCGGTGGGGATCGCGGTGAACGCCATCCCGATCGTCGCCTTCGCGCCCCTCGCGAACCAGTGGTTCGGCTCGCAGAGCGTCTATTCCAAGATGGCCATCTCGGCGGCGCTCGTCTTCTTCCCGATCATGATCAACGTGCTCCGCGGCCTGACCTCGGTGAACGCATCGTCCCTGGAGCTCATGCGCTCCTACGCCGGCAGCGAGATGGCGGTGCTGACCAAGGTACGCATCCCCAATGCGCTCCCCTTCTTTCTCACCGGACTCAAGATCGGGACCACGCTGAGCCTTATCGGCGCCGTCGTCGGGGAGTACTTCGGCGGGCTCAACGTGGCCCTCGGCCGGGTGGTGGTCGAGAGCGCCAGCACGCTGTCGTTCGAGGTGACCTGGGCCGCCATCGCGGTTGTGTCGGCGGTGGGGATCGTCATGTACCTCGCCGTCCTGGCGGCCGAGCGGGTCCTCATACCGTGGCACCCATCGGTCCGCGGCGAACGGGTGGCGTAGGGGCGACATCCCACGCAGTTGACCCTATCGCGGGCGTCGCGCCGCCCGTAGAATCACGTGATTCGGGGAGGCGGCCCGCCCACGGGCCTACGGATCAGTCGAGGAGGCAAGATGAGGGTATTCCGCATCGGAACGGTGGCCATGCTCGCCGCCGCCGTGGTGCTCGCCGGATGTTCGGCGCCGGCCAAGGTACGGCTGCAGCTGCAATGGTTCCCGCAGGCACAGTTCGCCGGCTACTACGCCGCCCAGGAGCTGGGTTACTACGAGGCAGAGGGGATCGAGGTCGAGATCGTGCCGGGCAGCGCGGAGATTGCGCCGCAGACGGTTGGATCCGCCTCCAACGGTCCCGAATTCACCCTGTCATGGGTTCCCAAGGTTCTCCAGGCTCGCGAGAGCGAGACCGGCTCGGACCTGGTGAACATCGCCCAGATCTTCCAGCGGGCCGGGACCTTGTCCGTCTCGTGGAAGTCGAGCGGCATCACCTCGGTCGCTGACTTCGCCGGCAAGAAGGTCGGAGCCTGGGGCTTCGGCAATGAGCTCGAGGTCATCGCGTCCGCCCTCAAGGAAGGCCTGGTCGCGGGCGAGGACTTCACCCAGGTGACCCAGGGCTTCAGCATGGCCGAGCTGATCGCGGCGTATGACGGCTGCGAAGCCGCCGACACCGATTGCGTGGATGTCGCCGAGGCGATGACCTACAACGAGTACGCGCAGCTGCTGGAGACGACCAACCCGGACACCGGCGATCTCTTCCAGCCAGATGACCTGAACGTCATCAACTACAACGATGTCGGGACGGCCATGTTGCAGGACGCCGTCTGGGCGCGTGCATCCTGGCTCGCCGAGGGCAACAACGAAGACGTCGCAGTCAAGTTCCTGCGCGCCTCGTTCAAGGGCTGGATCTATTGCCGCGACAATCCGGCGGAGTGCGAGCAGTTCGTGGTCGACGCCGGTAGCACCCTTGGCGCCGGCCACCAGAAGTGGATGATGAACGAGATCAATGCGTTGATCTGGCCGTCACCGGACGGCGTCGGCATGCTCGATGCGGGCCTCTGGTCGCAGACCGTGGACACCGCGCTCGAGGCCGGCATCATCACCGCTGCACCGGACGCGGCTTCCTACCGCACCGACCTCGCCGCAAAGGCCCTCGAGGGGCTGAGCGACGCGACCGGCACCGGCTGGACGAAGGCCACTGTGGCGATCACCCCCGGCGGCGAGTAGCCGCTCGCTCGCCTCTGGCGAACCGAGGCCCCCTCCGTCCGCGGAGGGGGCCTCCCCTTTCCAAGCAGCTTCAGAGCAGGTAGCGCAGCCAGACGTACCCGGTCGAGATGGCCATCGAGCCGACCGTCACCGGCAGCCCGTAGCGCAGGAAGGTGCGGAACGAGATCGGGTGCCCCTCGCGCTCGGCGAGGCTGGCGAGGATCACGTTGGCCGACGCGCCGATGATGGTGGCGTTGCCGCCGAAGTCGGCACCGATCGCCAGCGACCACCACAGCGCGTCACCGGCGTGCCCGGTGGGCCCGGCCAGCTCGGTCACGACCGGGATCATGGTGGCGGTGTACGGGATGTTGTCGACGATCCCCGACAGGATCGCCGACACCCACAGCAGCAGGACCGCGGTCGGCGCCAGCGCGCCGCCGGTGACGTCCACGATTGCGCCTGCGACCGCCTCGATCAGGCCGATCTCGATCACCCCGGCCACCAGCATGAACAGGCCGATGAAGAAGAAGAGGGTCGGCCACTCGACGTCACGCAGGACCTCGTGGGGATCCTCGCGGGCGACCACCATCAGCACGATCGCCCCGGCGAGGGCGACGGTGGCGGGCTCGTAGCCGAGCGGTCCGTGCAGGAGAAAGCCGACCAGCGTGGCGCCCAGGATGATCAGCGAGCGACGGAGCAGGATCGGGTCGGTGATCATCTGGCGCTCATCGAGCGCCAGCAGCGCGTCGCGCATCTCCGGATCGATGTGGAGCTGGCTACGGAAGATCCAGCGGCAGGCGACCAGGTAGACCACCAGGATGACGACGCCGAGCGGCGTCATGTTGACAAGGAAGGCGACGAAGTCGAGACCGGCGGCGCTGCCGATCAGGATGTTCGGCGGGTCGCCGATCAGCGTGGCCGCACCACCGATGTTGCTGGCCAGGATCTCGCTGATGATGTACGGCATGGGGCTGACGCCGAGCCGGGCGGCCAGGAAGAGGGTGATCGGCCCGACCAGGACCACGGTGGTGACGTTGTCGAGGAAGGCCGAGGCGACCGCGGTGATGACGCTCAGCACCACCAGCAGCCGGTAGCCGTCACCCCCCGCGAATCGAGCGGCCCGGACCGCCAGCCAGCCGAAGACGCCCGTCTTCCGGATGATGCCGGCCAGGATCATCATCCCGGTCAGCAGGAAGATGACGTTGAAGTCGATGTGCTCGAACGCGCGATGCTGGCTGACGATCCCCAGCAGGATCATCGCCACGCCGCCGGCGAGCGCCGCGACCGTCTTGTGAATCCATTCCGTTGCGATCAGCGTGTACGTGACCAGGAAGACGGTGATCCCAACGACCACCTCAAGGCTCACGGATTGCTCTCCGTCCGGTCGGCCTCGGCCGGTCTCAGCAAGCCGGCACGGCCGGTCGCCCGCACCCATACCAGGAGCAACTCGAGCTGGTCGAGGTAGCTGACGACGCGGCCGCCCTCGTCCACGATCGGCAGGCCGTTGAGCCTCGCCTTGTGCATCGTCTCGAACGCGTCGCGCACCGTCGCGGTGAGCCGTACCGACGTGGGCCCGAGCATGACATCCGCGGCCACCCGGGCACGGATGTGCTGGGCGTACTCAAGCGCGGCCTCGACGTCGTCGATGGCGCCAAGGAACTCCTCGGGCACGATCTTGAGGAAGATGTCGTTCACCAGCAGCCGGACCGGTACCAGGCCGATCAACCGGCCCCTCTCATCCACGACGGAAATGACCCGGCACCCCGGGGTCTCGATCGCCAGCTCGGCGAGCCGCTGCAGGCTGTCGCTCTCTTTGACGAGGATCGGGTCGGTACCGCGCAGCAGCCGATCAACCGCGCCGATCGCGGTCCCCTGGGTGATCTGTTCGGGGGTCAGGTCCACAGCACACTCCGCACAAACAACGAAGACCACGTCACGTGCGCAGTCTCCACCTCTGGGATCGGCGATATGGGCCCGTCCCTGGCCCGTCCGCTTCCGCGGTGTGCTGCCAGTGTAGTCGTCCGCATTCGATCGGGGCAAGGTTCGGCCAGGTTCTGGAGAGGGTTCCAGACCGGGTCGGGCGCTGGTTGCGTGCTACCCTTTGAGGCCGAAGGAGATCTTCTGCTGACCCCCACTCCTACCCCGACGCCGCAGTCCGCGCTCGACGCCGAGGGCCTGAGCCAGGTCCGCCGCGTCGGCAGCGCCGACCTGATGGTGGGCATCCCGAGCTTCGGGAACGCCGAGACGATCGGCTACGTCGTGCGTGCCGCCACCGCCGGCATGGTGCAGTACTTCCCGGACCTCAAGCCGATCCTGGTGAACTCCGACGGCGGCTCGCCCGATGACACGCCCCGGGTGGCGATCAGCACCGAGAGCCCGGAGTACATCGAACGCGTGATCCTGATCCGCCCGCGCCACAAGCTGCAGCGGATCAGCTTCACCTACCACGGCACGAGCGGCAAGGGCACCGCCGTGCGCGCCCTCTTCGAGGTCGCGCGTGAGCTCGAGGTGAAGGCCATGGTGATGGTCGACTCGGACCTGCGCAGCATCGTCCCGGAGTGGGTCGAGCTGCTGGCCGGACCGATCCTCAAGGGCGGCTACGACTTCGTGGCGCCGATGTACGCCCGCTACAAGTACGACGGAACGATCACCAACAACATCGCGTACCCGCTCACCCGCGCGCTGTACGGGACGCGCATCAGGCAGCCGATCGGTGGCGACTTCGCGGTGAGCGGGGACCTGGTGCAACGCTACCTGGAGCTCGATACCTTCGACGAGCTGACCGCCCGCTTCGGGATCGATATCTGGATGACGCACTCGGCGATCAACGAGGGCTTCGCCGCCTGCCAGGCGCGGCTGGGCGCCAAGATCCATGACGCAAAGGACCCCGCCTCGGACCTCGGGCCGATGTTCCGCCAGGTGGTCGGCACGCTGTTCAAGATGGCGGGGCACTACGCGGACCGCTGGCTGAAGGTTCGCGGCTCGCACCCGATCCCCGAGTACGGCTTCGAGCGGGTCGTGGCACCGGAGGAGATCAGCGTCAACCATGCCAAGCTGATCGACAACTTCGAGGCGGCCCGCCTGACGCACCTCGACGCCTGGAGCGAGATGCTCGGCCCCGAACAGCTGGAACGGGTGATGGGCGTCGAGTGCGACGTGCCGGCCACCTTCGGCTTCCCGGCCGAGCTGTGGATCCGCTGCCTGTACGACGCGCTCGTCGCGTTCCATCGGCCCGGCATCGACCAGGAGCGCCTGCTCGCCGCCCTGACGCCCCTCTACTTCGCGCGCACTGCCGGCTTCATAACCGAGACGACCGAGATGACGACCGACCAGGCCGAGCGGGTGATCGAGGCCCAGGCGCTCGCCTTCGAAGGGCTGAAGCCGTACCTGGTCAAGCGTTGGACGGAGATGTCGGTCGCGCGGAGTGGCGGCTGATGCCGGCCCGTCGCAGTCCGTATCGCATCCTTCTGCCGCTGGCGAACCCGCGGACTGCAGGCGACCTGGTGCGCATCGGCGCCGGGATTCGGGCCGGCCGCACCACCGAGATCACGGCGCTCGGGATCGTGGAGGTCCCGGAGGGGGTCTCTCTGTCGCAGGGCGCCATCCAGGCGAGGACTGCTCGCCGGCTCCTCCAGCGCGTCCTGACCTTCGGCGACGAGGAGGAGGTCGAGATCCGGACGATGGTGCGGATCGGGCGGCGGGCGGCCGATGGCGTCATCGAGGCGGTCGCCGAGGAGAACACCGACCTGGTCATCTTCGGCTGGGGCGGCCCGGCCGCGCATGCAGCCCCCGGTGACACGCCGCCGGACGAGGGGGATGCCAGGGTGTTCACCTCGACGATCGACGCGGTGGTGCGGGAGTCGCCATGCGACATCGCCGTGGTCAAGCAGCGCGGCCTTGAGCACGTGCGGTCGATCCTGGTGCCGGTCCGCGGCGGACCGCACGCCGAGCTGGCGATGCGCGTCGCTCGCGACCTGGCGACGCGATTCCGCGCACAGCTGGTGGTCCTGCACGTGGTGCCGGAGAAGATCGGCGATCGGGCCCGCAAACGGCAGCAGGCCGCGCTGGATGCGTTCATGGCGGAGCACGGCAAGGGCCGGCGCCTGACCGGCAAGCTGGTCGAGGCGACCTCGGTCCGACGGGCCATCATTCGAGAGGCAGCGCAGCACGATCTGGTGGTGATGGGTGCATCGGCCCAACCGGCCAACGCGGCCGCCGACGGACGCTTCCTGTTCGGGATCGTGGCGGAGGCGGTCGCCTCCAAGGCGAAGCCGACGGTGATCGTGGTCAAGACGAAGCTCCGCCCTGACCGTGCAACCTTTGACGAGCTGCGGTCGGCCGAGGGATCGTTGCCGGCCGCCGACGACTACGTGGAGCGCAGCCACTCGTTGGCGACCATGGTCGATCGCTGGTTTGCGGAGAACACCTTCCACGCCAGCGAGTTTCGTGACGTCGCCAAGCTGGTCGAGCTCAAGGAGCGCCACGGTCTGACAATCAGCGTAGGACTGCCAGCGCTCAACGAGGAGCAGACCATCGGGCAGGTCATCCGGCGGATCAAGGGTCCACTCATGGACCGCCTGCCGCTCATCGACCAGCTGGTCGTGATCGATTCCGATTCGACCGATCGCACCGCCGAGATCGCCGCCGAGCTTGGCGTCCGGGTCGTGCGTCACAGCCAGATCCTGCCCGAGGTTGGCACCCATGTCGGCAAGGGTGAGGCGCTCTGGAAGAGCCTCCACGTGCTCGACGGCGACATCGTCGCCTGGATCGACACCGACATTCGCAACATCCAGCCGCGCTTCGTCTTCGGCCTCCTTGGGCCGCTGCTGCGCGAGCCGCGCATCCAGTACGTCAAGGGCTTCTATCAGCGCCCGATCAGGGAGGGTGACAAGCTGGTCGCCGAAGGGGGCGGCCGCGTCACCGAGCTGCTGGCACGGCCGCTCATCAACCTGTTCTTCCCCGAGCTGTCGGGGATTATCCAGCCGCTCTCCGGCGAGTACGCCGGGCGGCGTGCACTCCTCGAGTCGGTCTCGTTCTTCACCGGCTACGCGGTCGAGACCGGGCTCCTCGTGGATATCCTCGACGCCGTGGGGCTGCCGGGCATCGGCCAGGTCGACCTCGAGCGCAGGGTCCACCGCAACCAGCCGCTCGCCAACCTGTCCCAGATGTCCTTCGTGATCCTGCAGGCGGCGATCCGCAAGCTCGAGGAGCGTCACCGGATCGAGCTGCTGACCGAGGTTGGGCGGGGCATGAAGCTGATCAACCGCGGGCCGGATCAGTTCAACCTGGAAGTCCGCGAGATCGGCGACGAGCTGCGGCCACCGATCAACACCGTGCCGGCCTACCTCGAGCGACGCAAGCAGTTGCTGGGCCGATGAGCGCCGGCGTACTCCGCGTGGTGCTGGCGCCTGATTCCTTCGGAGGAGCGCTCGACTCGGTCGCCGTCACCGAGGCGATGGCGACCGGCTGGCTGCGCGCGCGCCCCGACGACGACGTCGTCCGCGCCCCGATGTCAGACGGCGGAGAGGGAACATTGGCTGCGCTCGAGGCCGCGCTGGGAGCGCACGCGGAGCGGCGCTCGGTACCCACCAGCGATCCGCTCGGCCGCCCGGTCATCGCGGACTGGCTCCTGCTCGACGGAGGCCGCGCTGCGTTCATCGAGATGGCCACCGCCTCCGGACTGGCGCGCCTGCTGCCCGCGGAACGCACCGCGGCCTCGGTCCGCGTCGCCTCGACCCGCGGCACTGGTGACCTGATCCGGTCCGCGCTGGATGCCGGGGTCGAGCGGATCATGCTCGGCCTCGGGGGGTCGGCGACCAATGACGGGGGCGCCGGTCTGCTGACGGCCCTGGGGGTCCGCCTCGAAGATGCCGACGCCGCGGAACTGCCGCCCGGCGGCGCGGCGCTGGCGCGCCTGGCGCGCGCAGACGCGACGCACGTTGACCCGCGCCTCGCCTTGGTGGAGATGGTCATCGCGTCGGACGTGACAAACCCGCTGTGTGGACCGGTCGGTGCCACCGCGACCTATGGTCCGCAGAAGGGCGCCGATGCGGACGCGATCGCAGAACTCGACGCGGCCCTGGAGGTGTTCGGCCGTGCCGTCGAGGCGGCCTCCGGTCGAGCCGTGGCTGATGCACCCGGGGCGGGGGCGGCGGGCGGCACCGCGGCCGGCCTGCTCGGATTCACGAACGCCAGACTGCAGCCGGGCGTCGACGTCGTGGCGGGGATGATCGGCCTGGCGGAGATGCTGGTCGGGGCCGACCTGGTGATCACCGGTGAGGCGCGGGCGGACGAGCAGACCCTGGCCGGCAAGGCCGCCATGGGCGTGGCCACGCTGGCCCGTCACGCTGGCGCTTCGGTCGTGCTCCTGTGTGGAGCGCTGGGGCACGGCGCGGCCGTCCTCGACGGATCGGGCCTCTTCGACGTGGTCCAGCCGATCATCGATCGGCCACAGACCCTCGAGGAGGCGATGGCCGACACCGAGCGGCTGCTGGCCAATGCGGCGGAACGGCTGGCGCGCAGCGTCAGCATCGGGGAGCGGACCTAGTTCGGCTTCGGCTCCCCGTCCCAGGCCTCGTCGATCCGCTCCACCAGCTCGTCGAGCGAGTCCACCACCAGGGCAGGGACGACCCCCGGCGGCAGCTGCTGGATGAGCCCCCACGGTCCGCGGCGGATCCAGACCGACCGCATCCCCGCCTCTGCCGCCGGGATCACGTCATTCTCGACGCGGTCACCGACGTAGGCGACCTCCCCGGGTGGTGGCGAACCGATCAGCTCGAGAGCCCTGGCGAAGAAGGCCGGATCGGGCTTGGAGAGCCCCATCTCCGCGCTCATGGCCATCACCTCGGCCTCGACCCCCAGGGCGCGCAGCTCGGCCGTCCGTTGCGCGGGCTGGTTGGCAATGATCGCCAGGCGGTATCCGCGATCGCGCAGGGCGGTCATCGAACGCCTGGCGTCCGGGTACAGGTCGGCCGCCTGGAAGCCGGCGTAGGCACCTTCCATGGTGCCCGCCCATTCCCGCCAGTTGGGGATGCCGAACCAGGCGAAGACGTCGTGATGCTGCCCGCCGCCGGCGATCTGGGCACCGAGCGCCGCCATGAAGGTGAGGCGCGGGATGCCGAGCTGATCGGCCCAGGTCGACCAGACCCGCGTCTCGTCGATCAGCGTCTCTCCGACGTCGAGGATGACCCAGCGTTGCATGCGGCTAGGCGTTCTTGACTCCGGAGACGAGCGCCTGGACCGTCTTCTTTGCATCGCCGAAGAGCATCGCCGTCTTCGGATCGGAGTAGAGCGGGTTGGCGATGCCGGCAAAGCCGGCCGCCATCGATCGCTTGAGCACCACGACGTTGTGCGCATGGTCCACGTTGAGGATCGGCATCCCGTAGATCGGTGAGCTCTGATCCGTCCGCGCCGCCGGGTTCGTGACGTCGTTGGCCCCGATCACCAGGGCCACATCGGCGTTGGCAAAGTCGTCGTTGATCTCGTCCATCTCCTTGAGGCGCTCGTACGGGACATTCGCCTCGGCCAGCAGCACGTTCATGTGTCCAGGCATGCGTCCCGCGACCGGGTGAATGGCGAACTCGACATCCACGCCCCTCGCGACCAGCAGGTCCATCAGTTCGCGGACCGGGCCCTGGGCCTGCGCGACCGCCATCCCGTACCCGGGAACGATGATCACCTTCTTGCCGTAGGCCATCAGCACGGCAGCGTCGTCGGCGCTGATCTCGCGTACCGTTTGCTCGCCGTCGGCGCCGGCCGCCACGGTCCCGCCGGCCGTTCCGAAGGCCCCGAACAGGACGTTGAAGAGCGACCGGTTCATGGCCCGGCACATCAACTGGGTCAGGATCCCACCGGATGCTCCGACCAGGGTGCCGGCGACGAGCAGCGCATAGTTGCCAAGGACGAAGCCGGTGGCCGCCACCGCGATGCCGGTGTAGCTGTTGAGCAGGCTGACGACGACCGGCATGTCGGCGCCGCCGATCGGCATCACCGCCGCCACGCCGAGCACCAGCGCCAGCGCCACGAAGACCAGGAACGGCGTCACGTCGTTGGTGAAGACGGTGAGAGCGACGCCGAGCCCCAGGATGCCGACGAGCAGGATCCCGGTGACCACCTTGTCGCCCGGATAGGTAACGGGGCGCCCCGAGACGATCCCCTGCAGCTTGCCGAAGGCGATGATCGAGCCGGTGAACGAGACCGAGCCGATCACGGCACCGAGCAGCGTGGCGACCATGAACGGGACCGAGAGCAGCTCCCGGCCGTCCCCGGCGAAGTGCAGGAACTCGGCCGCGGCGACGAGCGCGGCCGCCCCACCACCGGCGCCGTTGAAGATGGCCACCATCTGCGGCATGGCGGTCATCGGCACGCGCCGCGCACCGACCACGCCGGCCACGGCCCCGATCGGGATTCCGACGGCCAGGATCCAGACGGTCGAGAGCCCGTTCTCGCGCAGCACGAACTCGGTGATGAAGACCCACAGCACGACGATCGCCATGCCGGTCGCGGCCAGGCGATTGCCTCGGCGCGCGCTGGTCGGCGAGGCGAGGAACTTCAGGCCGAGGATGAAGGTGACCGATCCGACCAGGTAGACCAGAAAGGTGAGGATCTCGAGGGTGGTCACGACTCGCCCCCGGGCCGTCGCTTGAACATCTCGAGCATCCGGTCGGTGACCACGAAGCCGCCGACCACGTTGATGGTGCCCAGGATCACGCCCAGCAGTGCCAGCACGATGCGCAACGGTCCCTCCGCCGTGGCGGCTACCAGCATGGCGCCGACCACGATCACGCCGTGCACCGCGTTGGCGCCCGACATGAGGGGGGTGTGCAGCATGGTCGGGACCTTGCTGACCACCTCGTACCCGACGAACGCGGTCAACACGAAGACGAAGAGCGCCTGGAGGAGTACCTCGGTCGAGATCACCTCGGTCATGCGGCACCTCCGGTCGCAGGCGCCGCGGGCGCTTCCGGCGCTGGCGCTTCCGGCGCTGGCGGCGGCGCTTCGAGTCCGAGTGCCTTGGCCACCGGCTCGCTTACGACCCTTCCCTCGTGGGTGATGGTCGCGCCGCGGGTGATCTCATCGGAGAGGTCGAGGGTCACGGTTCCGTCCTTGATCAGGTGCTTGAGCAGCGTCTGGATGTTCTTGGCGTACATCTGCGTGGCGCTGCCGGGCATCATCGCCGGCAGGTTCGTCAGGCCGACGATCCGCACCCCGTGGCTGATCACCTCTTCGCCCGCGACGGTGCCCTCGACGTTGCCTCCGGCCTCGGCGGCCATGTCGACGATGACGCTCCCCGGCTTCATCGACGCGACCATCTCATCGGTGATCAGGCGCGGGGCTGGGCGCCCAGGGATGAGCGCCGTCGTGATGACGAAATCGGCCTCCTTGACCCGCTCGGCGATCAGTTCGGCCTGGCGGCGCTTGTAGTCGTCGCTCATCTCGCGGGCATATCCGCCGGCCGTCTCGGCGCCAGCCTTCTCCTCCTCGGTCATCTCGACCTCGATGAAGGTGGCACCCAGGCTCTGCACCTGCTCCTTGACGACCGGGCGCACATCGGTCGCCTCGACCACCGCGCCGAGCCGACGGGCGGTGCCGATCGCCATCAGGCCGGCGACCCCGGCTCCCATGATGATGCCGCGCGCCGGGCGCACGGTACCTGCGGCAGTGGTCAGCAGCGGCATGAACTTGGGCAGCCGATCGGCCGCCAGCAGGACCGCCTTGTAGCCGGCAACCGTCGCCTGGCTCGACAGCGTGTCCATGCTCTGGGCCCGCGTGATGCGCGGGATGGCGTCCATGCTGATCGCCGTCACGCCGGCATCGGCCAGGCGACTGGCAAGCTCCGGGTTCGAGAGTGTGCCGAGCGTGCCGATCAGGATCGTGCCGCGCCGCAGCATCCCGATCTCCTCGTCGGTTGGACGGCCGACGCGCAGCACGAGATCGGCCTGGCCGTAGAGGTCGGCAGCGTCGGCCGCAATGGTTGCGCCGGCCTCGGTGAACGCGGCATCGGGGATCGATGACGCCTCGCCGGCGCCGGCCTGGACGACGATCTCGACCCCGTCCGCGATGAGTGCGGCGGCGGCCTGGGGGGTCAGCGCGACCCGCGTCTCACCGGGCGCGGTCTCGCGTGGGACAGCGATCTTCATGGAAGTGTTCCTGTGGGCTTACACGGCAGAACCGCCGCAGCGGTCGGCGCGAGGCGGTTCGGGCGCAAAGTGTAGCAGAGGGGGCGGTGGGCTAGGCTAACCGTGACCATGAGCCTCGTCGTCGATTCGGTCTCGAAACGCTTCGGCCCCGTGCTCGCGCTCGACGCAACCAGCTTCAGCGTCGAGCCGGGCCATATCTTCGGCCTGCTGGGTGCCAACGGGGCCGGCAAGACGACCTGCATGCGGATCGTCCTCGACATCCTGCGACCCGACAGCGGCAGCATCAGCTGGCAGGGACGAGCCAACACCGATCTCCCGCGTCGCACGTGGGGCTACCTGCCCGAGGAGCGCGGCCTCTACCTGCGCATGCCGGTGATCGAGGTCCTGCGCTTCTTCGCCGCGCTCTACGGTGTCCCGGCGGCGCAGGCCACCGCCGAGGTCGGCGAGTGGCTGGAGCGCTTCCGCATTCCGCACTACCGGGACCGCCGTGTCGAGGAGCTGTCGAAGGGGAACCAGCAGAAGATCCAGTTCATCGCAGCCATCCTCCATGACCCCGAGGTGCTGATCATGGACGAGCCGTTCAGCGGCCTCGACCCGGTCAACGTGCAGCTCCTCAAGGAGGCATTTCTGGAGATGCGCGACCGCGGCAAGACGCTCATCTTCAGCACCCACCAGATGGAGACGGTCGAGGAGCTGTGCGAGTCGATCGCCATCGTCGATGCCGGGAGGGTCGTCGTCAGCGGCACGGTCCGTGACGTCAAGCGCGCCATGGGGCGCCAGGTGGTGCGACTCGCCACCGAGGAGGCAGACGGCGGCGATTGGGTCGAGCAACTGCCCGGCGTGACGCTCATCCGCCGCGGGGAGGACTACCTTGAGCTCCAAGTCCGCGACGGCGCCGACCCGCGCAGCATCCTGGCGGCCGCCATCGCTCGTGGCGAACGGGTGACCCGCTTCGAGATCGCCGATCCTTCGCTGGAGGAGGTTTTCATCGAACATGTGGGGCGCCCGGCTGCGGTCGAGGAGGAGCGGCACCTGGCCGGCAGCGGCCGCGGTGTCGACCGATGAGCGGGCTCTTCCCCAACGCGTGGACCGTCGCGCGGCGGGAGTACCGGCAGCGCGTTCAGACCAGGACGTTCCTCATCGTCACGGCAGTCCTCGCCCTCGTCGGGGTTGGAATTCCGCTGCTGCCGGTCGCCGTACGCCTGATTGCCGGGGACGAGACAACTGCGGTGGCCATCCACTCGACTGATCCGGTGGTGCAGTCGCAGACGGTCGTCGCGCTGGGAGCCATCCTCCACGGCGACAGTGACGGGACCCGCTGGGAGATCACCGCCGTAGGCGATGCCGCCGCGGCCGATGTCCGGGTACGGGACGGGGACCTTGACGGCCTGCTGACTGTCAGTCGCGCCGGCGACGGCGAGCTCGCCTTTGACATGCTGACCGAAGCCGGACCGAGCAGCCAGTGGCTCTTCGCCGTGCGCCAGGCGACCACCCAACTGAGCATCGGCGACCGCCTCGTGCGCGCCGGCATCGACCCGACTGCGGCTGGCGGGATTTTTGCCCCGACGCCCTTCGAGGTGACCCCGGTGGATCCGGACGCCAAGAGCCCCGAGGAAACGTATGGCGCCGCCTACATGATGGCAATGATCATGGTGGTCCTGACCTTCATGGCCGTGCTCACCTACGGCCAATGGGTCGCGGGCAGCGTCGCGGAAGAGAAGAGCAGCCGGGTCATGGAGCTCCTCATCACCGCGGCCACACCACGGCAGCTCCTCAGCGGCAAGGTGCTCGGCACCGGCGCGGCTGGCCTGACCCAATACGCGGTCGTGGTCGCGGCGGCGGCCGGCGGCTTCGCGCTCGAGGGTCTCGTTGCGGAGCGGGTGCTCGGCGATGGCGGGAGCGCATCGCTGGAGAGCGTCAACCTATGGGTGCTCGCGCCGTTCGGGGTCTTCTTCGTCGGCGGATTCCTGCTGTACGCCACCCTCTATGCCGGGCTGGGATCGATGGCCAGCCGCCAGGAAGACGTCCAGATGGCGACCGGACCGATGCTCATGGTCGGCATGGTCGGCTACTTCGCGGCCTTCATCGGTCTGAACACACCCGAGGCGCAGTGGGTGCAGGTCGCGTCGCTGATCCCCTTCTTCAGCCCCTATGTGCTCCCCATCCGCATGCTGCTGGCCTCCATCGAACCGTGGGAGTGGCTCGTGGCCGGTGGCCTGATGGTGGCCTTCCTCTTTGGGGCCCTGTGGGTCGCTGCGCGGATCTACTCGGCAGGGGTGCTTCTGTATGGGCAGCGCGTGAACTTCCGGGCGATGTGGCGCGCGGTGCGGGTCAACCGCTGACCGCCTGCAGCGGCGGCGCGTAGTAGATTGCCCGCGATGGAAGACCAGCAGCCGGCGGCCGTGATCCACACCACCGGCCTGACGAAGCACTACGGCAAGGTGCAGGCGCTGGTTGACCTCACGCTCGACGTCCGGCCCGGCGAGATCTTTGGCTTCCTCGGCCCCAACGGTTCGGGCAAGTCGACCATGATCCGCACCCTGCTGGGGTTCCTCCACCCGACCAGCGGCTCCGCCAGCGTGCTGGGGCTCGATATCGTTGACGACTCGGTGGAGATCCGGCGACGCACCGGCTACCTGCCGGGCGGGATCGCGCTGTACGACTCGCTGAGTGGAGCGGATGCACTCGACTACCTGAACGACCTGCAGGGGACGCCCGCGGTGCGACGCGAGGAGCTCTGCGAGAGGCTGCAGATGCCCGCGTCCGTGCTGCGGCGCAAGGTCCGCGACTACTCGCGGGGTATGCGCCAGAAGATCGGTGTGATCCAGGCGCTGCAGCATGATCCGGTGCTGGCCATCCTCGACGAGCCGACCGAGGGGCTCGACCCGCTCATGCAGCAGGCGTTCTATTCGCTGATGGACGACCTGCGCGACCAGGGTCGGACGACCTTCCTCTCCAGTCACGTCCTGCCCGAGGTGGAGCGCATCTGCGACCGCGTGGCCATCATCCGCTCGGGTCACCTGATGGCGCTCCAGAACGTCGATGACCTGCTCGCCCGACGCAAGCGCAGGGTGAGTCTTCGCTGGCGCGGCGCGGCGCCCGAGCTGTCGGGCATCCCCGGCCTCGCCGACGTCAAGACCGATGGCGACCGGATGACAGCGACGCTGCTGGGGGATGTCTCCGGCTTCGTGCGCGCCATCGCCTCGCCGTCGCTCGTGGACCTGACCATCGAGCCGGCCCGCCTGGAGGAGGCGTTCCTGGAGTACTACGCCGGTGACGACGCCAGCGAGGAGGTCCGCGGGTGAATCTGCGCCTCCTGGTTCAGACGCTGCGCTGGAACCGCGTCAGGCTGCTCATTCTGATGGCCGCCTCGTTCGGCTGGGGCATGCTGATGCCGGTCATCTACGTGGCATTCGGCGACGCCTTCAAGGGTCTGGTCGACTCGGGTGTCATCCCTGCCGAGCTGATGAGCTTCGGCTCGGGCAACTTCTTCACGCTGTCGGGCGCGCTGACCCTGGGCCTCCAGCATCCGATGACGATCGCATTCGTGGGCGTCTTCGCAGTGGGATCCACGGTGGCGGCCATCGCGGGCGAGCGCGAACGCGGGACGCTGGAGGTGCTGCTGGCGCGGCCGCTGTCGCGCCGCACGATCTATCTGACCGTGGCGACGGCCGTGACGATCCTCATCTCGCTGGTCATCCTTGCGCTGCTCGCCGGGCAGGTGGCGGGTGTCGCCATCCAGGGGCTCAGCGACGAACTCGACCTGGTTCAGCTGCCGCTCGTCTTCGTGAACGGTCTGCTCATGTGGGGGGCATTCGCCGCCTTCGGGCTGGCCGCATCGGTGACCTTCGACCGCCACGCGCCGGCGCTGGGCGTGACGATGGCCTACCTGCTGGTCAACTACTTTCTGGAGATCCTGGGCTCCCTGTGGCGCGACGTCGACTGGACCCAGCAGTACTCGCTCTTCCACCACTTCCAACCCGGGAGCATCCTCACCGGCAAGGTGGACTTGTTCGACTTCGGGCTGCTGGCGGTGGCAATCGGGGCACCCGTAGCGTTCGCGCTGATCGTCTTCCCCCGCCGCGACCTGGCCGCGCCGAGCTAGGCCTCGGCGCCGCAAAGCGCCAGCTCGGCGGCCTGCTCCACGTCCAACCGGGTCCCTTCCGCATAGGCTGCCGCCAGTTCGGGATCCTTGAGCAGTTCGACAGTGTCGAAGCCCAGCAGACTGCGGTTGACGGCCGCCAGGCCGCCGCCAGCTCGCCGCTCGATCGCCTCGGAAAAACCGGCCAGGATCATCGCCCGACGAGGATCCTTGAGGTTCCAGCGGAGAGATGCCCAGGCATCGAAGATCAGGCCGTAGGCTGAGACGTCGTTTGCCGCTCGGAAGATGTCCAGCCCCTCCGCCAGCGCAGCGTGCGCGCGCGCCGGATCGTTCGTCATCGTTCCGAGGGCCCCTGTGTAGAGAACCCAGCCCACCATGTACTGGTCCCCGAGGCGGCGGAAGATGGTGAGCGCCTCGTCAACCGCCTCCATCAGCCCTTCGGTCTCGCCGAAGAAGTAGATGGCGTTGGCCAGCGCCCACAGCGAGCGCGCCACCAGGGCGTCGTCGCCGAGCCGCCGGGCAATCTCCAGCACCTCCTCGACCACGCCGCGAGCTGCCGCCTGGTCATCGCGGGTCAGGGCATAGGCGAACGACAGGTTGTAGAGCGCGTTCGCGATGCGTCGGTCATCGCCGCTGGCGCGCGCCAGGTCCAGCGCTTCTTGATACCAACGCTGCGCCGCCTCGATATCGGCCTGCCAGTAGGCGATCCCTCCGGCAGCCTCGAGCGCCGCGGCGCGCGCTTCAGGATGCTCCACGGCGCCTGGTAGATCGAGGACCGCGTTGACCTGCTCGCGCGCCTCCGGCAGGTAGCCGCGCATCTGCCAGAAACGCCAGCAGGCCACCAGCATCGGCATCGCCGTTTCGGCACGATCGCGAGCCAGTGCCCAGGCCATCGCCGCCCTGATGTTGTCGTGCTCCGCCTCGAATCGGTCGAGCCAGGTGGCCTGATCGGATCCGAAGACCTCAGCCCCGGCTCGCTCGGCAAAGCCGAGCACGCAGGCCGCGTGGCGTTCGCGGAGCACTTCCTCTTCACCGCGGGCCATCAATTGCTCGAGGGCGAATTCGCGGATCGTCTCCAGCATGCGGAAGCGGGGCTCGCCGTCGGCCTGTGACTCCTGGCGGATCAGGCTCTTGTCGACCAGCGAACCGATCGCGTCGAGCGCGTCGCCGGGCTCGCCCGCGTCAAAGAGGACTGTCTGCGCCGCGTCCAGCGTGGCGCCGCCGGCGAACACGGAGAACCTGGCGAACACCCGCCGGTCGATTTCGTCAAGCAGGTCGTGACTCCAGGCGATCGCGCCGCGCAGCGTCTGCTGGCGCTGCGGCAGGTCGCGGGAACCGCTCGACAGGAGGCCCATCCGATCCCCGAGCCGATCCATGATCGCCTGCGGGCTGAGCAGGCGGATGCGGGCCGCGGCCAGCTCGATGGCCAGCGGCAGTCCATCAAGCCGGGCGCAGATCTCGGCCACCGCCGGCGCATTGCCGCTCGTCACCGCGAAATCCGGCCGGACGGCCATGGCGCGCTCGATGAACAGGGCCACCGATTCGAACTGGCTTAGGCCGGCAAGGCTGGGCAGGTGCTTGGGGTCCGGCACGCCAAGCGGGGGAACCGGATACTCCCGCTCGCCGTAGACCCGCAGCGGGCTGCGGCTTGTGATCAGGACCGAGATCTTCGGCGCGCGCGCCAACAGTTCGTTCACCTGCGCCGCCGCGTCGATCACCTGCTCGAAGTTGTCGATCACCAGCAACACGCACTTCTGGCCGATCTGCTCGACCAGCCGATCGAGCGGTCGCGAGCCTGGATCGATCACCCCCATTGCCTGCGCAATGGTGGGAATCACCAGCTCGGACATCGCGATCTGACCGAGCGGGACGTAGTAGATACCGTCCGGGAAGCGGTCGGTCGAGTCGGCCGCGATCTGCAGGGAGAGGCGTGTCTTGCCGGTGCCACCCGGGCCGGTGAGGGTGAGCAGACGACCCTCGGTCAGCAGTTGCTGCGCTGCGGCGAGCTCCCGCTGCCGGCCGAGGAATGAGGTGAGCTGGGTGGGGAGGTTGTTGGGAGTGGCGTTGAGGGTGCGCAGGGGCGGAAGGTCGGTGCGCAGCCCCTCGATCGTCAATTCCCAGATGCGCTCCGCGCGAGAGAGATCCTTCAGCTTGTGCTCGCCGTGGTCCTTGAGTGAGGTGTCGGGCGGCAGGCTGCCTGCCAGCAGCGCATGCGTCGCATCGGTGAGCAGTACCTGGCCACCGTTGCCGGCCGCCGAAACGCGAGCGGCCCGGTGGACATCAAGGCCGACGTAGGTGCCCCCACTCAACAGGCCTGCACCGGTGTGCAGGCCGATCCGTATCCGGATCTCCGAGCCCGAAGGCCACGGCTCGCTGGCTAGGGCCCGCTGAACCTCGGCCGCGGCAGCCACTGCCTGGCTGGCCATGGTGAAGACGACGAAGAACGAGTCTCCGTCGGTGCCCACCTCCGTACCGCCGTGGGCGCTCCAGACGGCGCGGGCGATCTCCTGGTGTCGTTCCAGGAGCGGTGGCCACCCCGCGTCAAGCGCCTGGGCCAGTCGCGTGGAGCCCTCGATGTCGGAGAAGAGGAACGTGACGGTCCCGGTGGGAAGCTCGGACATGAAGCGCAAGTGTCGCGCGACGCGGCATCGGGGGCAACCCCTCCAGCGACACGTTCTCTCGGCTAGGCTGCGCCGGTGACTGCACCGCCACCCGCGCGCACCTGGAATCCGTTCGCCGCGCTGGCCCATCGTCCGGTGCTGGCGGCCGTGCTGGGTGCCATGTCGATCGCCTTCTCGGGCGTGCTGGTGCGGCTCGCGGACGTCGAGCCGGCCACCGCGGCGATCTTCCGCTGCGTCTACGCGCTTCCGGCGCTTGGACTGATTGCACTTGCCGAGCGGCGGGCCTTTGGACCGCGGCCCGCCGCGCAGGTGCGGCTGGCGCTGCTGGCCGGGATCTTCTTTGCGCTGGATCTGGTGGTCTGGCACCACACCATCGGCCTTGTCGGAGCCGGCCTGGCAACCGTGCTCGGCAACACCCAGGTGGTGATCGTGGCGGTGCTGGCCTGGTCCCTCCTCGGCGAACGGCCGCCGAGGCGCACGCTGCTGGCATTGCCGGTCGTGCTCGGTGGGGTGGTCCTCATCTCAGGGGTGATCGGCACCGGGGCCTACGGCGCAAATCCGGGGCTCGGGGTCATCCTGGGCCTCTTCACCGGGCTCGCCTACGCGGGGTTCCTGATGGTGCTGCGTCGTGGCAATGCGGACCTGCGGCGCCCGGCGGGACCGCTCTTCGATGCCACGCTGGTCGGTGCGGTCGCCTCGTTGGCGATCGGCCTGCCGCTCGGCGAGGTGAACCTGATTCCGTCGTGGCCGGCGCACGGGTGGCTGCTGGCGCTGGCCATCTCGTCACAGGTCGTCGGCTGGCTGCTGATCAGCGTGTCGCTGCCACGCTTGCCGTCGGCGCTGACCAGCGTGCTTCTGACACTGCAGCCGGTCGGGTCGGTCCTGCTGGCGATGGTGCTGCTGAGCGAGAGCCCGTCTGCGATACAGCTGATCGGCGCCGGGACGATCCTGGTCGGCCTGCTGCTCGCCACCCTGCGCTTCCGTGGCGAACCGCGACGACGCCCGGTGGCGGAGCCCGAGATCGGCTGAGACGGCGGAGTATGGTTCGACCGATGTCCGACGGCTCTCTGCTCCTCACCGGCCACGGCCGGTTGCTGACTCCTCGGCCGTTCGACGGACCGGATCCCTGGGCGATCCTCGTCCGCGACGGCCTCTTCGCCTGGATCGGTCCGCTGACCGATGCGCCCGCGGCGGACTCGACAGTCGATCTCGGCGCCGCGCTTGTCACGCCGGGACTGGTCGATGCGCATACCCATCCCGCGTTCGCCGGGGAGCGCTCCGATGAGGCGGCCGCACGGATCGAGGGCGCCCCCTATTCCGGTGGGGGCATCCTGCGCACCGTCGCCGCGACACGGGCCGCGTCAGACGATGAACTCCGTTCGCTGATCGGCGCTCGCCTGCGTGCCTCGCTGGCGAGCGGGGTGACCACCATCGAGTGCAAGTCCGGGTACGGCCTCGCCACTGACGAGGAGATCCGGTCGCTGCGGCTGATCGGTGAGGCGGCAGCCGGATTGCCGATCCGGGTCGTTCGCACCTTCCTCGGAGCCCACGCCGTTCCACCCGAGGCGGCTTCAGCTGCCGAGTACGCCGCGGTCGTGGCCGAGGAGATGATCCCGGCGGTGACCGCAGCCGGGTCGGCGGAGTTCTGCGACGTCTTCTGCGACCGCGGCTTCTTCTCCCCGGCCGATGCTGAGCGGATCCTGCGTGCGGCGGCAACCGCCGGCCTGGGCGTCCGCATGCACGCCGACCAGCTGGCGCGCACCGGCGCCACCGAGCTGGCGATCCGCCTCGGCGCGGTGAGCGCGGACCACCTGGAGCAGCTCGATGACGGCGGCGTGGCGGCGCTGGCAGCCTCCGGGGTCGTGGCCACGCTGCTGCCGGGGCCGGCCCTTGTCATGCGCGATCGGCTGCCGCCCGCGCGCGCGCTGCTCGACGCCGGGGTCACCGTGGCCCTGGCCTCCGACGCGAATGCCGGCACCTTTGGCGCGTGGGCGGCGATGCCCCTGGTGATCGGGCTGGGCGCGACGCTGCTCGGCATGACGGTCGCGGAGGCAGTCGGCGCGGCAACCGCGGGCGGGGCGGCGGCGCTTGGATTGACCGGCCGCCGCGGTGTCATCGGCGTGGGTGCCGACGCCGACCTCGTCGCCTGGGACGCCGAGCACGAGGGTGCGTTCGCCCTGAACCTCGGGGCGGTGCGTCCGTCGCGCACCTGGATCGGCGGCCACGAGGTCAGTGGCTGACCGCTACCATGCCGCGGACCGCGGCGGCGCCGCCGCAATGAATGGAGCAAGCCCGATGACCCGACTCCTCGTCCATCGGGTCCTCAGCTACTGACGGCCGGGGAGCCCACAGGTCGGCTGCAACAAACTGGAGCATTCATGGACCGATACGACCTGGCAGTCATTGGCGCCGGCCCTGCCGGCGAGGCCGCGGCCTTTGCCGCGCGCAAGCGCGGCGCATCGGTGGCCGTCATCGACCGTGATCTCTTCGGCGGCGCGTGCCCGTTCTTCGCCTGCATGCCATCGAAGTCGCTCCTTCACTCCGCGGCCGTACAAGCGGCAGGTGGCGACTATCCGTGGCCGAAGGCATCCGCGCGCCGCGACTGGATGATCAGCCGCGAGGACCGCGAGTACCCCGATGACACCCGCCACAAGACCGACCTCGAGGCCGCGGGCGCGGTTGCCATGCGCGGCAGCGCGCGCCTCGACGGGCCTAGGCGCGTGGTCGTGACGCACGACGGGGTCGACCATGAGCTGGAGGCAGGGGCGGTGATCCTGGCCGTCGGGTCGAGCAGCAAGATCCCCGACATGCCCGGCCTCGCCGAGGTCCCCTACTGGACCAGCCGGGAGGCCACCGGCGCCCGGGAGCTGCCAGAGAGCCTGCTGATCCTCGGCGCAGGACCGACCGGGGTCGAACTCGCCCAGGCATACGCGCGATTCGGGGTGCCGGTGACGGTGGTCGTACCGGGGGACCGGATCCTGCCGCGCGACCATCCACGCACGTCGGCCGCCGTTGCTGCGGGGCTCGAGCGGGACGGGGTGGTGATCCGTACCGCCGGTCGAGCCGTGCGCGCCGAGGCCGGCGCTGGTGCCGGCGGGCGGCACCGCTTCGTGCTGGAGGACGGCGACACAGTCGAGGGAGCGGCGGTCCTGCTGGCAATCGGACGCGCGTTCCCGCTCGAAGGGCTGGGGCTCGAGACGGTCGGCGTGGATATCTCGTCGGGCCGCCTCGCGCCGGACGCCGGGCTCCGGATCGCGCCTGACGTCTACGTGGCCGGCGATCCTGCCGGACCGGAGATGCATACGCACGTCAGCCACTACCAGGGTGAGATGGCCGCGCGGATCGCTCTTGGCGACGATGTCACCCCCGATTACCGCGCCATCCCGCGCGCCGTCTACACGGATCCGGAGACCGGCTCGGTCGGGCTCCTCCTGACGGAGGCACTGGCGCGAGGGATCGACGCGAAAGAGTTCACCGCCGACCTGGCGACGAGCGCCAAGGGCTACGCCGCCGAGGCCGCCGGGCACGTCACCATCGTGGTCGACCGCGCCGCGGGGACGCTGGTCGGCGCCTTCATTGCTGGACCGGGCGCCAGCGAGGCGATCCACGAGGCGGTCCTGGCGGTGAAGGTGCAGACGCCGCTGGCCGTACTCGCCGACACGATCCACGCCTTTCCGACCGTCGCCCGCGTGCTGGGGTTCCTGTTCGTCGAAGCCGCGGGCGGCTGACCGATCTGCCGGTGAACGATCTCCTGTC
>Ga0224510_10000605_pt1 | contig 27049 bp, 18 predicted proteins | sample SF_May12_sed_USG_FD_170161 | JGI IMG/M metagenome (GOLD analysis project Ga0224510, IMG submission 170161) | Sediment microbial communities from San Francisco Bay, California, United States - SF_May12_sed_USGS_4_1 | ecosystem: Environmental > Aquatic > Marine > Sediment | place: USA: California... | reverse complement strand
TCGGCATAGCGCGCCAGGGTGTCGATGTGGGCGTCGGTATCATCGCCTTCCAGGTGGCCGTGATCCAGCCACAGTACGCGATTCAAACCCAATTGCGCTTTGAGGAAAGTTTCGATTTGCGCCTTGTCGTAATCGGGATTGCGCTCCTTGGACATCAGACACTGCGATGTGGTGAGCAGGGTGCCCAGGCCGTCGGTTTCCAGACTGCCACCTTCGAGCACAAAATCAAACGACATCATCGGCACATCGCCGAAGGCCGATTGTTCGTGCAGCTTGGCGTTGATCTGGGTGTCGCGCTGCGCATCGAATTTGTTGCCCCAGCCGTTAAACACGAAATCCAGCAGGCGCACCTGACCGTCTTTTTCCACCGTGATCGGGCCGTGGTCGCGTGCCCAGGTGTCGTCAGAATCGATTACATGCAGACGCACCTGCTTCAAGTCGACGCCGGCATTTTGCAGCAGCGCTTGAATGTGTTTTTTGTGTACGCCGTCGAAGGCGGAAATCAGTACCAGCTCGCGTTCGCTGATCGCCTTGGCGATGTTGACGAACACCGGCTCGACGTTTTCCAGATTGTCAGCCCAGTCGCTGTCGACGTGTGGCCAGGTCAGCATGACGCCGGATTGTGGTGCCCATTCGGGAAGAAATGTGGTCATAGTAAACATTCCGAACGTTGGGGTGCGCGGTGCGCACCATTATCTAATAACCTTGTGGTGTGCTGGCGTTTATGCCCTTTGGGTACACCCTACGGTTTTTGTATTTTCAATCTGAAACCTCGGACTAAAAAGTTCGCAATTTCAGTGGGTTGTAGCCTAAAGTCAATGTTGACAAGAAATTGCTTGAACTATAAGTCCAGCGTTATACCTTGTCCGCCGAGAAGTCTTTGGCCAGTTTGTCGCCTATGCCGATGTAGTTGGCCGGCGTCATTGCCTTCAGGCGATCCTTGGCATCCTGTGGCAGATCCAGACCATCAACAAACGCCTGCATGCCTTCGCGAGTGACGCGCTGACCGCGGGTGAAATCTTTCAATTTCTCGTAAGGATTTTCGATGCCGTAGCGACGCATTACGGTCTGGATTGGCTCGGCCAAAACTTCCCAGTTGTTGTCCAGATCAGCCAGCAGGGCGGCTTCGTTGGCTTCCAGTTTGCCGATGCCTTTGAGTGTGGATTCATAGGCGATTACCGAGTGGGCAAAGCCCACGCCCATGTTACGCAGCACGGTGGAATCGGTCAGGTCGCGCTGCCAGCGGGAAATCGGCAGTTTCATCGCCAGATGATCCATGATGGCGTTGGCGATTCCCAGATTGCCTTCGGAGTTTTCGAAGTCGATGGGGTTGACCTTGTGTGGCATGGTGGAAGAACCGACTTCACCTTTGACCACGCGCTGCTTGAAAAAGCCCAGCGAAATATAGCCCCACACATCGCGATCAAAATCGATCAGGATGGTGTTGAAACGGGCGACGGCGTTGTACAGCTCGGCGATGTAATCGTGTGGCTCGATCTGGATGGTGTAGGGGTTCCAGGTCAGGCCCAGTGAAGTCACAAATTTTTCGGAGAACTCCGCCCAGTCTACATTCGGATAGGCTGACAGGTGGGCGTTGTAGTTGCCGACCGCGCCGTTGATCTTGCCCAGCATTTCTACCGCAGCGATCTGACGGCGCTGACGTTCCAGACGATGCGCCACGTTGGCCATTTCTTTACCCACGGTGGTGGGAGAAGCGGGCTGGCCGTGAGTGCGGCTCAACATGGGCAGGTCGGCGTATTTGTGCGCCAGACCAGCGATGGCATCAACGATTTGCTGTGCCAGTGGCATCATCACTTTTTCGCGGGCCTGACTCAGCATCAATGCGTGTGACAGGTTGTTGATGTCTTCGGAGGTACAGGCAAAGTGGATGAACTCGCTGACCGCTTCCAGTTCCTTGTTGCCCTTGATTTTATCCTTGAGGAAATATTCCACCGCTTTCACGTCGTGATTGGTGGTGCGCTCGATGGTTTTGACGGCGCGCGCGTCTTCTTCGCTGAAGTTGGTTACAATGGCATCCAGTTGGGCATGGGTAGCCGCTGAAAATGCAGGGACTTCGGCAATGCCCTCGTGGCGGGACAGCGCCTGCAGCCAGCGTACCTCGACGGTGACGCGGTTGTGGATCAGGCCAAACTCACTGAAAATAGGGCGCAGGGCTTCGGTTTTGCTGCCGTAACGGCCATCAACGGGGGATATTGCGGTCAAGGAGGATAGTTGCATCTCTATTCCTGTAGTTAGCTGGTTCGCGAAAAACGCGAAGTGTAACCCAAAACCCCGCTGGAATCCCACATTTTGCCTGCCTTTGTCCGCTAATAATTGCCTGAAATTTAACCCGGCAATGCCGATGCAGAACACGCGACATTTAGCGCCGTCGCAACAAATGCGTTAGAATCGCTACAAATTTTTGCCGATACACCCATAAGCGAGGTAGATACGTGCTAGAGAACTATCGTCAACACGTGCAACAACGTGCCACCCAGGGCTTGCCACCGCTGCCTCTGGATGCAAAACAGACAGCCGAGCTGATTGAACTGCTGAAAAATCCACCCAAAGGCGAAGAAAAAACGCTGGTCGAACTGCTGACCCATCGCGTACCGGCTGGCGTTGATGACGCGGCCTACGTCAAGGCGGCTTTCCTGGCGGCGATCACCAAGGGTGAGGCTAGTTCTCCGCTGGTTGATGGCAAGCTGGCTGCCGAGCTGTTGGGCACCATGCTGGGTGGTTATAACATCCAGCCGCTGATTGCACTGCTGGATAACGCCAAGCTGGCACCGACGGCGGTTATCGCATTATCCAAAACCTTGTTGATGTTTGATGCTTTCCACGATGTGGTGGAAAAGGCCAAGGCCGGTAACAGCTTTGCCAAACAGGTAGCCGATGCCTGGGCCAATGCCGAATGGTTTACCAACAAGCCGGAAATGCCAAAAGAAATCAAAGTCGTAGTATTCAAAGTGCCCGGCGAAACCAACACCGACGACCTGTCGCCCGCCTCTGAGGCATGGAGCCGTCCTGACATCCCGTTGCACGCCAAGGCCATGCTGGTCAGCAAAATGCCCGGCGCGCTGGATAAAATCGAATCTCTGAAAGCCAAAGGTCTGCCGCTGGCCTATGTTGGCGACGTGGTGGGGACCGGTTCATCGCGCAAATCTGCGATTAACTCCGTGCTGTGGCACATGGGTTTTGACATTCCTTTCGTGCCCAACAAGCGCCAGGGTGGCGTTGTGCTCGGTGGCAAGATTGCGCCGATTTTCTTCAACACCGCAGAAGATTCCGGCTGTCTGCCCATCGAGTGCGATGTCTCCAAACTGAACATGGGCGATGTCATCACCATCAAGCCTTACGACGGCGTGATCGTCAACGAAGCCGGCGAAACCATTTCCACCTTTGACCTGAAACCCTCCACCATGCCCGACGAAGTACGCGCCGGTGGCCGTATTCCGCTGATCATTGGTCGCTCGCTGACAGACAGAACCCGTATTGCTCTGGGTCTGACGCCCAGCACGATTTTCCGTCGCCCCGAAGCGCCTGCCGACACTGGCAAAGGCTATACCCTGGCGCAGAAAATGGTGGGACAGGCTTGCGGTATCAAGGGCGTGCGCCCAGGTACTTACTGCGAACCACACATGACCACCGTGGGTTCTCAGGACACCACTGGCGCGATGACCCGCGACGAGCTGAAAGAACTGGCTTGCCTGGGCTTTTCCGCTGATCTGGTGATGCAGTCGTTCTGTCACACTGCGGCATACCCCAAGCCCGTGGACATCAAACTGCAGCACTCGCTGCCATCGTTTATTAGCACACGCGGCGGTGTGGCCCTGCGTCCGGGGGACGGCGTTATCCACTCCTGGTTGAACCGCATGGTACTGCCTGACACGGTGGGTACCGGCGGTGATTCGCATACCCGTTTCCCCATTGGTATTTCCTTCCCGGCGGGTTCGGGTCTGGTGGCGTTCGGCGCAGCACTGGGCGTGATGCCGCTGGACATGCCTGAATCCGTACTGGTGCGCTTCAAGGGCAAAATGCAGCCCGGCGTTACGCTGCGCGATCTGGTCAACGCGATTCCTTACGCAGCGATTCAGCAAGGTCTGTTGACGGTAGAGAAAAAAGGCAAGAAGAACATCTTCTCTGGTCGCGTACTGGAAATCGAAGGTCTGGAACAGTTGAAAGTCGAGCAGGCGTTTGAGCTGTCCGACGCGTCTGCCGAACGTTCTGCCAACGGCTGTACCGTGAAGCTGGCCAAGGAACCGATCATCGAGTTCCTCAAGTCCAACATCACACTGCTCAAATGGATGATCGCCAACGGTTACGAAGACAAGCGCACCTTGGGTCGTCGCATTGAGGCGATGGAAGCGTGGCTCGCCAAGCCTACCTTGCTCGAAGCCGACAAGGACGCCGAATACGCCGCAGTGATCGAAATTGACCTGAACCAGATCAAGGAACCCATCGTTGCCTGTCCGAACGACCCAGACGACGTGAAGCTGTTGTCTGACGTTGCAGGAAACAAGATCGACGAAGTGTTCATCGGTTCGTGCATGACCAACATCGGTCACTTCCGTGCCGCCGGCAAGGTGCTGGAGAAATTCGGCGGCGCTGTGCCCACGCGCATGTGGATTGCACCGCCCACCAAAATGGACGCGCACCAACTGACCGAAGAAGGTTACTACAGCATCTTCGGCAAGGCCGGTGCCCGTACCGAAATGCCCGGCTGTTCACTGTGCATGGGTAACCAGGCTCGCGTGGCCGACAACGCCACCGTGATGTCGACCTCGACGCGTAACTTCCCCAATCGTTTGGGCAAGGACGCCGACGTGTACCTGGGCTCTGCCGAACTCGCTGCCGTGTGCGCGCAGTTGGGCAAAATCCCCACGCCAGCGGAATACATGGACGCGGTGAAAACCATCGACACCATGTCCAAAGACATCTACCGCTATCTGAACTTCAACGAGATTGAGGAATATCAGAAAATCGCGGACAAGGTGATTCCCATCGTCGCTGCGTAAATGTCACTGATTGGGGGCGGAGTATGCGTACTCTGACCCCGGCAGAAAAAGCCCCACTTCGAGAGATTGGAGTGGGGCTTTTTCGCAACGCTCGATCATCGACGTGCCGCAACTCCCCGAAGATTGGCGAACCTCGCCACCGATATCGCATACCCGCGAACTGGGTAATGACTGGCTGAAACAAAAACGCAGTTTGTTACTCCAGATTCCATCCGCTGTTTCGCCGGTGGAATGCAATTACCTGATCAATCCCGATCATCCTGACTTTGCCTGCATCGAAATCGCCGCAGCGCAGCCATACAGTTTTGATTCGCGGTTGTTGAAGTTGGCGGACGGTTGATTTGGAGTGTGGTTTGGTCGTGACAGGGCAGTGGGACTCTGGTAGTTTCGTAATCCGAGCCGCCTGATCACAGGTGCAATAATTATCATTTCCTTGATGTGGTCATAGCCTGATTTAACGCTCCAGATCAGGTGTTTTATACTCCAGGTAGGGTGCGCCATGCGCACCGGGGCCGAGTATCTATGCCCCATCGAAGATGGCAGCATGATTCAGCCGAGTATGAAAATTCGAGTGATAGGCCGCGACGGGGTATTAGTGATAGCGAAGCGGCGGTTTAATGTGCTGTTTGCGCCTGTAAGTAACAGTATTCGGACACTGAGAAAATGAGAAACGTATAGTTATGAAAAAAATAAAATATTATTTCGCATTTATTATGATGCTAAATCTGTTTGCTTGTGCATCAATCCCAAAAGAAAAAATCGATGAAATAGCATTTTTTGAAAGCAAAGAATCAGCACCACCCTACACAGAGCTTGGTGTTTGTGAGTGCTATGGTGGGTGGAGCATTCTTGAAGTGCCCACATTAGAAACTGCTAAAAGAGAGGCACAACTGGAGGCGATAGATCGCGGTGGCAATGCAGTTGTGTTGTTATCTGTAATGAGAGTCGTAGATTTGCCGAATGAGGAATTAGACCTAACTACAGCAGCGTCCCGCCTTTTTTTGAGCGAAAAAAACGCAAGTAAAGTGTCGAAAAGTATGGATGAAAATGCGAACGAAAACCAAATGGTATGGTTTTTCGCAATTGCAAAGATTGAGCGCCAATAAGCGCATTGAATTCGCGCCAGTAGTAGCGGTTGCCCGACCGCCTTCGGTGGCTCATCCGAACGTTGAACCTGTAGAAAAAGCACGGTTAACGCCTGTTTTTAGCAAGTAGCCCGGATGAAGCGAAGCGTAATCCGGGAGTCCCACCCCGCACAATCCCGGATTCCACGTTGTTGCATCCGGGCTACGTTGATGGTTCCTTTTGCAATGCGAAACCCCGATTAAAGCCCATTTTGTAGGTGCGGTTAGCGTAATCGCACAAACGGAATGGTGAAACACAACGGTTTTGGCATTCATCTGATCACGCTACTTCAATCAATTGCTGTCGCTCTACTCACAGTCTACAAATCCTCTGCACTCAGGGCGTAGGCATAGGTGCCTTTGCCGCTGCCGCCGCGACGGTACACTTTTTCTGCCGCACGGTAAATTTTTTCGCGCGCGCCATCGAAAGCCTTCAGGTGATCGGATTCGCTGCTGCTCATTTCCGGATAGATTTTTTTCAGCGCTGAAGCTTCCACATAAAATGAAACCTCAATGGTGCTGTCGTATCCCCAGAACAGGACGCGATCGTGATTTTCATCATAACTTCGGCTGGGGTTGGGGAAGTGCAATGTCATGGATGAATCTCCGCAGCAGTTGCTGGGTCGAGGGGGAGACCACATACATTACGCTTCATTGAGATCAGTCACCAGCATTATCACCTCGAAGCCACACTAGCTTCTCTGTAGGGGGAGATAAACTCGCATTTTCCTCCAATTTTCAAGGGCAATCATTGGCTGTCTGCATTTTAGTGGTCTGTGCGTGGGTATCGAATCTGGGGTAATACCGAAAAATGGTGATGAAAATATTTTTTTCCAAGTGTCGAAACAACTAATGGATAATAGTATAAACGATGAAACCGCCGGGGAATGCTCGCGGTTTTGGCTGTTGTGGATCAGGTCTAAAGCGGTGTGTGATAGACCTGTAGCTGGCAAGTTGGACTCGCTAACATCACGGAACACCGATGCAATCCGGATCAAATGAAACTTTTCTGACAGACATGACTCGCGTTGTACTTCTGTGCGTGAGCTATGCTATTGCCGGCAAACTGGCGTTGATGTTGGCCCTTCCGCCGGGCTATGCCACGGCCATTTTCCCATCGGCAGGGATTGCGATCACTGCGCTGCTTCTGTGGGGTAATCGTTTGTGGCCGGGCATTTTTTTCGGTTCCTTGCTGCTGAATATCTGGGTTGGTTCCGACCAGGGTCCATTGACTATGTCTGGATGGGCGTTTGCCGTCAGTGCGGGTGTGGGAGCGACGTTGCAGGCATTGGTCGGTGCTTGGCTGGTGAAACGATTTGTTGGTTTTCCAACGGCTTTGTCAAAAGAGTGGGACATCATCAAATTTATGCTGGTTGCCGGGCCGCTGCCGTGCCTGCTCAACGCAACGTTTGGCGTTGGTGCGTTGTATGCGACCGGGGTTATTTCGCAATCTGAGATTGAGTTTAGCTGGTTTACCTGGTGGGCAGGTGACACCATTGGGGTGCTTATTGCGGCGCCATTGATGTTGATTGCGTTTGCGCATCCCAGAAAACTTTGGTGGGGACGACGCACGGTGGTGGCCATACCATCTTTGCTGGCATTGAGCGCAGTGATTGGGCTGTTTTACATGGCGAGCAAAGTGGAGCAGGAAAAAATTGAATCCAACTTCACGAGTATCGCCAATGACACACATGAAAAAATGCGTGCCAGCTTCAAAAGTTATCTGGATTCGGTTGCTTACATTGAGCGATTCTTTTCAAGTTCACAGCAAATTTCGCGTGAGGATTTTCGCACGTTTGTTGATTTCACCTTGGCGAACAAGCCGGGCATACAGGGTTTGAGCTGGAATCCATTGATATTGAATAATCAGCGAGATCAGTTTGAAAAATCAGTTCGCCAGGAAGGTTTTGCCGATTTTCAGATCACCGAACGTGACAGCAGCAAAGCATTGATCCGGGCCGGCGAGAGGGACGAGTATGTGGCGGTCCAGTTTATCGAACCGATGCAGGGAAATGAGGGCGCGTTTGGTTTTGATGTTGCGTCCAATCCTGCACGGCAAAGCACGCTAATTCAGGCGCGAGATTCCGGCAAGGCCATGGCCACACCAAGAATTACGCTGGTGCAGGAAAGTGTCGAGCAGGCTGGATTTTTAATCTTTCAACCTGTTTATCGCGGTTCGTCAGACACTACCGAGCAGCGTAAAAATGCCTTGAAGGGATTTGCGGTTGGGGTGTTTCGCGTCGGTGACATTATTGATGTGACATTGAAGTCGCAGTACAAGGACGACATCATCGTTAGCATTGATGACGTGGACAACGGAAAGTTTGTTCACATGTATGGCCCGCAGGATGTTACTGGCCGTATTTTGCTGGAGGACAGTCTCGATATCGGTGGCAGAAAGTGGGTGGTTCGGTACTGGCCAACGCCGTCATATCTAGCGGCCCACCGAGGTTGGCAGTCGTGGGGGGTATTGGCGATAGGTCTGTTGTTTACCAGTTTAATGGGCGCGTTTTTGTTGGCCATGACTGGGCGTTCATACTCCGTGGAAAATTTGGTGCAACGCCGCACGGCGGAGCTGAGAGGTATTTTGTCCACGGCGATCGAGACGATTATTACCCTGGATGCCAGTGGAAAGGTAGAAAGTGTCAATCCTGCCGGTGAAGCACTGTTCGGCTATTCCTCTAACGAGTTGACAGGCAAGTCTATTCTCGGTGTTATTCCGGATTTGTTTTCTGCGTCTGGCGACAATACCGGTACTGCAAAAACACTTTCGCTTGCGAGTGAGCGTCGTGACACCTATGCGGTAAAAAAAGACGGTAGCAAAATTCCGATTGAAATGGCTGTGAGTGCAGTTTCTCTGGTCGACAGAACCATTTTCACCGCGATTATTCACGATTTGACCGAACGGAAAAAAGTCAACCGCATGAAGGATGAGTTTGTATCTACGGTTAGCCATGAATTGCGTACGCCGCTCACATCCATCAGTGGTTCGCTGGGATTGATTTTAGGCGGTGTATTGGATAACGAACCGGATAAAATACAACACATGATGAAGATCGCTGCTGAAAATTGTGAACGACTGACCCGGCTAGTCAATAATTTGCTGACATTCAATAAAATCACCTTGTCAGAAAATTCGTTGAATCTGCGCATCATGCCGGTCAACGCATTGATTGATCATGCCCTTGTTGTCAATCAAGGGTATGCAGCAAAATATGGTGTGAGCTTTAACTGGACGCCGGTGGATAATGACATCAACGTCAACGTTGATGAAGACAAGATGATTCAGGTTCTGTCCAATATTTTATCGAATGCGGTGAAATATTCACCAACAGCGGGCGCGGTCGTTGTGTCAGTGCGACCCTCTGCAACGGAAGTTCGAATTTCGATTGCTGATTCCGGCCCCGGAATTCCCGTAGAGTTTCAGCAGAAAGTGTTTGAACGATTTTCCCAGGCGGATTCCAGTGACACGCGTCGTGTGGGTGGAACAGGTTTAGGGACATCGATTGCAAAGTTGTTGGTAGAGCAGCATGGTGGGCGCATCAGTTTTGTCAGCCAGCCGGGACAGGGAACTACTTTCCATATCGACTTGCGGATTGTGAACAGTCAAGGCGAGACAGGCGACCAGTTTGCTATGCCATCAAAAGCTGCGTAATGTAATTGTAGGCGTGCGATATTAGTTTTGCATCGTTGGATGATGTGGCAGAACCTGGATGTCAATGCTGCTCAGGTGTTGGTGAATGCGTTGACGATATTTCACCGGCCACCAGTCGTACAAGAAAATTTGTATCGGTCGCCACATCGAAACCCAGCCGATAATCAGTAAGCCTTCCTCGATTAAATCCCGCAACGTGCCTTCGCCAAAGTGATGTAAGGTAGTGCGCAGCGCCAGGCACAATGTCAGAAACGAGATGCCGACCAGCAAACTAAATCGCCCCTGTTGCAACACCGAGCGTAACTGACGCCGACTGCCAAGCGCACGATAGGCAAAATAATGATGCACGGCGTCGCGAATGCTGCGTGCCTGTGCGCTGTCCACTTCATCGCTGGGCAAGTAAATGCAAATGCGCATGGGCGTTTTGATGTGTAGTTCTTCAACCGCCTCGACGATGTAGGCTTCCGCATCTTTATCGATGTCTTTTTCATGGAAGGGGGAGGGATCGAGCGAGTTGAATAATTGGCGAGGATTTTTTAGAAAAATCTCGATCAGGTAGACGTTGTCCTGTTGCCGGTACTGCGAGCGTGTTTCGTGCTTGGCCATGCTGACTGCCTTTACGCAAATGTGGTTGCACATGGGTCTGGTTAACTATACCTGTTGCCGCGATTGGGCACCATGATTTGCGTTCCCTGATATAATTGCGAACCTTGCATTTTTTGATTAAACAATGACCAATTACATCCAAGCCATTTTACTGGACATGGACGGCGTGCTTTATCACGGTGAGAAAGCCATTGCCGACGCCGTGGAATTTATGGCGGCGATTGCGCATTTGCCGCACGCGTTCATCACCAATAATCCGATCAAAACGCCGGATGAAATCGCCGATCGTTTGCAGCGTTTGGGGTTTGTGCGACCGGATGAGACGCAAATTGTTACTTCGGCACAGGCGACGGCGTTGTGGTTGGGGCAGCAGAAGAAAAATTTCCGCTATTTCGCCGTGGGCGGTGCCGGATTGCATCAGGCGCTGGCGGAAGTCGGCACGCCGTGTAGCGAAGCGGCTGATTTTGTGGTGATCGGCGAGGGTGAGGGTATCGACTTTGCGACGATTACCACTGGCGTGAATTTGATTCTAAAACACGGCGCACGCCTGATTTGCACCAACCCAGATCACAGCGTCGATGCCTACATTGACGGTCAACATCGTGTTCTACCCGGCGGTGGCGCACTGGTCGCACCGTTTGCCATCGCTGCCGAAGTTGAGCCGGTATTCATCGGCAAACCCCATGCGCTGTTGTACCAAATGGCGTTGCAGCGGCTGGGGATGACGGCGCAGCAGTGTCTGATGATCGGTGATCGCCCTGACACCGATATTGCCGGCGCAGCGGCGCTGGGAATGCGCACGGCGCTGGTGCGAACCGGGCGGTTCCTTCCGGGCGCGGCCCTGCCGACCCATTTGCCCGCCCCGGATTGGGACGTGGACAGTCTGAAAACGCTGCAGGCAATGCTGGTTTTGGCGTAATTGTCTGCGATTCGCGGCGGCAAATAGGGTACACTACGCGCTTTTTTGGCTTCCAAAGCAGTTAATCTCGGGATCATCATGTTAACCAGTGCGAATATCACCATGCAGTTCGGGGCTAAGCCCTTGTTTGAAAACGTCTCAGTCAAGTTTGGCGATGGCAATCGCTATGGCCTGATTGGCGCCAATGGTTGCGGTAAATCGACGTTCATGAAGATTTTGGGCGGCGATCTGGCGCCCACGGCTGGCAACGTCAGCAAGGACCCGGACGAGCGCTTGGGTAAGCTGCGCCAGGACCAGTTTGCGTTTGAGCAGTTTTCGGTCATCGACACGGTCATCATGGGCAACGCCGACCTGTGGGAGATCAAAAAAGAGCGGGATCGCATTTACTCGTTGCCAGAGATGAGCGAGGAAGACGGCATCAAGGTCGCCGAGCTGGAAGGCGTATTTGCCGAGCTGGACGGCTACACCGCTGAGGCGCGTGCTGGCGAACTGCTGCTGGGTCTGGAGATTCCGGTGGATCAGCACTACGGCCCGATGAGCGCCGTGGCGCCGGGCTGGAAGTTGCGCGTATTGTTGGCGCAGGCGCTGTTCGCTGATCCGGAAATACTGCTGCTGGACGAGCCGACCAACAACCTGGACATCAACACCATCCGCTGGCTGGAAAATATTTTGAACCAGCGTAATTCGACCATGGTGATTATTTCGCACGATCGTCACTTCCTGAACAGCGTCTGCACCCACATGGCGGATCTGGATTTCGGCGAGTTGCGCGTTTATCCCGGCAACTACGATGACTACATGCTGGCTTCCACCCAGGCGCGTGAGCGTCTGTTGTCGGACAATGCCAAGAAAAAAGCTCAAATTGCCGAACTGCAAACCTTTGTGTCACGTTTCTCTGCCAACGCATCCAAAGCCAAACAGGCGACTTCGCGTGCCAAGCAGATTGATAAAATTAAACTGGACGAAGTCAAACCCTCCAGTCGTATGAGTCCATTCATTCGGTTTGAGCAGGACAAGAAACTGCACCGTCTGGCGCTGGAAATTGAACACCTGAGTGCAGGTTATGGCGATCAGTTGTTGTTCAAGGATCTCAGCCTGTTTGTCGAAGTTGGCGAGCGAGTGGCGGTGATCGGTGCCAACGGTATCGGTAAATCAACCTTCATGAAAACCTTGGTGGGTGATTTGGCACCCGCCAAGGGCGTGGTGAAATGGTCGGAGAATTCCACCATCGGTTACTACGCCCAGGATCATGCCCATGACTTTGCCGACAATCAGAAATTGTTTGAATGGATGGCACAATGGGCTCGCGCTGGCGACGACGACCAGTATATTCGCGGCACGCTGGGTCGCATGCTGTTTGGGCGTGACGATCTGGAAAAACGGGTAAAAGTGCTGTCCGGTGGTGAGCAGGGGCGCATGTTGTTTGGCAAATTGATGCTGCAGCGTCCCAATATTCTGGTGATGGACGAACCGACCAACCACTTGGACATGGAATCGATCGAAGCCTTGAACCTGGCGCTGGAAAATTATCCCGGCACCTTGATTTTTGTCAGCCATGACCGCGAGTTTGTGTCGTCGCTGGCGACACGGGTGATCGAAATCAAGCCCGACCGTATTGTTGACTACAAAGGCACCTACGAGGAATATCTGCGTAGTCAGGGCGTGGAAGGCTGATCATCTAACCGGTTCCCTTTCTCGCATTGAAAAGCCCCGTTCGCGCAAGCAACGGGGTTTTTTTTGGGGTCGTGGAAGAGGTAAAGGGGAGTGTATTAGCTACAGTTATCCAATATGATGCAAATGGCTACATATTACGCAAAATATTTGGGCTTAAGCTGTTGCACCAGAGGTAAGTTTTTTTGCAAAACTGTCGAAAATATCTCTACGCGGCGCTTTTTGTACTTTGGCCTTTAATCATTGGATATTCATGTCAGACTTATTGCGGATACTGAAGCGATATCTGCCAGCGTTGGTGCTGGCGATCTTCGGAATACTGCTGTCAATTTACGGCTATTTTTATGCTGCTGGGCTGGATGTGGCGCGTGCCTATGATTATTACAATCGCTGGGCCGATGAACGCCTGGATGAGATTAACCACAATATTACTCGGGAACTTGACCGGCTTAATACCGTGTCCGCTTATTTTGATGCGACATCAACAATAGAAAAAGCCCAATTTGATCTTTTCGTACAGCAGGTCACGGGTGAAAAAAGCACCTATCAGGCCATCGAGTGGATACCTGTTGTGCCTCGCGAAAAGCGGGCCTCGTTTGAGCGTGAAGCCTCCAGGGCATATCAGGCCCCCTTTGGAATTAAGGAACGTGATGCAGACGGCAACATGATGACCGCAGGTCAGCGTGATTTTTATTACCCGGTGTATTTTGTCTATCCACTGGAGGGTAATGCCGCCGCGGTTGGTTTTGATTTGGGATCGAACGCGGCGCGTCTGGCGGCGCTGGAGCAAGCGCGTGACAGCGGCGTCACGGTGGCAACACCGCGAATTTCTCTTGTCCAGCTCAAGAAAAATAACCTGGGTATCCTATTGTTTACTCCTGTGTATAAACACGGGCACCCCGTTGCGACGGTCGAACAGCGCCGCCAGCACATTCTCGGTTTTGTGCTGGGGGTAATGCGTGTTACTGACATGATCGATGAATTTTCCATGGCGCCACGCTACAAACCAGCCGGCATCGATGTGTATTTGTTTGACCTGACGAATGAACAAGACTCGTTTATGTACGTTCATTCATCGCGGATTCGCGAGAAACGTGATGCGCCGGTTTTGTCGTTCGAGCAGGCAACGCAAGGACTGCATAGTTTGCAGGAGCGGGAGATTGGGACTCGTACCTGGGCGTTGGTGACGCGGCCAGTGGACCCTGAATTTACAAGCTCCCTGACAAATCAGCGTTGGTTTTTGCTGTACGGTGGTCTGTTTTGTACGCTGATTATTGTCATTCAACTTGTGTTTGCCGCACGTCGCCGCCTGGCGGTTGAAAATCTGGTTATCGAAAGAACCCGACAATTGGAGGAAACAATCAATACGGCCAAGCAAGAGGAAATGCGTTTGCGTGCAGTGTTGGAAAACTCTGCTGAAGGCATTATTACCATCGATGGTTTGGGAAATATCACCAGTGCCAATGCTGCCGCGCAAAGTTTGTTTGGATACAGCCTGGATGAATTGCTGGGCAAGAATATTTCCATGCTGATTCCTCCCGACGAGCGAAGTGCGCATGATAAATATCTTGCGCAATCTCAGTTGCATGCCTCGAAAGTAATTAACCAGGCCAGAGAGCTGTTTGGCTATCGCAAAGATGGTCATCGTTTCCCCATGGAACTGAATGTGTCGGCGATGACATTAAACGGCCAGCGCGCCTACATCGGTTTGATGCGTGATATTTCCGAACGTAAAAAAGTAGAAGTACGTAAAACTGAATTCATTTCAACGGTCAGTCATGAACTGCGCACCCCTTTGACCTCAATCAAAGGTTCGCTGGGATTGGTGTTATCGGGGGCATTTGGTGAATTGCCTGAAAAGGTTCACAACCTGGTGGAAATTGCCAATGTCAATTGTGAAAGGCAGATTGCACTGGTGAACGACCTACTGGATATGGAAAAAATTTTTGCCGGTAAAATGCAATATCAAATGAAGCCCATTTTCCTCAATGATGTGGTATTGCAGTCTTTGGTGAGCAATGCGGGCTACGGTGAAAAGTATGGTGTGAAATTTGAACTGGTGGGAAGTATTGTTTCCGCCAAAGTGTTTGGCGACACAGGCCGGTTAATCCAGGTGATGTCGAATTTACTGTCCAATGCCGCAAAATTTTCACCGAAAGATGGCGTAGTCGAGGTTATGCTGAGAGAAGAAAATGGAACGCATTACCGTGTCAGCGTACGTGACTTTGGGGCAGGGATTCCTGACGCGTTTAGAAAAAATATTTTCGACCGGTTTAGTCAGGCAGATTCATCGGACACGCGCCAGAAAGGTGGTACTGGTCTTGGATTGAGCATCAGCAAGGCCATCATTACCGACCATCAGGGACATATTGATTTTGAATCCGTAGAAGGTAAGGGAGCCACCTTTTATTTTACGCTGCCCAAGTACAACGAGCGAATTGGGTAAAGTTGTCAGGTTTGGGCGAAGTTGCCATTGCCAGTCTAACCGACAGGCAATGGCAATCAGGCAAACTATTCGATAGTCGCGTTGTGATACACTTTTTGTACGTCGTCGCAGTCATCCAGCAACGCCATAAATTTTTCAAACAGCGCAACATCGTCACCAGTGATGGTCGTCATTTCGTGCGGCAGGAAGGTGATTTCATCAACTTCAAAATCAGCACTTTCACCCAGCAAATTGGTTAACGCGGTTTTGGCTTTGAAATATTCGGTGGGTGGCGTCAACACTTCAATGCTGCCGTTGGCAGATTCAATGTCGCTAACATCCACGTCGGCTTCCATGAGCGCTTCCAGTACTTGTTCTTCGTTGTCGCCCTTAAACAGGAATACAGCGCGGTGATCAAAACTGTGAGCAACCGCACCTGGTGCGCCGATTTTGGCTTTGGCCTTGATGAAGCACTGGCGAACGTCGCCATAGGTGCGATTGTTGTTGTCAGTCAAGCAGTCGACGATGACGTTGCAACCACCAGGACCGAAGCCCTCGTAGCGAGCGGGTGCGAAATCTTCACCCGCGCCGCCCTTGGCTTTTTCAAGGGCTTTTTCGATGATGTGTCCAGGCACTTGGTCTTTCTTGGCCTTATCCATCAAGCTGCGCAGTGTTAAGTTGTTGTTGGGGTCCAAGCCGCCGTTTTTGGCACAGACATAAATTTCACGTCCATAGCGGGAGTAAACTTTGGCCTTCATGACGGATGTTTTGGCCATGGCCGCTTTGCGGACTTCGAATGCTCTACCCATAACGTACTCTTGTCGAATCGGTTGAAATTAAGTGTTGAGATTTTGAAGGAAGCAGGAGGGTGAATCAATAGCAGCCGGGGAGGAATCCGGTGAAGGATCGGGTTTTGACCGTTTTTTGAGCAGATTGGCGCCAGTTTGCTGCTGGCGCCTTTGAAGGTTTAGAGCTTGGTTATTTTTTCCAGCACGGCTTGGGCGTGACCATCGGCATTGACGCCATATTCCACGTCGACCAGCAAGCCTTGCTTGTTGATGATGAACGTAGAGCGGACGATGCCCATTTTCTTGATGCCGTTCTTTTCTTTTTCCTGCCACACGCCGTAGAGCTCGCAGAGCTGGCCTTCCGGGTCTGACACGAGCTGAACTTTCAGGTTGTACTTGTCCATGAAGGCGCGGTGGCTGTCGCAGGAGTCTTTGCTGACACCGAGGACGACAGTATCTGCCGCCGCAAATTGATCGGCGAGGGCGGTAAATTGATTGGCTTCCAGGGTGCAGCCAGGAGTGTCATCTTTTGGGTAGAAGTAGAGAACGACATTTTTCTTGCCGGCGTATTGCGCCAGGCTCAGTGGTTGTTTGTCTTGATTTGACAGGGAAAATGCCGGGGCTTGGGTGTTTGTCGTCAGCATAAAAACCTAGTTGAATAGTTGGATAAAGTGTTATCTTGGCCCAGCTCGACTCAAACCGCAAGACAAGTTTGTGCGGCGATGAAAAACAACCGTAAAAATTTTTGAACCTATTTCTGCAGGCCACGGTCATACATGGCATTAACGATTTTTAAGGAGGGACCAACATGAGTGACAAAAAGCTAGGATACATCGTTGCGATTGTGATTGGCGGGCTGATCGGCCTGTTCTTTTTGCGCTACATGGATATTTATCCTGGCAATTAGACTTGTGGGGTCAAATGAAAAAGCCAGCGTGTTAGGCGCTGGCTTTTTTTTGTCCGTAAGTTTATGCGGTTATATTAGCTGGCGCCTTTGTTGGCCACGACCGGCGTAGTGCGATTGAGTCTGATTTGATCGGCAAGCACGCTGGCAGCTTCACGCAGTTTGATATTCTCCAGTTCCTCTTTTAACTTGTCATCCACAGAAGTATCACCTTCCTCGTCGATGTTTTCCTTGTCCAAAGCGGGTAAGCCACGCGAGAGGCGGAAGCGGTTAAGGCGATCATGGCGTGCAGATTCCTGGGCAATACGTTCTTTTTCACGCGCGGATTTTTTCAACGAGACTGATTTTTTATCCAACACGTCTCTTAGCTCTTTGTCTTGAGCTACCAGTAAATCAAAGCCCGCATCGTTGGCAATGCGCTTGCTGTGCTCGTCTTTCAACACTTTAAGATCAGTGCGCAGACCGTTGATGCGTTGGAAGGGGGCTGGTTTGATGCTGGCCCAGGGCAGTGCATTTTCCAGAGCACGCTCACCCATTTCCTTGTTGTTGACCACGGGATAGGGGATGTCTGGTGTGACGCCTTCGTGCTGAGTGCTGTCACCGTTGACGCGGAAAAACTGCGCCATGGTGAGTTTGATTTGTCCCAGTTCGGTGTTGGTGGAACGGGTGAAACGGTTGAGGTCTATCACGGTTTGTACGGTGCCTTTGCCGTAGGTGGGCTCACCGATGATCAGGCCACGACCGTAATCTTTGATGGCGCCAGCAAAAATCTCCGAGGCAGAAGCGCTGTAGCGATCGACCAGCACTGCCATGGGGCCGTCATAGGCCACGCGGTTGTCTTCGTCACGATCTACCTGCAGGTTGCCGGTGTTGTCTTTGATCTGTACCACTGGGCCAGAATGAATGAACAGGCCAGTCAGGGCGACGGCCTCGGGCAGGGAACCACCACCGTTACCACGCAAATCGATAACGATACCATCGACGTTGTCTTTCTTGAGTTCGCTCAGCAAAATCTCGGTGTCGCGAGTAGTGGATTTGTAATCGTCGTCACCGCGTGCGTAGGCGTCAAAGTCCATATAGAACGTGGGCAGGGTGATAACGCCGATCCGGCGTTTATCTTTGCCTGCGCCAAGCTCCATGATGGATTTTTTGGCCTGTTGTTCTTCCAGTTTGATCTTGTTACGTACCAGGGTAATGATCTTGGTTGCGCCATCGGGACCGGCTGATTTGGGCAGTACCTGCAGGCGTACAACCGAGTCTTTCGGGCCGCGAATCAGTTCGACCACATCGTCTAGTCGCCAGCCGATGATGTCTTCCATTTCGCCGTTCTTGCCTTGGGCAACGCCGACGATTTTGTCGTCAGCACGCAGCAGACCACTGGAATCCGCCGGGCCGCCGGTAATGATGCGCTGTACCACGGTGTAATCGTCAACCCGCTGCAGTACTGCGCCAATCCCTTCAAGCGATAGACTCATGTTGATCTTGAAGTTCTCGGTATTGCGCGGTGAAAAATAGGACGTATGGGGTTCCAACGCCTGCAAATAGGCATTGATGAAAATCTCGTAAACGTCTTCAGCGCGGATTTCCTGGGAATAGGTTTTTATCCGCTCATAGCGCTTACGCAGGGTCTTTTTGAGCTCGTCAGGCTTTTTGCCGGCCAGCTGAAGACTGAGTACGTCGTTCTTTACCCGTTTACGCCAGATTTCGTTGAGTTCGGCTTCGTTCTTGGGCCACGCCATGTCGGAACGGTCAAAATCGAAACTTTCGTCACGGTTGAAGTCGAAATTTTGATCAAGTATTTTGATGGCGTAATTAGCGCGCTCAATGCGGCGCTCGTTGAATATCTCGAACATGTTGAACGCGGAGTCCAGCTTTCCTGTCTTGATGGCATCGTCCAGCAGCTTGCTGTAGCGCTGGAAAACAGCCACTTCTTTTTCCGTCAGGATGCTCTTGGTAGGGTCGAGACTTTTTAGATATTGCTCAAGGATTTGCTGCGACAGGGCGTCGTTCAGATGGGTCTTTTTGTAATGGTGCCGTTCGATCAGTTTGGTGATCAAAACGCTGGATAAACCATGCTCAGGCAATGGTTTAATCTCGGTAGCAGCCAGTGCAGCCTGCATAACGAACAGCTGAACAGCGATAAACAGGCTAGTGATAATTTTGATCATGGGATCCCTTCGGCGTACGGCGGCACTATAGCTCTTAAGACTATATCGAGCGTTTTTCTAATTATACAAGGTCAAGCATTGTATTTTTACACGCAAACTGTCTGCCAGGCCAGAAGAGGGGGCGTAAATAGTTATTTCTACACATGAATAGGCGCAGGATATTGACGTTTTCTATGATAACCGCCACACTCGGGGCATGATTAAGCCTGCGCAACTATTAACCACCACATTTTTCGCCCATCGCCGTCGTTGGGCGATGCGCCTGTTTGGGTTGGTGGCTGAGGGAGCGCGTTAGCGACGACAGATAAAAGAATCGTTTTTTCTGAGGCCACGGATCCAACAAAATCCGTGGCCTTTTTTTTGGCCTGGCGAAAAGAAAAGGAGTGAGTGAAATGTCGGTGCCGTTTGCGTATCTGGGGGTCATTTTGATCTGGTCAACTACACCGTTGGCGGTGAAGTGGAGCAGCGTCGGTGGCAGCTTTTTGTTTGGCGTGGCCAGCCGAAATGTGGTTGGTTTGCTGCTGGGCATGGCGCTGTTGCTGGCGTTGCGTATTCCCCTAACGATAAACAAACATGCCTGGCGAGCCTATGTTTCGGTAGGTGTCACTCTATATCTGGGACTGATGGGGGTATATTTTGGCGCGCAGTTTGTTCCATCGGGATTGATTTCGGTGCTGTATGGATGGACGCCGTTTTTTATCGCCGTGTTTGCCTTGCTGTGGTTTGGTGAGAACAATTTCAGCGTGGGCAAATCGTTTGGAATGCTGTTGGGGATAAGCGGTTTGGTAGTTATTTTTTCTGATTCACTGCAGTTGGGTGAATCAGCGTTGCTAGGGATAACTGCGGTACTGCTGTCGGTGGCAGTTCATGCGTTTGGCAGCTTGTGGTTCAAGCGCGTGCATGTGGAGGGACTGTCGGCTATGGCGGTTACCGTGGGTGGTTTGTGGGTGTCATTGCCGCTGTTTTTGCTCAGTTGGTGGTTGTTGGATGGCAGTGTACCCAGCGAGCCGCCGTCACGCACGATAGCGGCAATTGTTTATCTGGGAGTGTTTGGCTCGGTGTTGGGGGCGATGCTGTATTTCTATGCGCTACATCACCTTGGCGCGATGAGCATGTCACTGCTGACGCTGATTACGCCAGTGGCGGCATTGGTGCTGGGGGTGGTGGCAAACGATGAACACATTTCGACGGATACCTTGTACGGTGTCGCGTTGATTTTGTGGGGATTGGTGATGTTTCAGTTTGAGGGCATACGCCGGCGTTGGTCACTCTACAGAATGAGAGCCTGAGTATAAAAACCAAGGGGGCATGAGCCCCCTTGGTTTTTGATTAGCTGATCAAACTTTTCCAACCATCGTCTGGTTTGAATACGCCGCCATGCGATGATGCGAGGCGATCGAGACTGGAACTGTATTTCTCGAATCCCTGAGATTCGGCAAAATTGATCGGGCCACCACGGAAGGGCGCGAAGCCGGTACCGAAAATGACGCCCGCATCCAGGTGATTGCGATTTTCCACCACACCTTCACGCAGACAGGCGACGGCTTCGTTGACCATGCGACCAATCAGACGCTCGGTGATGTGCTGCAATTTGCTGGCGTTTGCACCACCGGCACCCACTTCATTTTTCTTGCCACCGCTGTAAGAGTAAAAGCCTTCACCGGATTTGGCGCCCAGTTTGCCGGCTTCCACCATTTTTTGCAGTGAAGAAGGTACTTCCAGGCCCAGTTCCTTACCCAGGATTTGCGCAACGTGCAGGCAAATATCCAGGCCAACGGTGTCTGCCAAATGCAGTGGTCCCATCGGCATACCGAATTTCAGCGCGGCATTGTCGATGTCGGCAATGGAAACGCCTTCTTCCTTGAGTTTGACCGCTTCCATCATGTATGGCATGAGGATGCGATTGACCAGGAAGCCTGGGGCGCTTTTCACTGGCAGTGGCAGTTTGCCAATTTGCGCGGCAAACGCACCAACACGCGTAGCGGTATCGGCGTCGGTGTTGTCGGCGGTGACAATTTCAATCAATGGCATTTGTGCGACGGGATTGAAAAAGTGCAAACCTACCAGGCGTTCAGGTTTTGCCAAGGTTTTGCTCAGCACTTCCAGTGGAATACTGGAGGTGTTGGTGGTGAGCAGTGCATTGGGTTTCATCTTCGGTTCAAGTTGGGCGTACAAACCTTGCTTGGCTTCGATGTTTTCGACAATGGCTTCGACAATCACATCGGCCTTGGGAATGCCGTGTCCGTGTATGTCGGGAATCAATCTATCCATCGCCGCGATAATGCCCAGGCGATCGCCTTTCATTTTTTTGCTGAACAGTTTGTGCGCACGGCCAATGGCCTTACCCAGATTTTCCGCATGGCGATCTTGCAGTGTTACCGTCAAGCCGCGCAATGCGCACCACGCAGCAATGTCACCACCCATGACACCGGCACCGATCACGTGTACGTGTTTGGGTTTGCCTATTGATTTCAAATGTTCGGGCAGTTTGCCCAGATTTTTTAGTTGTTCACGCAAGAAGAACACTTTGACCAGATTTCTGGACGTGTCGCCCGTGACCAGTTTGGCGACCGAGCGTGCTTCTTCTTCCATCATCTTGCGTGGATTGTCCATGTACTTTTTCCACAGTTTGATGATGGCATAAGGCGCAGGGTAGTGGTCTTTTGGCGCTTTTTGTGCGACCTGTTTGCGCATCATGGACGCCAGTATGGGGCGAACCAAGGCATGATTGGTAAATTTGAGCATGCCTTTAAGCTGCTTGCGCTTGGGCTTTTCCAGTACCACTTGCAGTGCTGCTGTCAGGAAATGACGCGTGGGAACTGCATAATCGATGACGCCCATTTTGGCCGCTTTGCGTGCGTCCAGCGTTTTGCCGGTCAACATCAAATCCATGGCGTTGGGCGCGCCGATCAGTGGTGGCAAACGCACTGTGCCACCAAAACCCGGGTGAATGCCCAGTTGTACTTCGGGCAAACCAATGCTGGTTTTGGGGCCGTCATCGGCAATACGATAATTACAGGCCAGCGCCAGCTCGGCACCGCCACCCATGCAGAAACCGTGAATCAGTGCCACGGTGGTGCAGGGCATGGATTCGATTTTGTTCAGCACATTTTGGCCACGGCGGATATGGTTTACCGCGTGTTCAAAGTTTTCAATTTTGGTGAATTCCTTGATGTCTGCACCGGCAATAAAACCGTTGGCTTTGTCGGACAGAAAAATAATGCCCTTGGGTTTTTGTTTTATTGCATCATCAAGCAGCGCATCCAGTTCTTCGATGACCGGTACACAGAGCACGTTGGCTGCTGCATCCTGCTGATCAAGATGCAGCCACCACACGCCGTGTTCATCAACTTTTCTTTTCCAGTGTTTTAATGCATTCAAGTCCGTCATGGGTATACTCCTATTCGCGTTCGATCAACAAAGCACCGCCTTGACCACCGCCAATGCACAGACTGGCGATACCGCGTTTGCTGTTGGTGCGTTTGAGAATATGAGCAAGGTGCAAGGTGATACGCGCACCGCTTGCGCCGACTGGGTGGCCGACACTGACGCCGCCGCCATCGACATTGAGTCGGTCCATCGGGATTTCGCCGATAGGTTTATCGCGACCGAGAAAATCGCGGCAATACTGTTCGCTCATCCACGCTTCGCGGCAGGCGAGTACCTGGGTGGCGAAGGCTTCGTTGATTTCCCAGTAATCGACATCTTTAATCGACAATTTATTGCGATCAAGAATTGGTGTCATCGCATACGCTGGACCCAAGCCCATTTCGGCGGGATCCAGCCCCGACCATTGAGCATCCGTGATGCGAGCCAGCACTGGCAGCTTGTGATCGCGCACGGCTTTTTCGCTGGCCAGAATCAACACGGCTGCACCATCGGTGACTTGCGCGCTGTTGCCCGCAGTGACTTTACCAAAGTGGCGGTCAAACACGGGCTTGAGCTTTGCCAATCCAGGCAGATCGCTGTCGCGACGCACGCCATCGTCTTCTTTGTACAGGTTGCCTTTGCTGTCGAAAATATCGACGATCTCGTCAGCCAAATAACCTTCGTCCTGTGCCTTGGCCAAACGATGATGGCTGTGCATGGAGTAAGTGTCCATGGTGACACGATCGATATGGAACCGATGTGCCAGATTTTCTGCGGTTTGTCCCATGGACAGGCCGTTGGTTGGATCGGTTAATCCGCGCAGCAGGCCGATGATGGGTTTCAAATGTGGGCCACGGAGCTTGGCAACCATTTTGATTTTGTCCATGGCGGTTTTGGCGCGGCTAAAGTCAGCCAACCAATTCACCATCAGCAGATTGAGCAGGATGGGTGCATGGCTCATGGATTCAACGCCGCCGGCCAGAATCAGATCAGAGCGCCCTGTGGCAATATTTTGCGCGGCGCAATCCAGCGCCTGCATCCCGGAGGCGCAGTTACGTTGCACTGTCCAGGCGGGAGTGCGTTCACCACAGCCAATGCGTAATGCCAGAATACGTGCAATATTGGCTTCGTCAGCGTTGGGCATAACACAGCCCATGATGACTTCATCGAATGCAGTCGCATCAAATGGCATTCTGTCCACGAGAGGGCGTGCTGCAGAAACTGCAAGGTCGGCAGCAACAAAGGCTCCAGGCTTTCCTTTTGCCTTTAGAAACGGTGTGCGTGCACCATCAACAATAAAGACTTTGTTACCTTGTAGATTGGAACTCAACGCCATGATCCTTCTCCTAGGACTTTGGATTTAGTTTGAATGCATCGGGCGCAAAGTCGTCAACCTTTATAACTTCCTTGCGAAGAACGTCGTATTCATCATAGAAGGCTTTTTCGCTTTCAGTAATGAGGTTCTTGCGTACTGCATCCTCAAGCATTTCGGACATGACTCGGCCGGAAATTTCACCTTCCTTGCGGGCACGGAACAGTTTGCGCTCCAGTTGATCGACCTGATCAGACATACGCAAAGCAGCTTCCATCCGTCCCACTTGATCGGTGGTGTTTTTGGGTACGAACACACCTTTGGTGAGGCGATCTCTGGCTTCTGAATCGTTGAGAATAATGCGCGCAACCTTGCGGCCCAAATTGTCGCTGGGTGGTGTAAAGCGGCGACCAGTGGGGAAGACGAACACGCGCAGCGCCAAGCCCAGTGCCTTGCTCGGCAAATTGTTGAGAATGCCGTCCAGGGCTTGCTGAATTTCAAACAGATTTTGTTCACACGCCCAACGTACCAGTGGCAGATCCGCGCTGGGGAAACCCTGATCTTCGTAGCGCTTAAGCGTGGCCGAGGTCAGATAGAGCAAGCCCAACACGTCAGCCAGGCGACCAGACAATTTTTCCTTGCGCTTGAGTGCGCCGCCCAAGGTCAGCATTGCAAAATCCGAGACCATGGCGAATGCCGCACTGAAGCGGGTGAGTTGTTGGTAGTAGTGTTTGGTTTCCTTGTGATCGGGAACATTGGCGCCCATCCCGTTGGTCAAACCAAAAATCAGCGAACGTGACATGTTTGACACCGTGAAATTGATATGGCGCCAGAACAAACTGTCAAAATCGGCACTTGCACGGGCGTGGTCTGAATCCTGTGCTGCCAGCATTTCTTTGAAAATGTACGGATGGCAACGAATTGCACCTTGACCATAAATGATCAGCGAACGGGTAAGAATATTCGCGCCTTCCACCGTGATACTGATGGGAATCGCGTGATAGAGCTTGCCCAGAATATTATGCGGGCCCAAACAAATGGCTGAACCGCCCTGAATGTCCATGGCGTCATTGACTGCACGACGCATGCGTTCGGTCAGTGTGTATTTGAGGATGGCCGAAATTACCGATGGACTTTGGCCTGCATCCAATGCATCTGCAGTCAAGGTACGCGCTGCATCCATCATATAGGTGTAGCCGGCCATGCGTGCCAGGGGCTCTTCGATGCCTTCGAAATAACCAATCGGTGTTTTGAATTGTTTACGAATGCGTGCGTATGCACCCATGGACAAGCTGGAGAACTTTGCGCCGCCTACACTTAGTGCGGGCAGTGAAATGGATCGACCCGCTGCCAAGCATTCCATCAACATGCGCCAGCCTTTGCCGGCTTGTTGCTGACCACCAATGACCCAGTCCATGGGGATAAACACATCTTTACCCCAGTTTGGTCCATTTTGGAACGCGATTGCCAAGGGATAGTGACGGCGACCAATGTTGACACCCGGGTGATTGGTGGGGATCAGTGCGCAGGTAATACCCAGATCTGCCTGTTCACCGATGAGGTGCTCAGGGTCATAGAGTTTGAATGCCAAACCCAACACTGTCGCGACCGGGCCCAGGGTGATGTAGCGTTTGTCCCAGGTGACGCGTATGCCGAGCACATCTTTTTGGCCGTTGAAATCCTGGCGGCAAACAATGCCGGTATCTGGTATTGAGCTGGCGTCACTGCCGGCTTCCGGTGAGGTCAGCGCAAAGCAGGGAATGTCGTCACCCTTGGCCAAACGTGGCAGGTAGTGATTTTTTTGCGCATCGGTGCCGTAGCGCAGCAACAGTTCGGCTGGGCCAAGCGAGTTGGGTACCATCACTGTCACGGCAGCGGCAACGCTGCGACTGGAGATTTTCATGACCACTTCAGAGTGGGCGCGAGCCGAGAAGTGGTGACCACCGTATTCCTTGGGAATGATCATGCCGAAGAAGCCGTTGTCCTTGATGAATTTCCAGACTTCGGGGGGCAGATCATTTAAATCTGTATTGATCTTCCAGTCATCCAGCATGGCGCACAGTTGTTCAACCGGGCCATCAATGAAGGCTTGCTCTTCTTTTGTCAGGCCGGGACCGTGAAATTCCAACAGCTTTTTCCAATCAGGATTGCCGCTGAACAAGTCTCCATCCCACCAAACCGTGCCGGCTTCCAGCGCGTCTTTTTCTGTTTGCGACATGGAGGGGAGCGCACGACGGAAAAATGCCAGCATGGGATTGGATATCAAATTTTTGCGCAAGGTCGTCTGGTTGAAGATGACGCCGATGATCAAGGTACTCAGCCATAAAATGGCGAGGATCAGCGGAGACGTTTTGACGAAGAAGGTGATGAATAGCAGCGTCACACCCAGGCCCACGGTCCATCCACCAAATCCTACCCGTTTAAAGCCAAGGGCAAGGAAGGCTACAAAAAATATGGCTAGCGCTAACATAGTGGTTCGGCCTCCACAGCCGGATAATTGTCAGTCGTAATTTCTTTGAGGTATTAATGTAACTTTGACAGTTATTGCCTTAACTTTATGTTTGTAAAGCGGCGCTAAAGTCTGGTCACGGCAATCCTCCTACATAGCGGCATTCAATTAAAAATCATTAGCTTAACGGTTAGTGTTAAGTGGGCAATATTTGTTCCAGAGCCTCGTCAAGCTGGCGCGGTTGAATGTAATAATGGGGCGAAAATCGCAAAGCGCCATGACGAAGCGCGCACATCACGCCTCGGCTCATCAGACGACGATACACGATTTCCTGATCACTCTGTCTAACTTTAAACGAGACTATGCCCAGAAATCGATCGGATTGGGGATCTGAAACCAATTCCAGTCGCCGGTCAGCCGAGATACGATCCATCAAATAACGTGCATTGTCACGTACGGCGCGCTCGATCGTGGGCAAGCCAACGCTAAGCAATAAATTCAAACTGGCCTGCAGCGCATGGATGCCCAGCATATTGGGGCTGCCACACTCAAAACAGCGTGCGCTCTTGGCGGGTGTCCAGTCCTGGCGGTCATAGTTGCCGACATCATCAATCATGTGCCAACCAAATTGCGTCAAGCGC
>Ga0224510_10000604_pt1 | contig 27059 bp, 24 predicted proteins | sample SF_May12_sed_USG_FD_170161 | JGI IMG/M metagenome (GOLD analysis project Ga0224510, IMG submission 170161) | Sediment microbial communities from San Francisco Bay, California, United States - SF_May12_sed_USGS_4_1 | ecosystem: Environmental > Aquatic > Marine > Sediment | place: USA: California... | reverse complement strand
CGTCCAAGTGACAACTTGTTACTTGACAGGAGGCCGGCTCGACGCTTTACCTTGGACGCTTGTAACAAGTTGTCACTTGGATAAGGTGGCCGCGTGAACACCGGCGCTCGCGTGACCGTCTACGAGGTCGGGCCGCGCGACGGGCTCCAGAACGAGCCGGGGGTGCTCGCTCCCGATGTTCGCGCCGAACTGGTTCGCCGGCTCGTCGCCACGGGTATCCGGGCCGTCGAAGTCGCGAGCTTCGTCGATCCGCGCCGCGTGCCACAAATGGAGGGAGCGGAAGAGGTCGTCGCAGTGCTGGATCGCTCGCCGGAAGTCGTGTACGCCGGCCTCGCTCTCAACGAGCGCGGCTTCGAGCGGCTGGTCGAGGCGGGGCTCGACGAGGCCCGCTTCGCGTTCGGTGTAACCGAGTCGTTCACTCAGCGCAATCAGGGCGCGACGGTGCAGGAGTCGCTCGAGGTCGCGGCCCAGATCGTCGCGCGCAGCCGCGAGGGCGGACTCCGTAGCGCTATCACGCTGAGCGTCGCTTTCGGATGTCCGTTCGAAGGTCGCGTGGAGGCGGCGAGGGTGCTCGAGCTCGTCGAGCGCGTGGCGACAATGGGGCCCGACACGATCCTGTTGGCCGACACGATCGGAGTTGCCGTGCCCAGCGACGTGCGTGAGCTGATCGCTCGAACCGCTGGGCACGGCGTACAGGTCGGAGGTCACTTCCACAACACCAGGAACACGGGATACGCGAACGCCGTCGCGGCGCTCGAGGCAGGAGCGACCGTGCTCGATGCATCCGTTGGGGGTCTCGGCGGTTGCCCGTTCGCGCCGAAGGCGACCGGGAACATCGCGACGGAGGACCTCGCCTACCTCCTTCATCGGGAAGGCATCGAGACGGGGATCGACCTCGACGCGCTGCTCGAGGTCTCGGTGTGGCTCGAAGGCATCCTCGGCCGGCAGCTCGACGGCCAGCTCTACCGGGCCGGTACCTTTCCTCCTGCTGTCAGAAAGTGACGACGCGCTCCGCCCAGAGCGTCCAGTCAGTCAGCTCCTCGAGGGAGGAGTGGACCGCACCGTCCACGAGCTGCTCGTCGATTATCCCGCGAGCCTTCAGACACGTGCCGCAACAACCCACCGGTACGTGCTTCTTCGCGAGCCCTTTGAGCATGCGCTCGAGGTTGTAGTAGCCGTCAGGGGTCAGCTGACCTTTGACGGCACAACCGACCGCGTCCCCCATGAGGAACACTCGCACTTCGACGTCGTCGCGCTTCGCCAGCGACAGAGCAAGCCGGAAACCATTGTACGAGCGCTCCGCGCCGTACGGGGCGTCATTGAGAACGAGGAGGTAACGCATGCTCGCATCGTCGAGCCTCGGCGCTGCGACCACATCAGGGAGAACGCCGCGCCGCCTGCGGGAAAGACCGGATCCGGTCTACACACCCGCGGGCAGGATCGTCCCGCGCACCTCGCCGAGCTCCAGCTCCCCCGCTCGCCCTCGGAGAACGACCTCGTCGTGATCCTCGAGGAAGGTCCTCGTGCTTCCGTCGCCGAGGCGGATGGGGCGCGCGCCGTTCGAGGTGAGCTCGATCAGCGAGCCCTCTGTCCCGTGTTCGGGCCCCGAGATCGTGCCCGAGGCAAAGAGATCGCCCGTCGCGATCGACGCACCATTGACCGTCGCATGCGCAAGTTGTTGCGGCATCGTCCAGTAGAGCCCGCTCGCGTTCGTTCGAGAGACGACGGTGCCCGAGAGTTCCACCTCGAGCTCGATATCGAGAGCCCAGTCTCCGGCGATACACAGGTAGGGAAGCGGTTCGGGATCCTGCTTCGGTGACGGAACGAACCTATCTTCGAGCAGCGCCAGAGGAGTCACCCAGGCAGCGATCGAGGTGGCGAAGGACTTCCCGAGGAAGGGTCCGAGCGGTTGGTATTCCCAGGCCTGGATGTCGCGCGCGCTCCAGTCGTTCACGAGCACCACGCCGAAGACGTGATCCCGAAAGGCCGAGGCAGGCACGGGTTTCCCGAGTCGGCTTCCAGCCCCGACGACGAAGCCCAGCTCGAGCTCGATGTCGAGTCGCCTGCTCGGGCCGAAGCGGGGCGCAGGATCGTTGGGCGCCTTCGCCTGACCACACGGGCGAACCAGCGGAGTCCCGCTGACGACCACCGTTCCACCTCGGCCGTGGTAGCCGACCGGAAGATGGCGCCAGTTGGGCAGGAGCGGTTCGGCGTCGGGCCGAAACAGGCGCCCGAGGTTGGTCGCATGCTCGAGCGACGAGTAGAAGTCGACGTAGTCGCCGACGTCGATCGGAAGGTGGGTCGTCGCCTGCTCGAGCGGAATGATCTCCGCGCCACTCGTGACGAGCTGGTCGACCCGAGCCAACGTGTCCTCCCAGGTCGAGCGGCCGAGAGCAAGAAACGAGTTCAGGCTGGAAGCGTTGAACACCGCGCCCAGGCCCGCTGTGGCGAGATCGAGGACGCCGTGCCCGACGCGGAACCCGACTCGGGGCTCGTCACCCGCGACGGAGAACACCCCGAAGCCGACTCCTCCGGTCACAGAGGCAGCACTCCAAGTGCTTCCAGCTCCTCGACCGGGTCGAAGAAGCTACAGCTACCGATCGAGTGGAGGCGGTTCCGCCTGGCGAGCGCGAGCTCCTCTGCAGATGCCGAGCGCGCGCGCCACGAGAACACGTTCGCGTCGAGCTCGAACGAAGCGGAGTCGGTTTCGGCTAGGGCCCTCTCCTCGTTGCCGAACACGACGGCGGCGAGGAGGTTCAGGAAGCCGTGTTCTCCGTTGGCACGCACAGCTCGATGGAGCCCCGCGGTGGCCTTGAAGCCGAGACCCCTCACACGACAGCTGCCGACGAATGCCGCGAGCGCTTCCGTGCTAGGGGCCGTTGCTCCCCCGCAGCGGACCTTCGCCCGAAAGCCGTGCGCACTGATGGCGTCGAGTCGGTCCTCGAGCCCGTCGTCGAGCGGTATCTCGACGTAGACCTCCGAAGCAAGCGAAGAGAGCGTTGCCTGCTCGCTCCCCATTCGCACCTCGACGGCTTCGACGCTCGACCCGGTCGGAAGCGGCCCATCGAGCACCGCGCTAACGCCACGACCGACGTCGGGAATCTCGTCGAGCAGCGTCGCGGGGCAGACAAACCGCGCGAGCATGAAGGCATCGCGGCTCGCCCGAGCGCGCTCATCCTCCGCAATGGCGTCAGGAAGCGCCAGCGACGCGGGAGGGAAGAGCGGTGCATGGTCGATCAGCCGCGAGAGCAGCGCAACTCGAGCATCGCCGTGGAGCTGCATCGGGCCAGATCTTCGCAGAGGGGTTCTCGACACGTTGTTAACCCAGTGTCCATGGGCTCCGCGTGCTCAAGGGCACTCAGCGGTCTACCGATGAGAACCGAAGCGAACCTGCATGTCCGACCCTGCTCCCATCGAGCCAGCGCCACGGCCCCCGATGAGCCTCGTTTCGAACGGCTCGGCGGAGCCGTACCGGCGGCTGGCCGAGATCTTTCATGACGTGCTCTCCGAGCAAAGCCTCGACGCGCTCCTCGATCGCATCGCGGACACGCTCGCCGAGCTCATCCCGTACGAGGACGTCCATATCTACGAGGCCGACGAGGCCAAGCGTGAGTTGATTCCGGTGCTCGCCCGCAGCAAATGGGCCGATGAGGTGATGAGTGAGACGTTCTCGTTCGGCGAGGGGATCACGGGCTGGGCCGTCGAGCATCGTGAGGCCGTGCTCGCGAACAAGGCCCACCTCGATCCCCGTGTGCGCTTCGTCCCAGGGACCCCGGTCGAGCCCGAAGCACTCATCGCGGTTCCGCTGATCGCGCGAGGGCACTTAAAGGGCACTCTCAACATCTACCGTGTCGGTGAGGACGTCGTTTTCACGGACGAGGAGTTCCTCCTCGCCAGGCGCTTCGGAGACGCCGCCGCTCTCGCGATCGACAACGCGCACATCCGTGCACACCTCGAGCATCAGGCGGAGACCGACGCGCTCACTGGTCTCTACAACCACCGCGCCTTCCACGACCGTCTCCGCCAAGAGCTTGTGCGCGCTTCCGCGGAGCACACGACGGTCGGTCTCCTGATGCTCGACCTCGACGACTTCAAGAAGGTCAACGACGTCTACGGGCACGGCATCGGCGACCAGTTCCTCAGCCAGGTTGCCGATGTCCTGCGGGCGACCGTGCGCCAAGGCGACGTCGTCTGCCGCGTCGGCGGAGAGGAGTTCGGCGTGATCCTGCCGTCAGGGGACCTGCGTGGCTCCATGGTGCTCGCCGAGCGCATAGGGGGAGAGCTCGGAAAGCTCGAAGCCGACGCAGCCGGGCGACTCACGGTCTCGACGGGAATCGCGATCGGCCCGGAGCATGCGGCAAACCCACGTGAGCTGGTCGCGTGCGCCGAGGCGGCGATGATGACGGCCAAGACTCGCGGGAAGGGCCTGATCGTCCCGTTCGACGAAACCACGGACGAGCGGCCGTCGGAGACCTCGGTTCGGCACGACGATGTGCGCGAAATTGCGCACCTGAAGATGCTTCAGAGCCTCTCCGGAAAGCTCTCGCGGCTGAACGACGTGGAGCGAATCGCGCTCACGATCGCGGACGAGCTCCGGCTCCTGATCGATTACCACAACTGTCGCGTCTTCCTTCGAAACGACGACGAGTTGACGCCAGTGGCATTCCGCGGAGAGCTGATAGCGGCCGAGCCCGGCTCCCCCGTCGAGCTACTCCCCACATCGGTGGGCCGCGGCATCACTGGTCACGTGGCGGAAACCGGGGAGCCTCTTCTCGTACAAGACGCAGCCCACCACGAGTTCGGTGAGCAGATCGCCGGAACCGCAGAGATCGAGGAGTCGCTGCTCGCGGTCCCGCTGAAGTTCGGCACGCGCGTGATCGGCGTCATCGTCATCTCGAAACTCGGACTCGACCAGTTCGACGCCGACGATCTGCGCGTACTCGAGGTTCTGGCAGGGCACGCATCGGTCGCTCTCGAGGACGCGCGTCTGAACGAGGCCCAGCGTCGAGAGGTAGAGAGCGCGAAGGCGCTTCTCGCCTTCGGTCGTGAGGTCGCGGAAGCCAAGGGGATTGCCGAAGTGGCCGAGTGCGTCGTGAACGGCTCGGCGCGAATCCTCTCGACTCCCAGTGCATCGATCTGGCTCCAGGACGCCTTGAGCGGACATCTCACACGGCTTGCAGGCGTTCCTGATGATCTGTTCGGGCAGACCCGTATCTCCGCCATTCCGGCAGAGCATCTCGGACCTTGGCTCACCCGCACCGAGCCGTACTTCATCGAGGCCTCCGATTACGCATCAGTTGCATCTCCGCCAGAAAGCACAGACGGTCGCTTCGCAGTCGCTCCGTTCGTCATCGACGGGCGCTGGGGCGTCATCGCGACGGCCATCCCGACGACAGTGCACGGAGATCGCGAGCTGGAGCTACTTGGCGGCGTCGCCCGCCAGACGGAGCTGGCGCTCCAGAACGCTGCCAGCTACGAGACGCTCGAGCGCACGTTCCTCTCCACCGTCGAGGCTCTTGCCAACGCTCTCGAGGCGAACGACGAGTTCACGTCGAACCACATCCGCTGGATCACCGACTTGGCACTCAAAGTGGGCGTCGCGCTGGGGCTCGAGCCGCACGAGCTGAAGCGCCTCGAGCTCGGCGCGCTCCTCCACGACATCGGCAAGATCGGGATCCCCTCGAAGATCCTCACAAAGCAAGGGCCGCTCACCGAAGAGGAGCGCGCGATCGTCGAGACGCACCCCATCCTCGGAGAGCGCATCCTCGCGCCTATTGAGCAGCTCGAAGAGGTGCGACGTATCGTGCGCAGCGCTCACGAGCATTACGACGGAGGCGGCTATCCCAACGGCCTGGCAGGAAACGACATCCCGCTCGAGTCGAGGATCGTCCTGGCGTGTGACGCGTTTCACGCCATGACGACGGATCGCCCGTATCGCAAGACGCTCGGCGTCGAGGAGGCGCGGCGGCGCCTCGTCGAGGCGTCCGGGTCACAGTTCGACCCACAGATCGTGGACACGCTACTCCGTGTCCTCGACGGTTGACGACGGTCTGATATCGCGCTATCTGACGCGCACTTTGAGCTTGAGGAAGTTGTCCTCTCCAAGCGTCTGAAGGCCAATCTCAGCTGATGTCTGGACGTTCTTGGCGACGAGCTTGTACAGCCCGGCTTTCCTGAACACGAGCGTCCGTGTCGTCCCCGTGTACAGCCGCGATCCGCCGAGAGCGAGTTTGGGACCTGCCGTCTGCCTGAGCTCGAAATCCATCGGACAGGAAGCCCGAAGCTTGAGCCGTGTGCCACGCTTGACGAAGATCGTGGTCACCGGCCCACGCGTCTTCGACCCGGTCGCCCAGACGTGGCAATTGCGGACGACGTGCACGATCGACAATGCGAGCGTAGGAGCCTGAGTTGACGCAATGGCGATGGGAACCGCCGTCACAGCAGCGCCGACGAGAAGTACGAGCGCCAACCGTCGCCTCATTCGAGCAGCGTAGCTCAGTACGATGGGACTCAGCCGCAACTGGGCTAGGCTAGTCGCGTGCTCGAGCGTTGGACCCGCGGAGTCCTGCGCTTTCGAGCGTTCGTCATCGTCTGCTGGCTCTTCGTGCTCGTCGCCGGCGTGCTGAGTGCCGAAGCTCTGCCGCGGCTTCTCTCGATCTCGTACGCGGTGCAGGGAACCGAGTCCGAGCGCGCCCGGACGCTCCTGGAGAGACGGTTCGGCGAGCAGCCTGAGGGGACGTTCATCGCCGTCTTCGAAGTGGCCAGGTCGTCGAAGGAACTCGAAGCCGGCCTGAAACGCCGCCTCGAACGAGCGGCTGCGCTCGTTCCAACCGGTCGGGCAGGCGAGCTTCGCGACGGCGACGGCATCCTGTACGGCGAGATCGCGACGAATCTCGGCCTCTCGCAGGCCAAGGGATACACAGGGAGCCTACGAGAGTCGCTCCGAGCAGACGGGGAGCCGAACGCCTACGTCACGGGACAGCCGGCCCTACAGCACGATATCGACCCCGTCGTCCGCCAGGATCTTCAGCGAGCCGAGCTCATCGCGGTGCCGCTCGCGCTCGCCATCCTGGTCGCAGTCTTCGGGCTCTCGATCGCCGTCTTCGTTCCCCTGGTCTTCGCTGCCTGCACGATCACGGCAACGCTCGGGATCGTCTACGTGATCGCACACGCGACCTCGATGACGACGTACGTCACCGCGCTCGTCGAGCTAATCGGACTGGGGCTGGCGATCGACTACTCGCTGCTGATCCTCCATCGGTTCAGAGAGGAGGTGACCAGCGGCGGATCGACCGACCCAGCGGTCGTGCGCACCATGGCGACCGCGGGTCGTGCGGTCGTCGCCTCGGGGCTGGCGGTGGCTATCGGGCTCGCGGTGCTGCTGGTCGTTCCAGTGCCCTTCATCCGATCGCTCGGGATAGCGGGGCTCCTGGTTCCCCTCGTTTCGATCGCAGCGGTCCTGACGCTCCAGCCTGCCCTGCTCTCGATACTCGGCGAACGAGGCGTGCGCCGACTCGGAGCATGGAGGCGTGCGGGTGAGCCGGGGAGAGCGCAGGACTTCGAATCCTCCTTCTGGACACGTCTCGCACCCATGATCGTGCGCCACCCGCGAACGCTCCTCGTGCTCGGTCTGCTGATCCTGGGCGCCGCCTCGATTCCGTTTCTCTCCCTCACCCTCTCTCCGGGCTCGATCTCGACGCTCCCCGCCACGCCCGAGGCGGTCCGCGGCTTCGTCCGACTCAGTGACGGAGTTGGGCCGGGGGCGGTGACACCGACGCAGATCGTCGTCGAAGGGAGCCGGCCCGGAGAGACGCGCGTCGGCCCGGTCCGGAAGGCCATCGAGCGGCTCGCGGACGAGCTCTTCCACGACCCCGAAGTCCTGCTGGTCGCGAGCGGCTCCCGAACCCCATACGTCGACGAGAGTGGCCGCTTCGCCCGCGTCATCGTTGTCGGCAGACACGAATACGGAGCCGAGCCGTCGCTACAGCTCGTGCGCCGGCTTCGCGAGAGTCTCGTGCCGGCCGCGGAGTTTCCACCTGGTGTCTCCGTGAGCTCGGGCGGTGTTCCGCCTCAGGGCGTCGATTTTCTCGACCGCGCATACGCGAACCTCCCCTGGATCATCCTCGCGGTGCTCGCCCTGACGTACGTCGTCCTGCTGCGCGCGTTTCGGTCGCTCCTGCTTCCCCTGACAGGCGTATTGCTCAATCTTCTCACGGTGTCCGCCGTGTGCGGTCTCCTCGTGCTCGTTTTCCAGTGGGACGTGGGACGCTGGCTGCTCGGCACCTCGGAGACATCGGAGATCGAGGCGTGGGTTCCGATCGTCCTCTTCGCGACGCTCTTCGGGCTCTCGATGGACTACGAGGTGTTCCTCGTCTCCCGCATGCGCGAGGCATGGGACGAAGTGCCCGACACCAGTCGGGCAATCGCGCACGGTCTCGATCGGTCTGGGCGCGTCGTCTCCGCGGCGGCAGCGATCATGGTCGTCGCTTTCGCAGGTTTCGTCGCCGGTCGAGTGGTCGGCCTCCAGCAACTGGGGTTCGGTCTCGCCCTCGGGGTTCTTCTCGACGCCACCATCGTGCGGATGCTGATGCTCCCGTCGCTGATGGCCATCCTCGGGCGCTACAACTGGTGGCTCCCGGCTTCCGCTGCTCGACTCGCACGAGTCGAGCCGTCACCGCTCGGTCAGTAAAGAGGAAAGGGCGCCTTTCGGCGCCCTTTCCGGCGAGGGCAGAGTCTCGCTTCTCTTACTTGACGACCTTGATCGCCAGCCGGATGGCGGGAATGTCGTAGCCGGCTGCAAGACCTGGGGCATCGCGCGCGAACCCGAGCAACGGCACCATGCCGAGCTGCGAGTACGGATATGCCGGCTGCTGCGTGTACAGCAGCGGATACAGGTCGATGAGATGGGTTCCCGGCTCGCCCGTCGCGAAGAGCTGAACGCGGACGTAGCCGTTGCTGTTGAACCCGCAGGCGTAGCCGATGTAGCTGTTGTCGTACGTGACGGCCAGCGTGTTGTCGAGCTGCGTCCAACCGACGCCCTTCAACTCCACGATGAACGGCTGGCCAGCCTTGACCACCTTCGGGGCACGGACGAAGCTCCGCTTCACGAAGTACGGCACCTGCGCCATGATCTCGCCGGCCTGGACGACCTGGATCGCGTGCCAGCCACCGAGTCCGTCCGGAATGGTGACTGGGGCCCGAAGCGAGCCGTCCGCCGCCGCAGTAGCCCTGCCGAGCGGCTGCGACGTGAACTTCCAGCACTGCCCGGTGCAGTTCACCCGATTGCCGACGACCGACGTCCAGAGGAGATCGACCGGTGCGCTCGGGGTGAGCCCCGTGGCGGACACGTTCACCTTCGAGAGGATCGCCCCCTTGTCGGAGTCGATCGCGACACGGGCCGTCGAGTCCTTCGCGACATCCGCGTCGATCACGGTCGTCCTCGCGCTGATCGTCGGCCGAACCGATACGGCCTGCTCGAGGTAGGTCGCCGGAGACCCGGCGTCCTTCGTCACCGTGAACATCCGGCGGTGGCCGTCCGTCCACGGAACGGGCGACTGCTCCATGTTGAGATAGGGCACCGTGTGACTCGACCCCGCGTACTCGATCCAGTGCCGGCCAACGCTCCCGGCCGCGCGGATCTTGAAGGTCGTGACACCACGAGTCGTGTTCGCGGACACCGCGCCTGCGTAGTGGTTGTCGTACAGCACCGCGCCGACGCTCTCGTAGGTGGGCGACCCCATTCCGACGACGGTGACCTTGATCGGCGTGCCGACCGGCCCCCGCTTCGGCGATATCGTCACGGTCCGCTCGACGAGGAAGCCGCCTTTGGCCACCTGGACTCCGTCCACGACGGCGAAGATGTCGTGGATTCCACCGAAGTCCTTCGGCGCCTTGAATGCTGCTGTGAACGCACCGCTCGCATTCGTCTTCGCGGTGGCGAGCACCACGCCGATCTTGTCGACCTTGCGTCCGAGATAGTCGACGCTGTCGGGCTTCGGGTCGAGGATGTAGCGGACACTTGCGGTCATCCAGACGAGCGTCACGTCCTTGTTCGCAGGCAATGCCGCGCCGGAAAGCGTGACGTTCGTGCCCGAGACAGCGACGTCCGGTGTCGTCTTGAGGGTCTTCATGGTCTCGCTTGCCTTGCCCGGATCCGTGATCGCACCCGGGATGGGCGGTGTGCCAGGAACGACGGGTGAAGGCACGACCGTCGGATCAGCCGCGGCCACCGACTGCAGCACGACGACAGTCGCGGCCGCGACGACCAGCGTGACGACGCGCCTCCCCCGTGCCGTGCGAATCTTACGGTTCATCTCTCTGCCCTTTCTGTCGTCACCGCCGCTTTCGGGCGGCGGTTGGGTTGATCGTCATCTGGTAGTCGTAGCGCCCGAACTTGTTCGCCTCCGTCTTGAAGACGATGCGAGCGTTGACTGAGCCCAACGGGTAATCGGCGGGGATGACCCAGGCCGCAGTCCAGAACCAGACGCGGTTGGTGGAAGCCCCATGAGCGCCCCAATTCAGCTTCAGGTTGGGCTGGCCGGGGCGGCTGACGTACGCGTACTTCACGTTCTCGGTCGACAGCACATCGCCCGTGTCGGCTTCACTTCCCCAGATGCGGAAGACGACCTGCTCTCCGCGCTGGAAGACGTTGGTCTGCGTACAGCCGATGGGTCGCGGCTTCGCCCCGACGGGACGTGACCCGTTGACCGTGTCGACATACAGGAACACGTTCAACTTCTCGGGAACCTGAGCGAATGCTGGGGCCGCAAGGGCGCCGAACACTGCAAGGGCGCCGAGCAGCAGGAACAGTCGTTTCATGGATGGCCTCCGATCTCGAGCGTTGATGAGCAATCGGGTCATCGCTCAGGCTTTCGTGATGGTGAGTTGAGAGGTCGCGACGGGGATCTGCACGAAGCTGCCGTACTGGCTCGCCTTCGTCTTGAGAAGGACATTGAACTGGACGAGTCCGAGCGGGTAGTCCGCGGGAATCGTCCAGGTTGCCTTCCACTGCCACGCCGGAAGCACCTTCGCCGCCGAGGGTGCGTAGGTCAGCTTGACGTTCGGCTGGCCCGGAACCTTCACATAGAAGTACTTGACGTCGTCCCCGGTGAGGACCTTGCCCGTCTTGCTCTGCCCTGCGAACGCGCGAAACTCGACGGTCGAGCCTTGCGCGAAGTAGTTGGAGAGGGCACCCGCGTTCGTCGTGGTTTGCGTCGACACGAAGTACTGAACGACCTTGGGCGCCGGGAACGGGGTCTCGGTGGGTGTCTGCGCCCCGCCCACAGCAGTCACGACGACAGCGGTGATCGCGACTGCGAGGGTCAGAATTGTTCGTCTCATTGGCTCCTCCTTTGCGACGTGTTTGCCATGGCCTCAGACGAGAAGCTTTCCGGTGAACTTGATCGAGAACGTGCCCTGGCCACGGTCGTAGACGCCCGTGAACTTCAGGGTGCCCTTCACCTTCTTGAACAGCTTCGTCCCCTTCAGAACCTTCGCCCGGCCGGTGACGCTGAAGACGTTTCCTTCCTCGTCCCCGCAACCTGTGCCGGTCAGCACCTGGAAGCTGAGGTTGCCCTTCGCTCCGGTCATGACACCAGGGCCCGTGAAGGGCACACAGGGCTGTTGCGTCGAGTCGCCCTTGCCCTTTCCGGTGATCTTGCCCTTGCCGATGGGCTTCCCCGTACCGACTCCGTTCGCGGCGATGTCTGCGATGCCGTCGGTGACCTTCACGACGGCCGTGCCCGCGTACTTGGCGGTGAAGGGCATCGTCTTCGCCTGGCCTGTGGTGCCTGCCGACGCGATGCCGACGACAAGCGCGGCAGTGGACGCGGTTAGGGCGACGACTCCAGCTCGTAGGAAGTTCTTCACAGTGGCTCCTCTCGGGACTCGTGCGTTTGCAATGCACCGGATGCTCGCCGCGTCCCGAGTGCGCCGCATCCGAGGTGGCGCCTACTGACGGTGCGGAGAAACCCGTAGTTCGAGAGTGGTGGTTACCGGCTCGGTAGAGGCAAACTCAGGCGCCGGCGGCCTCGGCCTTGCGCAGACCGAGGAATGCCCAGGTCCAGAAAGCCACGCCCAGCCCGATCGCCAGTGCGAACGCGCCGAGGACATGTGGCGCATCGCCGGCGACGAACCCGCGTCCGGTCGCAAGGAAGTACGTCACCGGATTGACCGACGCGACCCCTTCGATCCACCCCTCGAGCAGCTTCTGCGGAACGTAGACAGGGGCGAAGAAGAGCACGAGGAAGACGGGCATCTGCATCAGAGGAGCCGCCTGGATCGTGCGGAAGCGCATCGCGATCCCTCCCGACCAGAAGAATCCGCAGAAGTTCACGAGCGCGGCGAGAACGTAGAGGCCGATGAGGTCGACGACACCGCCACCGATGTTCATCCCCGCAACCAACGCAACCACGGTGAGCACGACCGCGACGACCAGCCAGCGGCACATCGCGGCGAGCGCGTAGCCGAGGACGATCCCGCTCCGGTGCGGCGCGGCGAGCAGCAGTCGCTTGGCGAACCCGCCCTCGAAGTCCCGCGCGAGCCCGAACCCCGTGAAGACCCCACTGAAGGCTGCCGACTGCAGGAGGACGAAGACGAACTGGAACGCCGTATAGCCGGGCTCGTAGTCGAAGCCGGGGACCTTGTCGAGCTGCGACAGACCGCCTGCAAACGCGGTGAAGAAGAAGAGCGGGAACAGCATCGTCGGGATCGCGATCTGCGGGTTCAGGAGCGCGTTCTTCAGCGTCCTCCACGCCACGCCCGAGACGACATCCCACATCCTCATGTCCGCGTCATCCGGGTCCGAAGGGCGCGGGAGGCGAGTGTGAGCCAGATCAGCCCGAGTGCGATCACGAACCCGAATCCGAGCGCAAGCGCCTGGGGGTCCCAGCCTGTGATGATCAGGCTCCGGACGCACTCGATCATGTACGAGACCGGATTGAGCGTCGCCGCCACCTGGAACCATTTCACGCCGATCAGATTTCGCGGCGTGTTCATCGACGAGATGAAGAGGAAGACGAAGAGAACCGGGAAGAGCGCCTGGATCGACTCTCCCGAGCCCGTTCTGAACGCGAGCCACGCGCCGAGGGCGCCGAACGCCATAGCCACGATCGCTCCGTAGAGAAGGAGCACCGCGATTCCGGCCGGTCCGGACTCGAACCGGACCCCAGCCGCGAGACCGACCACCAGGTAGAAGACGACCTGAACCATCCCGAGCACGACGACTCCGGCAAGCTGTCCCGTGAGCAGCGCCCAGTCGCGGAGAGCGGTCAGCGACAGGCGGTTGATGAACCCCGTCTGAACGTCGCGAGCGAGATCCGTGCCGGCGTTCATCGTCGAGAAGAGCGCGCCCTGGATGAACGGAACTGCGAGCGCGAAGGCCAGGAACGACGTGGTGGGAAAGCCCGGCAGCTCCGTCGACGAGCGCAACCCCCCGGCGTTCACGGCCAGGAGCGCGATCGGGAAGATGAGGGGCGCGATGACGCTCGCCGGCTGGCGCGACGTCCGGATGATCGAGCGGCGCGCGATCGCGCCGACCTGCGGGAGATTGCTCATGCCGGTCGCATCGCTGGCTGCTCGGTCTCGGCTTCCTCTGCCGCGCCTTCGAGAGTACGCCCGGTCTTCGCCAGGAAGACGTCGTCCAACGTCGGCGCACGGAGCTCGAGATCCGCGACATCGATACCGTTCTGGTCGACCGCCCGCACGATGTCGGTCAGCACGAGCCCATCCCGAAGCCGGACCGCGACATCCCGGCTCGACGCGAGTGGCTCGCCGAACTGAGCGAGGAACTCCGCAATGCGCGGTCGATCCTCTTCACGGTGTGGTATCGCGTGCACGCTCGGCCGTCCGATCTCGGCCTTGAGCTCGGCCGGAGTGCCCTCGGCGACGATCTTGCCCTGGTCGATGATCCCGACGCGGTCGGCGAGGACGTCGGCTTCCTCGAGGTACTGCGTGGTGAGGAACACCGTCACGCGATCCTCTCGCCGCAGCAGGGCCACTTCTTCCCAGAGCGCAGTTCGACTCTGGGGGTCGAGGCCCGTGGTCGGCTCGTCGAGGAAGAGGATCCGCGGGCTGTGCACGAGCGCGAGCGCGAGGTCGAGGCGGCGCTTCATGCCTCCCGAGTAGCCGGAGACCTTGCGGTCGGCCGCGTCGGCGAGACCGACCCGGTGGAGCAGCTCCTCCGCCCGGGAGTGACGCTGGTTCTTGCGTACGCCCTGGAGAGTCGCCTGCAAGCGGAGATGGTCGCGGCCGGTGAGGAGCGGGTCGAGCGCAGCCTCCTGAAGGGCGACGCCGATCAGGCCGCGCACCTTTGGCCCGTCCTTGATGACGTCGTAGCCGCCGACGCGGGCAGTTCCCGCGGTCGGGGGCAGGAGCGTCGTCAGGACGTGGACGGTGGTGGACTTGCCGGCTCCGTTCGGGCCAAGGAACCCGTAGATCTCACCCGGAGCGACGGATATGTCGATGCCGTCGACCGCGCGCGGGCCCTTCTTGTACTCGCGGACGAGGCCCTCGACCTCGATCCCGTTCTTCTCCGTCACCGTCCAACACTACCGCCCGGCTACCGGCATCAAATCTGCTCGAGGGGAAGCTTCGCCGCGACCACCGGCTTCCCGCCGCTCTGGTACGCGACGTCGACGGAGTCGTTCTGCCGGTACGTCCCCGCAATGCCGACCGACATCGACAGCCAGCGCCAGAATCCGAGCTGCCCCTCGCTCTTCAGCTCGCGCTCGAAGACGAGCGTCCGCCCGTCGACGTGGAAGTCGGCGCCCTCCTCCTGTTGTACGCCATTTACGAATACCCGGAACGGGCGCAGGACGTCCGCCGGCAACCGCACGCGCGTTCCCCGATACACGTCCTCCGACACGTTCATAGAATGGCAGCCGGTGCGCGCGAGGCTTCTTCTCTCCGTCGGCGTTCTGTTGCTGGCCGCTTCCATGCTGGCGCCGATAGCCGTCGCCGACAACGGCGGCTTTACCCCGGTCGCACCCGAGTCGCCGAACGCAGAGGGAATCCGCGACAGCTACGTGTTCGTCTCGATCTTCGTGCTCGCGATCTTCGTGCTCGTCCAAGGCCTCCTGATCGCGTTCATCGTGAAGTACCGCCGTCGGAAGCGACCGCGCTTCGAGGACGGCGCTCCGATCCATGGCGCGGCCAGGCTCGAGCTGCTGTGGACAGCGATCCCGGTCGTGATCCTGTTCCTGATCGGCGCGTTCGTGTTCATCGAGCTCCCTGGGATCAAGAACATCCCGTCGGCAGGTGCGAGCGGGCAGCTCGAGATCACCGTGACGGGGCGGCAGTTCTACTGGCAGTACGAGTACCCGAACGGGGTCATTGCGATCGACACCATGCGCGCGCCCGCCGGCGTTCCTGTCCGTCTCGAGGTGACCGCGCCCGACTCGGACGTCATCCACTCCTGGTGGATCCCAGCGCTCGGAGGGAAGATCGACGCGATACCCGGCACCGTGAACGAGACCTGGTTCGAGGCCGAGAACCCGGGGACGTACACGGGTCAATGCGCGGAGCTCTGCGGCCTCGAGCACGCAAACATGCTCGCGTCGGTCGAGCTCATGCCCGAAGCAGAGTTCGCGGCCTGGCTCGAGCAGCGCCGCCGAGAGCAGGGCTCCGGCGGCGGCGAGCTCGGCAAGGAGACCTGGGAGGGTGTCTGCGCAAAGTGCCACGGCCTCGCGGGCGAGGGCGGGATCGGCCCGCGCGTGGCCGGTTCGATCGTTCTAGCCGACCCCGACGCGATCGAGAACCTCGTCCGCAACGGCCGCCGCACGATGCCTGCCGTCGGCTCGGGCTGGAGGAGCGAGCAGGTCGAAGCTCTGGCGAAGTACCTGAAGGAGAACCCTCCGAGTGGCCCTTAAGGCAGAAACGCCACCAGCCTGGCAGCGCGGCAAGGTCGCGAGCTGGCTCGTGACCACCGACCACAAGCGGATCGGGATCCTCTACATCTCGACGGCGCTCGTCTTCTTCGCCCTCGCCGGGCTCATGGCGCTCGTCTTCAGACTGCAGCTCTCACAGGCGAACGCCGACGTTCTCAGCCCCGACCGCTACAACGAGCTGATCACGATCCACGGCACGGCGATGGTGTTCCTCGTCGTCGTCCCGCTCCTCGCCGGGTTTGCGAACTACCTCGTGCCGCTCATGATCGGCGCGCACGACGTCGCCTTCCCGAGACTGAACGCGCTCTCCTACTGGCTCTTCGCGCTCGGCGGCGCCACCCTGATGTTGAGCTTCTTCGCGAAGGGCGGCGCGGCGCAAGCGGGTTGGACGTCGTATCCGCCGCTCTCGACCCAGGCTCCCGGTAACGGGCAGGACCTCTGGATCCTCTCGCTTCACATCCTCTCCGCGGCGTCGCTCGCGGGCGCGATCAACTTCATCGTGACGATCCACAACATGCGTGCGCGAGGCATGTCCTGGACACGGATGCCGCTCTTCGTCTGGTCGATCCTGCTCTACGCGTGGCTCCTCATGGCCATCCTGCCGACGCTCTCCGCAGGCCTCACGCTCCTCCTCCTCGACCGCGGCATCTCGATCGGGCCCTGGGACGTCCAGACGAACTTCTTCAACCCCGCCGAGGGAGGATCACCCGTCCTCTACCAGCACGCGTTCTGGTTCTTCGGCCATCCCGAGGTGTACGTGATCGTCCTCCCCGCCTTCGGGATCATCTCCGAGGTTCTCCCCGTGTTCGCCCGCAAGCCGGTGTTCGGCTACAAGGCGATTGCGTTTTCGACGGTCGCCATCGGCTTCTTCTCGATGATCGTGTGGGCGCACCATCTGTTCACGGTCGGCCTTCCGATTCCGCTTCAGGCCTACTTCATGATCGCGTCGATGATCATCGCCGTTCCAACCGGGATGAAGATCTTCAACTGGCTCGCCACGCTCTGGCGCGGGAACATCAGCTTCGACACGCCGATGCTGTACGCGCTCGGGTTCCTCTCGATCTTCGTGATGGGCGGGCTCACCGGTATCTATCTGGCGGCCTTCCCGATCGACTGGCAGGTGCACGACACGTACTTCGTCGTCGCCCACTTCCACTACACGCTCTTCGGCGGTGCCGTGTTCGCGATCTTCGCGGGCATCTTCTACTGGTGGCCCAAGATGTTCGGTCGGCGCCTGAACGAGAAGCTGGGCAAATGGCAGTTCTGGACGCTCTTCGTCGGCTTCAACCTCGCGTTCTTCCCCCAGCACCTCGTGGGCCTCGAGGGGATGCCGCGGCGCGTCTACACGTATGCCGACGAGAGCTGGGAGGGCTACAACCTCGCCTCGACGATCGGCTCGTACGTCATGGGATTCGCGTTCCTCTTCTTCATCGTGAACGTCGTTCGGACCTCGCGCAGCGGGCCGAGGGTGGGCAATGACCCGTGGCAGGCGGACACGCTCGAGTGGTATACGACGTCCCCGCCTCCTCCCCACAACTTCGACGAGGTGCCCTACGTCACGAGCGCGAGACCGCTCTACGATCTCCGGCGGAAGCTACGTGTTGAGCGTGGAGCAAGAGAGCCTGTCTAGCGTCCCGACACCCGGCGCTCTCTTTCGGCTGTCCGCCACAGCCGCCGCGGTCGCCGTCGGTCTTGTTCTCGCGAGCGCCGTGCTCGAGCTGGGCGCGACCCACTGGGGACTGGCCGCGATCGCGCTGCCGCTGCTCGCAGCGAACGCGATCGTCGCGCGCTGGGCGTATCCAGGGCTGTTGCGGCGAGCCCTCGCGGCGGTCGCGTTGTTCTCGTTCGCGATCGCCCTCGGCGGCGCCGTCGCCTGGAGCGGAGACGCCACCTGGGCAGGCGTTTTCCACGTCGGCGCCGCCGGAAGCGCGCTGGCTGCATCCCTGCTCGTGGTCGTGGCAACGTTCCGCGGAGCGCCGGTGCCGCTCGCCTCGGCTCGCGACTACCTGGCGCTGACCAAGCCGCGGATCATGACGCTGCTCCTCCTCACGGGAGCGGCCGGGATGTTCGTCGGGGCTCAAGGCGTCCCGCCACTCGGACTGTTCGTCGCCACCATGCTCGGGCTTGCGCTCGCATGCGGTGGCGCTTCGGCGCTCAACCACGTCCTCGACCGCGACATCGACGTCCTCATGGGAAGCCGGACAAGACAGCGCCCCGTCGCGTCCGGTCGAGTGACGGCCGAGCAGGCACTCGAGTTCGGCATTCTTCTGTCGGCTCTCTCATTCGCGCTACTCGCTTCCGCGGTGAACGTGCTGACTGCTGTGCTCGCGCTCGTGGGCAACCTCTTCTACGTCGTCGTCTACACGCGCTGGCTGAAGCGCTCGACGCCGCAGAACATCGTCATCGGTGGAGCAGCGGGCGCAGTGCCTCCACTCGTCGGCTACGCCGCGGCCACAGGAAACCTCGCGCTTCCGGCGCTCTGGCTCTTCCTCATCGTCTTCCTGTGGACGCCGCCGCACTTCTGGGCGCTTGCGTTGATGATCAAGAAGGCGTATGCGGCTGCGGGAGTGCCGATGCTCCCGGTCGTGCGCGGCGATCGCGAGACGGCGCGGCAGATCCTTTTCTACTCGTTTGCGATGGTGACGTTCACGATCGCGGTTGGATACTGGCTCGGGCCGCTGTACACGGTTGCGGCCGCAGCTCTCGGCGCCGCCTTCATCGTGCTCGCCGTGCTCTTGCGTCGTGATCTCTCGCGCGCCCGCGCGCAGGTGCTCTTCCACTACTCGCTCGCGTACCTCGCACTGCTCTTCGTCGCTGCCGCCCTCGACCCGGTGATCCTGTGAGCGACAGAGAGCTCGAGCGCAAGAACCTTCGCTTCGGCTGGGCGCTCTTCGGCCTTTTCTGGCTCCTCTTCGTCGGCACCGCGATCGTCGCGTTGCTGTACCTCCAGCTGGACTGAGTAGTGCGCAGACCGGAATCCGCTCGCGCAGATTCCGCTCGCGCGAAGATCCCTGAAGGCGTCCGCTTCGCGGCCGCGCCAAGGCGTACGTGAACCCGCGGGACTGTCCTATCGGCGTCTTTCTTGCGCTCCCTGACGAGGAGCCGACGGGGCGCCCGCTCGCGGTCAAAGACCTCTTCGACACCGCCGGGCTCGTCACGACATACGGGTCGCCCTTGTTCGGCGACCATGTCCCGGCGGAGACCGCCCCCGCGGTCCTCGCACTCGAGGCGGCGGGCTGGGGGGTCGTGGGAAAGACCAACCTGCACGAGTTTGCGTTCGGGACGACCTCCGAGAATCCCCACTTCGGCGCCGTCCCGAACCCTCTTGCCCCGGGTCGAGTCGCGGGCGGTTCGAGCGGCGGGAACGCCGCGGCGCTCGTGCTGGGCGCCGCCGACCTCGCGCTGGGCACCGACACGGGCGGGTCGATCCGGATCCCGGCGGCCTGTTGCGGCATCGTCGGCTTCAAGCCCACGTATGGTCTCGTCTCGCTCGAGGGGTGCTTCCCCCTCGCGTCGACTTTTGACCACGCGGGGCCGATGGCACGGGACGTGGCGACGTGCGAGAGAGCTCTGGAGGCGCTGACGGTGAGCTTCGAGCGTCAAGCGGTCGACTCGCTGGGCGATGTGGCGGTCGGCGTCGCCTGGACGGATGAGGCCGCTCCACTGGTTCGCGCACGCGTAACTGAAGCCGCAGCCTCGTTCCCACAGAGGCGACCCGTCTCGTTGTCCACCGCCGACGACGTCGATCCGCTGCTGATGTACGAGGTCGCCGGAGTCCACCGCGAGCTCTTCGCCGAAAACGCCGATCTCTACGGCGACGATGTACGGGGCAAGATCGAGCGTTGCCTCGAGGTGACGGAGGCGGAGGCACAGCGCGCGACACGGGCTCTGGCTGCGTTTCGCGAGGAGGCCGAGGCCGCCATGCACGGTCTCGACCTCCTGATAGCGCCCACTCTGGCATTCGTCGCGCCGCAGGTCGGCGCCGGCGAGCCTGGCAACCTCCGATTTCGGCGATCGATGGTTCGATTTACGTTCCCCTTCAACGCGCTCGGCTGGCCGACGCTGGCGTTGCCATGTGGAGCCGCCGAGGACGGGCTCCCGGCTTCGGTGCAGATCGTTGGGCGGCCGAGAACCGACGCTCTCGTGCTTGCAGCGGGCCGGCTCCTCGAATCGGCACTCACCGGGGGGCGGGCGACCACGTGACACCTGAAGAGCCAGGTGACAGGTTGTTACAAGCAGGGTGAGCGCCGAAGCCTCCCGCCACTGCAGCACCTCTCGGCGCTGTAGACGCTTGTAACAACTTGTGACTTGGACGATTAGCGCCCGAGCCGGCCCGAGCGGAGCGAGGCAAGGGGCGGGCATCCCTCGATCGAGGGAAGGCACCGCCCACCCGGATGTCGAAGACAGCAACGATGCGTGCGGCTCGCTTCGCCCTCGTCGCCGTGGTTCTCCTCGGCACATTGCTCGCTGCCTCTGCGTCCGCGATGGAGTCGGCTGCGCCCGGTGCGCCGAAGGGTCTTCGCGGATTCATGCTTCGCCCGAACGAGTCCGTGACGCACACCTTCTCCCGCACGCCCGCATTCGCCTGGAGCCCGGTGCGCGGCGCGTCCTGCTATGAGTTCGAGCTCGCGACGAGTCGAACGTTCGACGGGAGCTCCGTCTTCTGGTCGAACGTCTCCTACGGCGCGGCGTCCGGGAAGTTCTGCCGACCCGCCTCTATCAGCGCACCTGCCGCAGCGAGCGACGACGAAGGGACCGACAAGTCCGTTCGCACGGTCATCGCTCCGATCAAGATTCCCGCGACGTCGATCAACCTCGCTCTACCGTGGTTCACGGGCAAGCCGTACGCGCTCTATGCACACGTCAGGGCGATCACGACCCGTGGAGCGACGGCGTGGAGCAAGCCGTTCGGTTTCAACATGCGCTGGGAGGACACTCCCGTTCCCTTAGCTCCAAAACCCGGGCTTGTCCGCTGGGGTCCCGTCGAAGGAGCAACTGCATACGACGTCTGGTACCCCGACATTCGCAAGGTCGTGCGTACCCATACGAACGTGGCCGACCAGCGCGAGTTCTACAGCTTCCACCTCGAGGACAGCTGGTGGCAGGTCGTGCGCTGGAGGGTGCGCCCCGTGCGGCAGGTCGTCGGTGCGCTACCGAACGGACTCCCCGCAGTGTCGTACGGGCCGTGGAGCCCCATCTATGCGACGACGAACCCCGCGTGGTCGACCGGAAAGCTGCAGGTGCGCTTCGCCGTCTCCGACGAGATCAGCACCGAGTCGAAGCCCTCGGCTCATCAGCTCATGCCGGCCTTTACCTTCACCGGCGATACGGGCACCGACGGCCGCGAGTACAGGCTGTTCCGCGCCTACGCATTCACGGACCGCGACTGCGTGAACCTGGTGTTCCGCGGCTCCGTCGTCGGGGGGCCAGCGTTCGCGCCTCGCATCTCGGGGCCGCTCAAGCTGCCGGCCACCCAGGAGGAGCTCGATGTCGCCCTCGCTGGAGTGCTCCCGAGCGCGAAGACCGAGACTGCGAAGACGTTCATGGTCGACGGAAGCCCGCTCGCGAGCAACGAGACGATCGGAGACAGCGGCACGGTACGGGTCGACCTACCCGATGTCGATCAGGCGACGACGCGGTACTTCTGGACGGTCGTGCCTGTGGGCATATACGTGAGCGAGAGTGGGACGTTCGAGTACTTCGACGCCGAGTCGCCCCAGGATGCGTGCGAATCGGGTCGGATCGCCAGCTTCGGCAGGGAGTCGCGCCCGGCAATCACCACGGCAGGCTCGCCTTACGTGTCCGGTCTCTCGCCGAAGGGACGGCTGCTCGCACAGGCGGGCAAGCATCCCGTCGTGTACTCGACGCCTCTCGTTGCGTGGAGACCCGTCATCGGCGCAACCGCCTACGAGATCCAATGGTCGCGCACCAAGTACCCGTGGCGGGCTCGTGGATCAGCGCAGACGTACTCGACCTCCTCCGTCCTGAAGTTCGGCGCAGGGCTCTGGCACTACCGAGTTCGCGGCCTGAACGCAGCCCAGGTGGGGACGTCGGCGATGACCTGGTCTGCGCCCGTCACTGTCCGGGTCGTCCGCCCGACCTTCCAGATCGCCGGCGGCTGATCGCTGGCGCAAAGACCGGCTCCGCTGGCGCGGATTCCGGTCGCGCGACGATCCCCGAAAGCGGCCGCTTGGCGGCTGCGGCGCTCCTCGGCACGCTGTCCGGAGAGCCGCGGTATCGTCGGGACGTGAGTCCGGACCTCGTTCTCGCGCTCCGGCTCGCAGACGCAGCAGACGCAATCTCGCTGCCCTCTTTTCGGTCAGGCCTCCCGATCGAGACGAAGCGCGACCTCACGCCCGTCACCGAGGCCGATCGCGCCGTGGAGACCGAGCTACGAAGGATGCTCGCCGCCGAGCGTCCAGGAGACGCAATCCTCGGCGAGGAGCAAGGCGTGAGTAACGCCGGGGGCGAGCGCCGCTGGATCCTCGATCCCATCGACGGGACCCGGAGCTACGCCCGCGGGATCCCCACGTGGGCGACGCTCATTGCGCTCGAGGAATCCGGCGAGGTGTTCCTCGGTGTGGCATCCGCGCCGGCTCTCGGCCGGCGCTGGTGGGCGGAGCGCGGAGGGGGCGCGTTCGCGAACAGCGCGCGGATGAGTGTCTCGGCGGTTACCCGGGTCGAAGATGCCGTTCTCTGCCTTCCGTTCGATACAAGGCTCAGCGAGATCGCGGCGCGCGCCTGGCACGCACGCGGGCTCGGCGACTTCTGGGGGCACATGCTCGTGGCCGAAGGCGCGGTGGACGGTACCGTCGACGGCGCGTTCGGATTGTGCGAGTGGGACCTCGCCGCAGTGCAGGTGATCGTCGAGGAAGCCGGGGGGACGTTCACGGACGCCTCCGGCGCGCGACGCATCGACGCCGGCACGGCCATAACGTCCAACGGGCTCATCCACACCGAGCTCCTGAGCGCCTTCGCAGGTCCGTAGAACTCCGCACGAGCAGGCGTACCACCTGCGGAGTCTCCGACTCCGCGTGTCGTCTACCTTGCGGGAAATCAATCTCCGGGAGGCTTTACGTGGCTAGCTACCAGGTTTCTTCGCAGCACCGATCGACCGCGCCGGATCGCGAGCCGAGCTCCGGCGTGGGTATCAAGATCCTTGCCCTCTTCCTCGGGATCGCGGTAGGCGTACTCGCAATCGTCGCCGTCGTCCTCGTCCAGACAGCCGATAGTGCGCGCGACGAGGCCAAGGTCGCCGCGGGCACGACTGATCAATCGGCGCACTCAGACGCCGAGACCAGCGCCGTGAGCCTCCCGCTCGAGAGCTTCGCGGGCAAGACCGGAGAGAATGCAACGGAGCTTGCGGCGGCCCATGCGGCGACGAACGCCGCCTTGCCGCCGGTGTCCGCCGGTGACCTCGCGAAAGTGCACATGACCATGAAGGACTTGGTCGTCGAGATCGCGCCCGGCGTCAAGTACAACACCTGGGCCTTCGACGGCCACGGAGCGCCCGGTCCGGTGGTGCACGTGCGCGAGGGGCAGATGGTCGAGATGACGCTCACGAACGGCGGCGCGATCCCGCACTCGATCGACTTCCACGCCGCGCGCATCGCACCGAACGTCGCCTTCCGTGACGTCGCACCGGGTGAGTCCTTCACCTTCCGGTTCCGGGCGAGCGACCCAGGCGTCTTCATGTACCACTGCGGGACGAAGCCCGTTCTCGCACACATCGCGAACGGGATGTACGGCGCGATCGTCGTCGACCCGGCGACTCCGCTCCCGAAGGTCGACCGCCAGTACGTGCTGGTCGCGAGCGAGTGGTACTTGAACGGTGACGGGGTCTCCGAGCCGGCGTCACTCAGCGTGGAGAAGGCGCGGGCGATGCAGCCCGACTGGACGACGTTCAACGGCTACGCAAACCAGTACGTCACGCACCCACTGATCTCGAAGCCCGGCGAGACGGTTCGGTTCTACGTCGTCGCCGCCGGGCCTACGCTCGACACCGACTTCCACGTGGTCGGCACGATCTTCAACCGCGCGTGGGTAAACGGAGACATGACGCAGTTCCAGCAAGGCGTGCAAACGGTCGGCGTCCCAGCTGGAGGCGGGGCGGTCTTCGACGTGAAGATCGACGAGCCGGGCTTGTACCCGTTCGTCAGCCACGCCTTCGCTCACGTCGACCTCGGTCAGGTCGGGTTGCTCAAGGTCGGCAACCCCTGACCCGCTGAGACGAGTTGCGCCGCCGGCTCACACTCCGGTGCCGCAGCTCAGACGACGAGCGCCGTGCGCTTCGCGTCAATGCCCGCGAGCAGCGCGGTGAAGGAGTCGGCGAACTTCTGGACACCCTCGGCCTCGAGGGTGTCCACGACGTTCTCGTAGTCGACGCCGGCCTCTGCGAGATCCGCAAAAAGCACTCGGGCTTCGTCGAGGCCCTCGGTGAGTGTGTCGGCGCTGATCCCGTGGTCTTGAAATGCCGTGATCGTCTCGAGCGGCATCGTGTTCACCGTCGCCCGCCCGATCAGGTCCTCGACGTAGAGGACGTCTCGGTACGCCGGGTTCTTCGTCGAGGTCGAGGCCCAGAGGCAGCGCTGCGGCGTCGCTCCGGCGGTGGCGAGCGCATCCCAGCGCTCACCCGAGAAGACCTCGAGGTAGTGCCGGTAGGCGAGCTTGGCGTTCGCAACCGCGAGCTTCCCCGCGAGATCCTCGCGGCCGAGCTCCACGAGTCGCCGGTCCGCCTCGGTGTCCACGCGGGAGACGAAGAAGCTCGCCACCGAGGTAACACGTGTCGGATCGCCGCCTGCGGCGATGAGCCGCTCGACGCCGCGGACGTACGCCTCGGCAACTGCAGCGTGCCGCTCGAGCGAAAAGATCAACGTCACGTTGATGGCGCGCCCGGCGGCGATCGAGTCCTCGATTGCGCCGAGCCCCACTACGGTCGCGGGGATCTTCACAAGGAGATTTGCGCGGTCGACGAGCTCGGAGAGACGCGTCGCCTCGGCAAACGTTCCTTCACGGTCGTACGCGAGGCCGGGGTCGACCTCGAGTGAGACGTACCCGTCGAGACGCTCGGTGCGATCCCAAACGGGACGCAGCAGATCGCACGCCCTCCGCACGTCCTCCGCGGCGAGCGCGCTGAACGCCTCCTTTGGATCAGTGTCCCGCGCCAGCTCCTCGCGGAGCTGATCGTCGTACCACGCTCCGGTCGAGAGCGCCTTCTCGAAGATCGTCGGGTTCGAGGTCACACCGACGACTGCGGCTTCGTCGATCAGCCGAGCGAGCTCCCCGGTCTCGAGCATCTCGCGCGAAAGCGAATCGACCCAGACGCTGACGCCGTGCGTCGAGAGCTCGTGCAGCCGGGATGCCATGTGCCAACGTTACCGCGCGGGGGCGGCCATAGAATGGCCCGCGTGACGACGGCCGAGCGAAGGAGAGAGCTGGCGCAGCAGTTCCGAGTCGACTCGGTCCTGATGAGCGCAGCTGCAAAGTCGGGGCACCCGACCTCCGCGATGTCTGCCGCCGACCTCCTCGCAGTGCTCGTCGACGGGTATCTGCGATACGACTTCGCCGAGCCGAAGAGTCCCGCCAACGACCGCCTCGTCTTCTCGAAGGGGCACGCCTCGACGCTCCTCTACGCGATCTACCGCGCCGCGGGAGTCGTCTCCGAACAGGAGATCCTCGACTACCGCAAGCTCGGCAGCCCGCTCGAAGGCCATCCGACTCCCGTCCTCCCCTGGGTCGACGTTGCGACCGGGTCGCTCGGTCAAGGCTTGCCTATCGGCGTGGGAATGGCGCTCGCCGCGAAGTACCTCGAACACCTGCCAAGCCGCGTCTGGGTGCTCTGCGGAGACAGCGAGATGGCAGAGGGATCGATGTGGGAGGCATTCGAGCACGCTGCGCACTTCGAGCTCGACAACCTGACGGCCATCATCGACGGAAATCGCCTGGGCCAGCGCGGCGAGACAATGGTCGGCTGGGATCTCGAGGTCTACGCCGAGCGTGCTCGGGCTTTCGGATGGCATGCCGTGGTCGTCGACGGTCACGATGTCGAGGCCGTCGACAGCGCGTTCGCCGAGGCGGTCGCGACGACCGGAGAGCCCACGGTGATCGTCGCTCGCACGCTGAAGGGACAAGGAGTCGCCGCGGTCGCGGACCACAACGGTTTTCATGGCAAGCCTTTCGACGACCCGGACGCCGCGATCGCAGAGCTCGGCGGTCTGCGCGACATCCGAATCGACGTCGCCAAGCCGAACGCGCCTCCGCATCGCACGGCCACACGCTCCACGCTCGAGCTACCTCGCTACGAGCTCGGCTCTGCAGTCGCTACGCGCAGCGCGTACGGCGACGCGCTCGCGGCGCTCGGCGCAGCGCGGCCGGATGTGGTCGTTCTCGACGGCGAGGTTTCGAACTCGACGTTCGCCGAGCGTTTCGCGCACGCCCATCCCGAGCGGTACTTCGAGATGTACATCGCAGAGCAGCAGATGGTCGCGGCGGCGGTCGGGCTCCAGGCCGTCGGCTGGCGGCCGTTCGTCTCGACGTTCGCCGCGTTCCTCTCCCGCGCCTACGACTTCGTTCGCATGGCTGCGGTGAGCCGTGCGACCTTTTCGCTCTGTGGTTCACATGCGGGTGTCTCGATCGGTGAGGACGGCCCTTCGCAGATGGGGCTCGAGGACATCGCCGCGTTCCGCGCGATTCACGGCAGCACCGTCCTGCACCCGTGCGACGCGAACCAGACGGCGCGCCTCGTCGCGGCGATGGCCGACACGAGCGGAATCTCGTACCTGCGCACCCTGCGCCCCGCCACGCCGGTCCTCTACGGCCCAGACGAGGAGTTCGAGATCGGCGGAAGCCGCGTCCTTCGATCGTCGGAGGACGACGAGGTCGCACTCATCGGCGCCGGGATCACGGTGCACGAGGCACTGACGGCGGCCGATCTGCTCGCCGAGGAGGGTATCGCGGCGCGCGTGATCGACCTGTACTCGATCAAGCCGCTCGATTCGGAGACGCTGCTCGCTGCAGTCGAAGCAACAGGAGGTCGCCTCGTCACGGTCGAGGATCACTGGCCCGAGGGCGGCCTAGGCGACGCCGTTCTCGCCGCGCTCGCAGACACGGAGGAGCCTCCCCGCGTCGTCAAGCTTGCGATATACGGAATGCCGCGCTCGGGCAGGCCGGATCAAC
>Ga0224510_10000599_pt1 | contig 27135 bp, 23 predicted proteins | sample SF_May12_sed_USG_FD_170161 | JGI IMG/M metagenome (GOLD analysis project Ga0224510, IMG submission 170161) | Sediment microbial communities from San Francisco Bay, California, United States - SF_May12_sed_USGS_4_1 | ecosystem: Environmental > Aquatic > Marine > Sediment | place: USA: California... | reverse complement strand
CCACCGGCAGGAAGGCCATGCCCGCGATCGGCACGTGCACCGAGACCAGGTAGCGCATGGCGTTGCGGATGTTCTCGTAGATGCGCCGCCCGAGGCGCACGGTGCGCACGATCGAGCCGAAGTCGTCCTCCAGGAGCACCAGTGCGGCCGCCTCGCGCGCCACATCGGTGCCGCGGCTGCCCATGGCGATGCCGATGTGCGCCGCCTTGAGGGCGGGCGCGTCGTTCACGCCGTCGCCGGTCATGGCGACCACCTCGCCCGCGGCGCGGTAGGCCTGCACCAGGCGCAGCTTCTGCTCGGGCCGCACGCGCGCGAAAACGTTCACGCGCCGCACCGCCGCGGCGAGCGCGGCGTCGTCCAGCGCAGCGACCTCGTCGCCCGACAGCGCCTCGCCCGCGTCGAGGCCGGCCTGGCGCGCGATGTTGAGCGCGGTGCCCGGGAAGTCGCCGGTGATCATCACCACGCGGATGCCTGCGCGCCGGCACTGCGCCACCGCGTCGGGCACAGAGGCGCGCAAGGGGTCGGCGAGGCGCACGAAGCCGGCGAAGCGGAACGCGTAGCGCCGCGGGTCGTCGGGCAGCGGCCCGGCCGATTGCGCCTCGGCCACGGCGAGCAGGCGCAGCCCGGACTCGGACGCGCGCTCGACCTCCGCCATCGCGTCCCTGCGGCCGCAGAGCGGCAGCACCGTCTCGGGCGCGCCCTTGATGGCGATGCGCAACTCGCCCTGCGGCGAGCGCCATGCGTGGCACACTGCAAGGAAGTCGTCGCTGAAGGGATAGTCGCGCTCGAGGTGCCAGGCGTCCCGCGTGCGCCTGGCGTCCGCGCCTGCCTTGGCGACGATCGCCTTCTCCATCGGGTCGAACAGGTCCACCTCGCACGCGAGCGCTGCGATATCCACCACCGCCTGCGGCGTGTCCACCACCGCCATGCGGTTCTCCGTGAGCGTGCCGGTCTTGTCCACGCACAGCACGGTGGCCGCGCCCAGCATCTCGATCGCCGGCATGCGCCGCGTGAGCACGCCGTGCTGCGAGATGCGCCAGGCGCCGAGCGCGAGGAACACCGTCAGCACTACCGGGAATTCCTCGGGCAGGATCGACATGGCGAGCGTCAGGCCGCCGAGCGCGCCGCCCAGCCAGTCGCCGCGCGTCAGGCCGAAGAACCCTACCAGCGCGAGCGACAGCGCGACGGCGAAGGCGGCCACCAGGCGCACGATGCGCGCGGTCTCGCGCTCGAGCGACGTCTTGCCCGGGTCGAGCGTGGCGAGCGAGGCGCCGATGCGCCCGAACTCGCTGCGCGACCCCGTGGCTACCACCTCCGCGCGCCCCTGCCCGCGCACGAGGAGCGTCCCCGAGAACACCGCGTCGCCCGCGCGCTTGTCCACCGGCAGCGACTCGCCGGTGAGGAGCGATTCATCCACCGTCAGGTCGGTCGCCTCGAGCAGACGCGCATCGGCCGGCACGCGGTCGCCCTCGGCGAGGATCAGCAGGTCGCCGCGCACCACGTCGCGGCCGGCGATGCGCTGCTTCTCGCCGTCGCGCAGCACCATGGCGCGCGGGCTCGAGAGGTCGCGCAGCGCCTCGAGCGCACGCTCGGCCTTGCGCTCCTGCGTCACCGTGACGGCGATCACCCCCACGATGGAAGCGCCAAGCACCATCGCCTCGTGCACGTCGCCGAGCACCAGGTAGATGCCCGTGGCGGCGAGCAGCAGCAGGAACATCGGCTCGCGCAGCACGCCGAGCGCAATGGCGGCGAGGCCGTGCCGTCCCGGCACCGGCAGCGCGTTGGGGCCCTCGGCCGCGAGGCGTACCGCGGCCTCGGTGGAGCTGAGGCCCTTCACCCTGCCTTGGCGGAGAGATAGTCCACGATCTGGTCGAGCGTGCCGAGCTTGCGGTAGTCGGCCTCGGGGATCTCGATCTTCAGGCGCTCGTTGAGCGCGACGAGGAAATTCAGCCAGTCCATCGAGTCGAGGTCCACCTGATCGCGCAGTGGCTTCGCCGGCTGCACGTCCTCCAGCTCGGGGGCGATGCGCTTCAGCTCGGCCAGCACGACCTTCCTGATTTCCTCGGCGTTCATGCCAGTTTCTCCGGTTCCTGCAGCAGCGCCGCGACCGCGGCGAGAAAGCGCGCGCCGCGGTGGCCGTCGCTCGCGCGGTGGTCGCCGCCGAGGCTGGCAACCACCGCGGGCACCGCCCCGATCATGCCATCCTCGGCCCACGGGTGCGGCGCGAGGCGGCCGAACCCTACGATCGCGACCTGCGGCGGGTAGATGATGGGGAACACCTCGTCCACGCCCTGATCGCCCAGATTGGTGACGGTGATCGTCGGGTCGCTCATCTCGGAGGAGCGCAGGCTCCCGGCGCGCGCGCGGCGCACCAGGTCGGCGAGCGCCTTCATCAGCTCGTCGAGCGGAAGTTCGGCGACGTCGTGGATCGCGGGGGCGATGAGCCCGCCCTTCCTGAGCGAAATCGCGACGCCGACGTGGATGCCGCTTGCCGGCTCGAAGGCGTCGTTCTTCCAGAAGCCGTTGAGATCGGGGAAGTCCTTCAGCGCGAACGCGACCGCCTTGAGCTGCAGCGCGCCCATCAGCACGCGCCCGGTCAAGGGGCGCTTCTCGTTGTATGCCGTGAGCCAGTCCACGGCGCGCTGCATGGGGATGGTCTGCGAAAGGTAGTAGTGAGGGATCTCGCGCTTGGAGCGGCTCATCGCCGCAGCGATGGCCTTCCGCATGGCGAGCGTCTTGTCCGACGGCGGCGGTGCCTCCTTCTTCGGCGGCGCTTTCTCCTTCGGCGGGGCGGCCTTCGCCGCTTTTTCGACGTCCTCCACCGTCACCGCGCCGTGCGGCCCGCTGCCGGGGAGTCTTTCCACATCGACGCCCAGCTCGCGCGCGTGCTTGCGCGCGGCGGGAGAGACGGGATGCCGGGTCGGCGCCCCAGTTGGCGCCGCGACAGGGGCCGCGGCCGGCGTCACCGCCGGGGCGGACTTGGGTGCAGGGGCAGCGACCGGTGCTTCGCCCGCCGCGGCGAGCCGCGCCATCACCGTGCCCACGGGAATCGTCTCGCCCGGCTGCGTGATGAGCTCGTGCACGACGCCGTCCTGCCAGATCTCGACGTCCACCGCGGCCTTGGGCGTCTCCACCACCGCCACCAGGTCGCCGCGCTTCACGCGATCGCCGGCCTTGACCTTCCAGGCGAGGAGCTTGCCCTCGTCCATGTCGGCGCCGAGGGAGGGGAGCTTGAATTCGATCATGTCGCCGGACTATGGTGCGCGAGGCGAGACTCGAACGCTTGACCTGGATCAAGCGCGCACGCCCTCATGCCGCGGCGCGGTATACCGCCCAGGAATTGAGCAGGAACAGCGCGACCATGGCGGCGCTCATCCAGCGCGCGCGCTGCGGCCGCACCCAGAGCGCGGCCACCACGCACGCCGACATCACCATCGCCGACGCCGCGGAGATCGCATGCGCGGGCGAGACGTCCGCGAGGATCGGGCCCGGTGCGTACAGCACGTCGTCGATCGCGAAGATCACCACGTCGAACAGGTTGCTGCCGAGGATGCCGCCGATCGCCATGTCGAGCGCGCCGATGCGCACCGCGGCGAGCGTGGTGACGATTTCCGGCACCGAGGTGACCAGCGCGACGAACAGCGTGCCGACGAACGTGTTCGACCATCCCATCGCTTGCGCCAGGCGCACGCCGACGAAAGGCAGCCACGCGCCGGCGGCCACCACGACCGCGCCGAACAGCGCGTAGCGCAGCGCTGCCTGGCGCAGCGTCAGCCGCGGGTGCCGCGGCGCCATGTGCAGCACGGCCGGCGTCAGCCCCCGCTCGTAGCGCAGCACGGCGTGGATCGCGAGCGCGTAGGCGGCGAAGATCACCGGGCTATACCAGCCCACGCGGCCGAGCGCCGGGCCGGCGCCGCCGAGCGCCAGGCCGAGGAGCACGATGCCGAGCAGCGCGATGCTGAAGGCCGCCGACACGATGTGGCCGCGGCTGGCGCGCGCGTACAGCGAAGGGCCGCGGCGCGCCAGGTCCACCGACGCGAGCAGGACGAGATTGAACACCGAGCTGCCGAGCACGTCGCCGACCGCGATGTTCGGCGCCGCGGCGACCGTGACGGCGCTCGCGCCCGTCATCAGCTCGGGCAGCGAGGTGACGGTGGCGAGCAGCGCCAGGCCCGACCAGCTCGCCGACAGCCGGGCCTTCTCGGCGATGGCGTCGGCGTAGCGCGTCAGCTTGAAGCCGGCGTAGCCGATGACGGCGAGGCAGGCGGCGAACTCCAGCCAGGCGCGCAGCATCGGTTACGCGATCAGGCAGCCAGCGTTCGCTTCTGGCGTTCGCGCATCAGCCCAGCCTGCGAAAGACCTGCGGCGCGAGCGCGCCCGCCGCCATGACGCCACCCATCATCGCGCCTGTGACGCCTGGGCTCATCGCGTCCTGCCCGGCGAGGTACAGGCCCTTGAGCGGCGTGCGCGTACCGAGGCTCTTCGACAGGAAGCGCGCAGGCGTGGGCGCGAGGCTGTAGACCGCGCCGAGCGGGGTGCGCGTGTAGTGGACCATGGTGAGCGGCGTGGATACCTCGCACAAGCGCACCAGGGGCGCGAGGCGCGGGAAGCAGCGCTTGAAGTAGTCGAGCAGCCGCTCGCCGAGCATCGCCTTGTAGCGCTCGTAGTCGGGCGGGCGATGGCCCGGGCTCGACTCCTGCCAGGGCGCGAACGTTTCCCAGTCGACCCAGGCCACCACCTCCGCGGTGTGCCGCTGCTCCGGCCCCGGCACGTGCGACGGATCCTTGAGCGAGGGAAACGAGACGAACATCCCGGGCGGGTCGCTGCGCCCGGGGTCGCGCCAGGTCGCCGCGTTCGTGTCCCAGCTGCCGTAGATCCAGTGGTTCGCCGTCGTCGCGCCCGCGGCCCGCAGGTCGCCCGCGAGCCCGAGGTACAGGCCCACGTGGCACGGCGTGAGCTCCATCGACAGGATGTCGCGCGCCCATGGCGCCGCGCGCTGCTCGGTCGGCAGCAGCTGCTCCACGGTGTTGCGCGCGCCGGCGGCGGACACGACCGCCGCGGCGCGATGCTCCGTGCCGTCGGCGAGCAGCACGCCCGCGACGCGCCCGCGTTCCAGCAGCAGGCGCTCTACGCGCGCCTTCAGCACGACCTTGCCGCCCGCGCGCTCGATCACGGGCACCAGGGCCTTGGCGAACACCGCGGCGCCGCCGACCGGGTAGCCGCTGCCGGCGAGAAAATGGCGCATGACCGCAGCGTGCATGGCGAAGCTGCCGCGCTTCGGGCTGCCGCCGTGGTCGGGCCACTGGGCGCTGAGCACGGCGCGCAATCTCGGGTCGCTGACGATCTCGCGCAGCACCTCCTCGGTGGTGCGCGCTACCCAGCGCTTGAACGCGTCCCGCTTCCACCAGCGCACGAGGGCGGCGATCGGCCGCGGCAGCGCGCGCGCCTGGAACATCGCCATCGCGGCCCGCCCGGCATGCTCCAGCGCAGTGAAGAAGGCATCGATCTCGCCCGCCGAGCCGGGAAACCTCTTCTTCAGCGCGTCGCGCGCCGCCGCGGGTGGACTAACGTACGAAAATTCGAAGCCCTCCGGAAAATGCACCGTATCGAACGCGGCATCCGTCGGCGCGATCTCGATGCCGCCATCGGACAACCAGTCGAGCAGCGCCTTGCCCTGCGGCCCGAGGTCGCCCAGGTAGTGCAGGCCCACGTCCCAGGTATAGCCCTCGCGCGTGAAGGTCTGCGTCAGGCCCCCGGCGAGGAAGTGCTGCTCGAGCACCAGCACCTTGCGGCCGCACTTGGCGAGCGCGGCTGCGCAGGCGAGCCCGCCGATACCCGAGCCGATGACAATCGCGTCGCTCATCCGAAGAGCCCCTTCGCCGCGGCGACGATCTCCTCGACCTGCGGCAACGTCGCCTCCTCGAGGTGCTTCGCGTACGGCACCGGCACCTCCTCGCTGCACACGCGCGCCACCGGCGCGTCGAGCTCGTAGAAGGCCTCTTCCATCAGCCGCGCCATCACCTCGGCGGCGAGCCCGCCGCTGCGCCAGCCCTCGTCCACCACGACGGCGCGCCGCGTCTTCTTCACGGATTCGACGATCGGCGCCATGTCCAGGGGCCGCAGCACGCGCAGGTCGATCACCTCGCCGTCCACCTCCTCCGCGGCCTTGAGCGCCTTGGGCAGGCAACCGCCGTAAGTCACCAGCGTCACCTTGCTTCCCTCCCGGCGCACCTTCGACGAAGCGATGTCCACCCTCTCCCCGGATGCCTCGCCCTTGGTCTCGAACAGCGCCGGGTACTCGAAGACGAGCACCGGATCGCAATCGGCGAGCGCCGCGCCGAGCATGCCGCGCGCGTCCTCGACGGTGGCGGGCGCGACGATCCTGATGCCCGGGATGTGCGCGTACCAGCCCTCGAAGCTGTGCGAGTGCTGCGCGGCGAGCTGGCGTCCGGCGCCGGTCGCCATGCGCACGACGAGCGGCACGCTGAACTGCCCGCCCGACATGTGCCGCAGCAGCGCCGCGGTGTTGACGATCTGGTCGAGCGCGAGCAGGCTGAAGTTCACCGTCATCACCTCGACGATCGGACGCATGCCGCCGAGCGCCGCGCCGATGCCCGCGCCGGTGAAGCCGAGCTCCGAGAGCGGCGTGTCGCGCACGCGCTCGGGGCCGAATTTCTCCATCAGGCCTTTGCTCACGGCGTAGGTGCCGCCGTACTTGCCGACGTCCTCGCCCATGAGGAAGACGCGCTCGTCCTTCTCGAGCGCTTCGTCCAGGGCCTGGCGCAGCGCCTCGCGATACGTGATCGCGCTCACGCCGCGGCGCGCTCCGCTTCCTTGCGCATGTGGAAGCGCCCGTCGAGCGACTTCAGCTTCTCGGTGATGCCGGTGTACTCGAGCTCGCCCATCGGCAGCATCGCGGCGCCGAAGAAGCCCTGGCGGCGCATTTCCATGCCCTTCTCGGCGGCGCGGTCGCGCACGCTGTCCCAGAACGGGTGCGCGAAGCAGTCGAGCGCCTCGGTGAGGCGCCCGCCGTGCACCGCGAACGCCGCGCAGGACACGAGCGGCGGGCCGTCGAAGTAGCTCGTGCCGGTGTCGAGCGCCACGGGCATGAGCGGCATGTTGTGCGAGCCGCGCATGCCGCCCGCGACGAAATGCGCCGTGGCGTAGGGCGCGAGGATCTCGCCGGTGGCCGGGAAGTTCATCTGCGTGCGCACGAGCATCACCGGGTCGTCCTTGCCGGTGTACTTGCCGGCGATGTTGTGCAGGCGCGAGGTGGCGACCGCGGCCGCCTGCTCGCCGGTGGCGCGCGACCACACCGACTCGACCACGTAGCGCTCGGGGTCGCGCAGCAGCGCGGCGAGGTCGTAGAGCTCCTCGGGCGCACTCAGCTCGATCACGCGGTCGCCCTCGGTGCAGTTGACGTCCATGACGACGAAGCGGAAGCCCTTCGCCATCTTCGGCGACAGGATCAGCCCGGGCGTGGTCATCGGATCGGCGAAGGCGAGGTAAAGCGGCAGGTTGTAGGCGCCGGGGTCAGTCTTGTCCGCGGCGAAGAACAGGAACGGCTCGTTCGGCCGCTCCTCGATCGTCATCTCGGCGACCGCCGGGCCCATGCCGGTCACGTTGCCGGCGAAGGCGTCCTTCAGCAGGTCCTGCCCCGCGCCGTACAGCCCCTGCTCGCGCGCCACCGCGGTGCCGGCGAGAAACGCGTCCCAGGCGAGGCGGTGGACCTCGGCGCTGCCGGTGCCACGCGCGTGCGTCATGAGGATCGCGATGTCGTCGCCGGTGTAGGAAATGTAGTGATCCAGGAGCAGCCCCTTGGCGCGCTCGGCGACGAGCGCCCTGACCTTCTCGAGCAGCGCGCGCGAGGGCGCGATGTGGCCGCCGATCGAGCCGATGTCGGCCTTGATGACGGAAAGCGTGAGTTTCATGGCGATACCTCCGTGTAGACGTCCTTCGTCAGGTGTTCCACCGGCTCCCAGGTGCCGCGTTCCGCGAAGGCGACCGCCTTCTCCACCTCGGCCTGCGCCGCCGCGTCGAGCTCGAGAAACCGCTCTTCCGTCAGCTGCTTCTGCGCCTTGAGGCGCGCCGAAAACGTGTGGATCGGACCGCGCTTCTTCCATTCCTCCACTTCGCTTTTCTCCCTGTACAGCTCGGGATCGAACATCGAGTGCGCGCGGAAGCGGTAGGTCTGGAACTCCACGAAGATCGGGCCCTTCTTTGCCGCGTGCTCGCGCGCCTTGCGCGCGGCCTCGTGCACCGCGACGACGTCCATGCCGTCCACCTTGAGCGTCGCCATGCCGTACGAGGCGGCCTTGGCGCACAGGTCGGTCTGCGCTTCGGAGCGCTCGAGCGCCGTGCCCATGGCGTAGAGGTTGTTCTCGCAGAAGTACGCCACCGGCAGGCCCCAGAGCGCCGCGAGGTTCATCGACTCGTGGAACGCGCCTTCCGCCACCGCGCCCTCGCCGAAGAAGCACGCGGTGACGCGCTTTTCCTTCTGCAGCTTCGCGGCGAGCGCGAGGCCGGCGGCGAGCGGCAGGCCGCCGCCGACGATGGCATTGCCCCCGTAGAAGCGCGTCTTCGCGTCGAACAGGTGCATCGAGCCGCCGCGCCCGCGCGAGCAGCCCTCCTGCTTGCCGTACATCTCGGCCATGATGGCGTCCATGGACACGCCGCGCAGCAGCGCGTGACCGTGCTCGCGATAGGTGGCCACCACGTTGTCCTCGGGCTCGAGGACGCGCATCGTGCCCGCCGCGACCGCCTCCTCGCCGATGTACAGGTGCAGGAAGCCGCGGATCTTGCCCTGGCCGTAGAGCTCGGCGCACTTCTCCTCCATGCGCCGGATCCTCAGCATGTCGGCCAGGAGCTCGAGCGACGCCTTCGCCGGCAGCTTGACCTTGCCCGCGGGCGGCGGCGGCGCCTTCGCCTTCATTCGCCGCTCTCCTCCAGCGTCGAGGTGTCGCCCTCGGGCAGCCCGAGCTCGCGCGCCTTGAGCAGCCGGCGCATGATCTTGCCGCTGCGCGTGCGCGGCAGCGCCTTCGAGACGGCGATCTCCTTCGGCGCGACCGCCGCGCCGAGGCGCTTGCGGGCGTGGCCGAGGATGGAGAGCCGCAGCTCCTCGCTCCACTCGTTGCCAGGCTTGAGCTCGACGAAGGCCTTCACCATCTCGCCGAGCGTCGGGTCGGGCTTGCCGATGACGCCCGCCTGCGCCACCGCCGGGTGCTCCATCAGCGCGCTCTCCACCTCGAACGGCCCGATCAGGTGGCCCGCCGACTTGATCACGTCGTCGGCGCGGCCCACGAACCAGTAATAGCCGTCGGCGTCGCGCTTCGCGAGGTCGCCGGTGAAGTACCAGCCGTCGGCGAAGCACTTGCGGTAGCGCTCCTCCTGGTCGAGGTAGCCGCGGAACATCGACGGCCAGCCCGCTTGCAGCACGAGCTCGCCCTGCTGTTCGGCGTGCTCGATGAGCCGCACGCCATGCTCGCCGCGCCGCGCGATGGCCGCCTCGATGCCGGGCAACGGCTTGCCCATCGAGCCGGGCTTCACGTCCATCGCCGCGGTGTTGGCGATCATGATGCCGCCCGTCTCGGTCTGCCACCAGTTGTCATGGATCGGCATGCCGAAGGCGTCCATGCCCCACCACACTGCCTCCGGATTGAGCGGCTCGCCGACGCTGGCGATGAAGCGCAGCGCCGGGTACGTGCGCCGCTTGGCCAGCTCGACGCCCGCCTTCATCAGCATGCGGATCGCCGTGGGCGCGGTGTACCAGACGCTCACCTGCTCCGCCTCGAGGATGCCGTACCAGCGCTCGGCGTCGAACTCGGCCTCGTCCACGACGCTGGTCACGCCGTGCAGCAGCGGCGCGACGATGCCGTAGGAGGTGCCCGTGATCCAGCCCGGATCGGCGGTGCACCAGAAGACGTCCTCGTCGTGCAGGTCGAGCGCCACCTTGCCGGTCGCGTAGTGCATGACCGCGGCGCCGTGCACGTGCTGCGCGCCCTTGGGCATGCCGGTGGTGCCGCTGGTGAAGTGCAGGAACGAGACGTCGTCGGCGGTGGTTCTTTCGATCGCGAAGCGATCGGAGGCGGCGTCCAGCTTCGCGCGGTCCGCCGCCGCGTCCACCTTCAGCACGTGCGCGAGCGTCGGCATCTCGCCGGCGACCTTGCTCACCTTGCGCTCGTACAGCGCCTCGGTCGTGACCAGCACCTTGCCGTGCCCGAGGTTGATGCGCGTCTTCAGCGGCTCCGGGCCGAACGCGGCGAACAGCGGCGAGACCGCCGCGCCGCACTTCAGGCCGCCGAGCACCGCGGCGTACAGCTCGGGGATCCGGCCGCAGAGCACGAACACCACGTCGCCCTTCCCGACCCCGAGCGAGCGGTAGACGTTGGCGAAGCGATTGGACAGCGCGCCGAGCTCGCGGTAGGTGACGTCGCGGCGCGCCCCTTGCGCGCCGCGCCAGCGGATGGCGACACGCGTGGCGCGCGGCCCCGCCGCGTGGCGGTCGACCGCCTCGTGCGCGATGTTCAGCCCGCCGCCGGGCAGGCCGGCGAGCGCGCGGCGCGACTCCTCGAAAGACAGCGGCGCATTGGGCGGCACGCGCAGCAGCGCGGGCGTCTTGGCGATGATCGGCGGACGGTCCACGGCCCCATGCTGGCCGAACCTCCTCGCGCCGGCTTGACGTACGTCAAGCCTTCAGAAGCCGATACCCAGCCCGAGGTAGAAACCGTGCGCCGCCATGTCCCAGACGAAGCCGTTATCGTCGTAGTCCTGGTAGAAATAGCGGTAGCCGCCTTTGACCGCGAACGTCTTCGAGGCCTGCCAGGCGACGCCGAGAATGCCCTGATAGGTGATGTCCGAGCCCCCGGTGCCGATGTCGGCGTAGCTGACCAGCGTCCAGCGCTCGGCGAGCGGCATGGTCGCGCGCACGCCGACCACCGCGTCCCACCATTCCTTGCCGCCGCTCAGCCTGCGCGTGTTGCCCGGCAGCAGCCCGCCGCTGGTGGTCACCAGCTCGAGGTCCGCATCGAGCTTCGTGTAGCGCGTCCCGCCGACCACGTCCAGGCTGCTCGGGCCGTCGGACACGCGATAGTTCGCGAAGAGCTGATAGACCTGCTGCGTCATCGTCGCCTGCAGCTCGCCGGTGGCGGTGCCGATGCCGCCCGGCCCCTGCCAGGTGCGGGTGCGCTCGTCCTTCAGCTTGAAATACACGCCATCGACGCCGAACCCCCACTTGCCCTTGCGCGCCTCGAACATCGCCATGAAGCCGCTGTCGAGGTGGTCGAGGATGTCGTCGAAGCTCATGTCGACGTTCGCGCGCACGTTGCTCGTGCCGGTCGTGCCGGTGAGCGACGCACCGAACAGGTACGGCGTGAGCTCGAAACGCCAATCCTCTGGCGGGGCGGCCTGCGCCGTCCCCGCCAGTGCGGCCAGCGCAACTGCCGCTGCAGGTGTTGCGAGCCTCACTTTCTCATGCCGGTCTGCTTCAGCGCGTCCTTGCACTGCTGGCTCACGCCCTTGTCGTTCTTCTGCAGGCAGGCGAGCCCGCGGCCCTGGCCCGGCTTGACGTTGGCGCAGTACTTCTGCAGATCGGCCGAGCATTGGTTGGCGGCGTATTTCAGGTCCGCGATCGCCTTCTCGAGCGCGAGGGCAGCGTCATACACCGCGTAGGCGCACTGGTCGGACACCTTGTTCTCGAACGCGTACAGGCAGGCGAGCACGCGCCCTTCCCCCGGCACCACGCCCTTGCAGAACGTGCTCAGCTCCTTGTTGCAGGCCTTCTTCAGGTTGTCGGCAACGCTATCCGCCGCGCCGGCGCTGCCCGCGAAGAGCAGCGCGCCAAAAAGCATCGAACCTGCGATCGTCTTGCGCATGGCCTGGACCTCCCTCGGTGGGTAAGGGCCCCATTCTTCATGCGCGCCCCGGCGCGGTGCTTGATCTACGTCAATCGCCTACGCGAGCAGCGGCGCGAGCGCCACGGCGGCGATGCCCGCCGGCACCGCGTAGCGCAGCACCCAGCGCAGCCGCGCCGCGCTCGCGGGCCCCAGCTGCAGTTCCCCGGCGAGCAGCGACGCCGGCAGCACCCAGCCGGCGAACACGGCGAGCAGGAAGCCGCCGAGCGGCAGCATCAGGTTCGAGGTCAGGTGGTCGAGCAGGTCGAAGGCGGTCGCCGTGGCGAACGCCGGCAGCGCGCCGAGTGGGTGCCACCCCGACCAGAGGTTGAACGACAGCACCGTGACGATGCCGAGCGCGAAGCACCCGGCGGCGAGCGCCGCCGTTGCCGCCGGGCGACGCCAGCCGAAGCGGCGCACGAGCAGGGCCACCGCCAGCTCGAGCAGCGAGATGGCGGAAGCGAACGCGGCGACGAACAGCAGCACGAAGAAGCCGAGCGCGGCGGGCGCGCCGAACGGCATGCGCGCGAACGCGATCGGCAGCGTGACGAACACCAGCCCCGCGCCGCCCGCCGGGTCGAGGCCGTGCGCGAAGACGAGCGGAAACACGGCGAAGCCGGCGAGAAACGAGATGGCCGTGTCCGCGGCCACCGACACGATCGCCGCCTGGCGCAGGTCGATCTCGCGCCCGGCGTACGCCGCGTAGGTGATCATCAGGCCGATGCCCACGCCGATGGAGAAGAAGCCAAGGCCGAGCGCCTCGAGCGCCACGCGCGGCGTCAGCGCCGCCGGCTCGAAGCGAAACAGGAACTCGAGCGTTGCCGCCAGGTTGCCCTCGAGCGCGCCGTACGCCGCGAGCGCCGCCATCAGCACGGCAAGGATCGGCATCAGCACCTTGCACGCGGCCTCGATCCCGCCGCGCACGCCGCGCCACACCACGGCGGCGGTGAGCGCGAGAAACAGCGCGTGGTAGCCCGTCATGGCGAGCGGCGCGGCGAGCAGCGCGTCGAAGCGCGCCTGCACCGCTGCCGGATCGGCGCCCGGCAGGCCGGCGCGCGCCGTGTCCACCACGTAGGCGAGGGTCCAGCCGCCGATGACCGAGTAGAAGGAAAGGATCAGCAGCCCCGTGACGATGCCGAACGTGCCGAGCGCGGACCAGCGCCGGCTCGCGCCGTGCGCCACGGCGGCGCGCTCGAGGCTGGTGGCGGCGTCGGCCGCGCCGCGCCGGCCGAGCGCGAACTCGGCGAACATGAGCGGCGTCACCACCAGCGCGAGCCCGAGGAGGTAGCACAGCACGAAGGCGCCGCCGCCGTTGGCGCCCACTTCGTACGGGAACTTCCAGATGCTGCCCAGGCCCACCGCGCCGCCGATCGCGGCGAGGATGAAGCCCGCGCGTCCCGACCAGCTCTCGCCCTGCGCGCCCATGGTGCGCCGGATGGTCGCGCCGGGCGCGTCGGCGGCCTTTGACCTTCGTCAAGCGGACCCCGGCCCGCCTCGCGACAATGTCCCATGGCCGAGTATCCGCTGCACCTGGCGCGCAGGCGCACGCTCGCCGACGGCCGCAGCGTCACCATCCGCCCGATCCGCGCCGAGGACGAGATGCCGACGCGGGACTTCTTCGACCACTTGTCGGAGGAGTCGCGGCAGATGCGCTTCATGAAGTTCGTCAAGGCGCTCTCGGACAAGATGGTCCACTTCTTCACGCACATCGACTACCAGAAGCACATGGCCTTCGTGTGCGAGGCCGAGGTCGAGGGCAGGCCGACGCTGGTGGGCGAGGCGCGCTACGTCGCCAACCCGGACGGCCGCAGCTGCGAGTTCGGCGTGGTGATCGCCGACGACTGGCACGGCTCGGGCATCGCCGGGCTGCTGATGGAGGCGCTGATCCGCGCGGCGCGCGCGCAGCGCTTCGACACCATGGAGGGGCTGGTGCTGCGCGACAACCACGACATGCTGAAATTCGTGCGCGCGCTCGGCTTCGAGGCGTCGGCCGATCCGGTAGAGTCCACCCTCATGCGCGCGGTGAAGAAGCTTTGAGCGAGACCGTCTTCCGCGCGCGGGCGCTCACCAAGGTCTACCGCATGGGCGAGTCCGAGGTGCACGCGCTGCGCGGCGTGGACCTGGAGATCCGCGCCGGCGAGTTCATCGTGCTGCTCGGGCCCTCCGGCAGCGGCAAGTCGACGCTGCTCAACATCCTCGGCGGGCTCGATACGCCGACCGCGGGCGACGTGCGGTTCCTCGAGCACCAGCTCACCGGCGCGGACGAGGCCGAGCTGACGCGCTACCGGCGCGAGCACGTGGGCTTCGTGTTCCAGTTCTACAACCTGATCCCGAGCCTGACGGCGCGCGAGAACGTGGCGCTGGTGACCGACATCGCGGTCTCGCCCATGCCGGCGCACGAGGCGCTCGCCTGGGTGGGCCTGGGCGAGCGGCTCGACCACTTCCCGTCGCAGCTCTCGGGCGGCGAGCAGCAGCGCGTGGCGATCGCGCGCGCGATCGCCAAGCGCCCGCAGGTGCTGCTGTGCGACGAGCCGACCGGGGCGCTGGACTACGAGACGGGGAAGCTGGTTCTCGAGGTGATCGCCAAGATCAACGCCGAGCTCGGCACCACGGCGATGGTCATCACGCACAACGCGGCCATCTCGGGCATGGCCGACCGCGTGCTGCGCCTGGGCAACGGCCGCATCGTGGGAGAGGAAAAGCCCGCGCGCAAGCTCACGCCGGCGGAGATCTCGTGGTGAAGTCCCTCGACCGCAAGCTGCTGCGCGACCTGTGGTCGCTGAAGACGCAGGTCGTGTCGATCGCGCTGGTCATCGCCTGCGGCATCGGCGGCTTCCTCGGCTCGCTGTCCACCTACGCGTCGCTGCTCTGGTCGCGCCAGCACTATTACGACACGGCGCGCTTCGGGCACGTGTTCGCCACCGCCAAGCGCGCGCCCGAATCGCTCGCCTGGAGGCTGCGCGCCATCCCCGGCGTGGCGGAGGCCGAGACGCGCGTGGTACGCGATGCGCAGCTCTCGATCCCGGGCGTCGTTCCGCCGATGATCGCCCGGCTGATCGGCATCGATCCGGCGCACCTGCCGGGCATGAACCGCCTGACGCTGAAGAGCGGCCGCTGGCCCGCGCCGGGCGCGCGCGGCGAGGTGGTGGTGAACCAGCGCTTCCTCGAGGCGCGCGGCCTCAGGCTCGGACAGGAGATGCGCGTGCTGCTGAACGGCAAGCTGGAGCGCCTGCGGCTCGTCGGCACCGCGCTCAGCCCGGAGTACATCTACGCCTCGCGCGGCGGCGGCATGCCGGACGACGAGTGGTTCGCGATCCTGTGGATCGACGCCCGGGCGCTCGGCGCCGCGGTCAACATGGAGGGCGCGTTCAACTCGGCGGTGCTGCGGCTGCAGCACGGCGCCTCCGTCGAGACCGCGATCGCCGCGCTCGACCGGCTGCTCGAGCCGTACGGCGGCTTCGGCGCGGTGGGACGCGAGGACCAGCTTTCGGACAAGATCGTGACGCAGGAGATCAACCAGCAGAAGATCTTCGGCACCGTGCTGCCGGCCATCTTCCTGCTGGTGGCCGCGTTCATCCTCAACGTCGTGCTGCACCGGCAGGTGAACGCGCAGCGCGGCGAGATCGCGGCGCTGAAGGCGCTCGGCTATCCGGACCGCGACATCGCCCTGCACTACCTCGAGTTCGCCTCGGTCATCGTGCTGCTCGGCGCGGCGATCGGCACCTGGCTCGGCCAATGGCTGGGAGAGGCGATGACCGGCCTGTACACCGAGGTGTTCCACTTCCCGGATTTCCACTACCGCCTGGAGGGCTGGCTGATCCTGTGCGGCGCGGCCGCCGCGCTGGCTGCGGCCGCGGGCGGCGCGCTCGCCGCGATCCGCGGCGTGCTGCGGCTGCGCGCCGCCGAGGCGTTGCGCGCGCCGGCGCCGGCCGCGTTCCGCCCGCTGATGATCGAGCGGCTCGGCTACGCGGCGCTGCTCACCCCCGCGCAGCGCATGATCATGCGCAACCTCGAGAGAAAGCCGGTGCGCGCGGCGACCACGGTGGCCGGCATCGCCGGCTCGGTGGCGATCGTCATCGCCGGCACCTTCTGGGCGGACGCCATCGAGTGGTTCATGGACGTGCAGTTCAACCGCGCGCAGCGCGCGCAGGTGATCGTCGGTTTTCCCGAGGCCGTGCCGCGCGCGGCGCTGTGGGAGCTCGCGCGGCTGCCCGGCGTGAAGCAGGCCGAGGTGTCGCGCGCGATCCCCGTGCGCCTGCGCGCGGGGCATCGCAGCTACCGCACCGGCATCACGGGGCTGGCGGACGACGCCGAGCTGCAGAAGATCCTCGACGCCGAGCTGCACGCGGCAAGGCTCGTGCCGGGCGCTGCGCTGCTCACCGCGCGCCTCGCCGAGCGGCTCGCGGTCGGCCGCGGCGACCTGATCGAGGCCGAGCTGCTGGAAGGCGAGCGCGTCAAGACGATGCTGCGGGTGGGCGGTACCGTGGACGAGATGGTCGGCATGAACGTGTGGATGCGCCTGCAGGACCTGAACCGGCTCGCGCGCGAGGGCGACGTGGTCTCGGGCGCCGGACTGCTGGTCGACCGTGCGGCCGAAGCGCCGCTGCTCGAGAGGCTGAAGAACATCCCCGCGGCGGCCGTGGTGATCGTGCAGCGCACGCTGGTCGACACCTTCCGCGAGACCAGCGCCCGCAACGTGCTGTTCTTCACCGCCGTGCTGTCCGCCTTCGCCGCCACCATCGCGGTGGGCGTGGTGTACAACAACGCGCGCATCCAGCTGGCCGAGCGCGCCTGGGAGCTGGCGAGCCTGCGCGTGCTCGGCTTCACGCGCGCCGAGGTCTCGGTGCTGCTGCTGGGCGAGCTGGGCCTGGAGATCGCGCTCGCGATCCCGGTCGGGTTCGTCGCCGGCTACTGGCTGTCGGCCCTGCTGCTGGCGCTCATGCCGCACGACGTGATCAGCTTCCCGCTGGTCATCTACCCGACGACCTACCTGCTCTCCGGCGCGGTGGTGGCGGCCGCGGGCGTGGCGAGCGCGCTCATCGTGCGCAATCGGATCGATAATCTGGACCTCGTGGGGGTCCTGAAGACGCGCGAATGAAGACTCGCAACACGATCGCCCTGGGCGTGGCGCTCGCCGCCGTGGCGGCGCTCGTCGTCTGGTCGCTGCAGCCGCGTCCGGTCGCGGTGGAGGTCGCCGCGGTGGTCTCCGGCGCGTTCGAGCAGACCATCGTCGACGACGGCAAGACGCGCGTGCGCGAGCGCTACGTGATCGCCGCGCCGCTCGCCGGCAGCGTGGAGCGCATCCGCCTGGAGCCCGGCGACACGGTGCGCCTGGGCGACGTGGTGGCACAGCTCACGCCCACCGCGCCCGCGTTCCTCGACGCGCGCACCGCGCGCGAGCTGCAGGAGCGCATCGGCGCCGTGCAGGCGCAGCTCGCCCGCGCGCGCGCCGAGAAGCTGAAGGTGCACGCGCAGCGCGACCAGGCGCGTGCCGATCTCGCGCGGCAGAAGAAGCTCGCCAGCGAGGGCTTCGTCTCGGCCACCGGCTACGAGCAGGCCGAGCTCGCGCTGCGCACCGTGGAGCGCGCGGTGGACGCCGCGGCCTACGCCGAGGAAGCGGCGCGCCACGAGCTGGAGCAGGCGAAGGCCGCGCTCACGCGCTATCGCAGCAGCGACCCCACCGCGAAGTGGGACGTGACCTCGCCGGTGAACGGCACGGTGCTCAAGGTCATCCAGAAGAGCGAGAGCCCGGTGGCGCTCGGCGCGCCGCTGCTCGAGGTGGCGGACGCGAGGAGCCTCGAGGCGGTGGTCGACGTGCTGTCGCAGGACGCGGTCGCCATCCGCCCGGGCATGAGCGCGCGCGTCGAGCTCGGCCAGGGCGTGGCGAGCGTGCCGGCGCTCGTGCGGCTGGTCGAGCCCGCGGCCTTCACCAAGGTGTCGGCGCTCGGCGTGGAGGAGCAGCGCGTCAACGTGATCCTCGATTTCGCCGGCCCGCTGGACAAGGTCTGGACGCTGGGCGACGCGTTCCGCGTCGAGGCGCACATCGTCACGCACCGCGAGGACAAGGCGGTCAAGGTGCCGGTCGGGGCGCTGTTCCGCGAGGGCGAGGGCTGGGCGGTGTTCGTGATCGAGGACGACCGCGCGGCCAAGCGCGCCGTCAAGGTGCCGCGGCGCAACGGCGTCGAAGCCATGGTGGAAGACGGGCTGAAGCCGGGCGAGCGCGTCGTGGTCTACCCTTCCGACGCGCTGCGCGACGGGGCGAAGATCGAGATCGTCGCCGGGGGCCGGTGAATCCGGCGCTCGCAGGGATCGACGCGGTGATCTTCGACCTCGACGGCGTGGTGACGCAGACCGCGAAAGTGCACGCCGCCGCCTGGCAGGAAGCCTTTGCGCCCCTGCCCTTCGATCCCGTCGGCGACTACCGGCGCTACGTCGACGGCAAGCCGCGCGAGGCCGGCGCGCGCGACTTCCTCGCCGCGCGCGGCGTCGCTGCCTCCGAGGAAGAAGTGCGCGCCATCGCTGCGCGCAAGGACGCGCTGTTCCGCGAGCGCATCCGGCAAGGCGTGGAAGTCTACGAATCGACGCTCGCGCTGATCCGCGCGCTGCGCGGCCGCGGCGTGCGCACCGCCGTGGTGACTGCGAGCCGCAATGCCGAAGCCGTGCTGCGCGCGGCGCACGCCGAGGACCTGTTCGACGCGCGCGTGGACGGCAACGACGCCGCACGCCTCGGCCTTGCCGGCAAGCCCGCGCCGGACACCTTCGTGCATGCCGCGCAGATGCTCGGGGTGCCGCCCGCGCGCGCCGCGGTGGTCGAGGACGCGCTCGCGGGCGTCGCGGCGGGCCGCGCGGGCGGCTTCGCCGCGGTAATCGGCGTCGACCGCGCGGGGCAGGCGGAGGCGCTGTGCGCGCACGGGGCGACGGTCGTGGTGCACGATCTCGCCGAACTGGAGAACCCGATATGACCCGAGCAACCCCCGAGGCGATCCGAACCGCGGCGGGCAGCCGCAGCCTGGCGCTGTTCCTCGACTACGACGGCACGCTCACGCCGATCGTCGAGCGCCCGGAGGACGCGGTGCTCGCCGAGCCGATGCGCGACGTGCTGCGGCGGGTGGCCGCGCGCTACACGGTGGCCGTGGTGAGCGGGCGCGACCTGGAGGACGTGCGCGCGCGCGTCGGCCTGGAGAACATCCACTACGCGGGCTGCCACGGCTTCGAGATCGCGGGCCCGCGCGGCAATCGCGTGCACGAGGCCGCCGCGGCGGCCGCGCCGCAGCTCGGCGCAGCGGCCGACATGGTGGCGCACGATACGCGCGGCATCCCCGGCGTGCAGCTCGAAAGGAAGCGCTTCACGCTCGCCGTGCACTATCGGCGCGCGCCCGAGGCGCGCGTGCGCGACGTGCACGAGGCGGTGCTGCGCGCGCAGGCGCGCCACCCGGCACTGCGCGTCACCGAGGGCAAGAAGGTCTACGAGCTGCAGCCCGACGTCGACTGGGACAAGGGGCGCGCGGTGCTGTGGCTGATCGAGACGCTGAAGCTCGAGGATGCGATGTCGGTGTACATCGGCGACGACGTCACCGACGAGGACGCGTTCCGCGCGCTTGCGCACCGCGGCCTGGGCATCGCGGTGCAGGACGCGCCCCGGCCGACCGCGGCGACCCTGACGCTGCGCGACCCCGAGGAGGTGCGCGCGCTGCTCGCGGGCCTCTGATGCCCTGGCGCCTGGAGTACCGGGAGTTCCGCCCCGCAGAGGAGCGCCTGCGCGAGGCGCTGTGCACGCTCGGCAATGGCTACTTCGCCACGCGCGGCGCGGCGCCCGAGGCCGCCGCCGGCGAGTTCCACTACCCCGGCACCTATCTGGCCGGGGGCTATGACCGGCAGACGACCGAGATTGCGGGGCGGCGCGTGGAAAACGAGGACCTGGTCAACCTGCCCAACTGGCTGGCGCTCGGCTTTCGCATCGACGGATCGGCATGGTTCGACCTGAAGGCGGTCGAGATCCTGGAGTACCGCCAGGCGCTCGACCTGGAGAGCGGCATGCTGGAGCGGCACGTGCGCTTCCGCGACGCCGCGGGCCGCCGTACCCTGCTCGCCGACCGGCGCCTCGTGCACATGGCCGAGCCGCACCTCGCTGCGCTCGAGACCGAGATCACCGCGGAGGACTGGCGCGGGCCGCTGGAAGTGCGCAGCGCGCTCGACGGGCGCGTCGAGAACGCAGGGGTTCCGCGCTACCGCGACCTCGCGCGCCGCCATCTCGAGCCGCTCGAGGCGAGCGCCGCGGGCGCCGACGCCTTGTTCCTGCGCATGCGCACCCTGCAGTCGCGCCTGGAGATCGCGATGGCCGCGCGCACGCGCCTCGACCATCCCGCGCAGGTGCGCGACGTGATCGAGCCGGGCTACGCCGGCCGCAGCCTGCACGCAGAGCTGGCCGAGGGCGAGACGCTGCGCATCGAGAAGGTGGTGGCGCTCTACACCTCGCGCGACCGCGCCATCTCCGAATGCGGCGCCGCGGCGCGCGCCGCCGTCGCGCGTGCGCCGGAGTTCGCCGCGCTCGCGGCGGGCCACAGCCTCGCCTGGCAGCAGCTGTGGCGGCGCTTCGACATGGCGCTGCAGGACGGCGGCGAGCGCACGCAGAGGATCCTGCGGCTGCACGTCTTCCACCTGCTGCAGACCGCCTCGCCCAACACGATCGGCCTGGACGCGGGCGTGCCCGCGCGCGGGCTGCACGGCGAGGCCTACCGCGGCCACATCTTCTGGGACGAGCTGTTCATCTTCCCGCTGCTCAACCTGCGGCTGCCGGAGGTGACGCGCGCGCTGCTGCTGTACCGCTACCGGCGCCTGCGCGAGGCGCGCGAGAACGCGCACGCCGCGGGGTACCGCGGCGCCATGTACCCCTGGCAGAGCGGCTCGAGCGGCCGGGAGGAAAGCCAGGTGCTGCACCTCAACCCGCGCTCCGGCCGCTGGATCCCCGACCACACCTACCTGCAGCGCCACGTGAACGCGGCCATCGCGCACAACATCTGGCAGTACTGGCAGGTGACGCGCGACCTGGAGTTCCTCTCGCACTACGGCGCCGAGATGTTCCTCGAGATCGCGCGCTTCTGGGGCAGCTTCGCCACCTACAACGAGACGCACGCCCGCTACGAGATCCTCGGCGTGGTCGGCCCGGACGAATTCCATACCGCCGACCCCGACGCGGGCCGCCCGGGGCTGGACAACCACGCCTACACCAACGTGATGGCCGCCTGGGTGCTGGCGCGCGCCGCCGACGTGCTCGCAGCGCTGCCGGAGGAGCGCCGCGCGGAGCTGCGCGAGACGCTCGCGCTCGGCGACGAGGAGCTCGCGCGCTGGGACGACGCGAGCCGCCGCATGCGCGTCGCGTTCCACGGCGAGGGCGTGATCAGCCAGTTCGAGGGCTACGAGAAGCTCGAGGAGCTCGACTGGCAAGGCTACCGCGAGAAGTACCGCGACCTGTCGCGCCTGGACCGCATCCTCGAGGCCGAGGGGGACGACGTCAACCGCTACCAGGCGTCCAAGCAGGCCGACGTGCTGATGCTGTTCTACCTCTTTTCGGCCGAGGAGCTCCAGGAGCTCTTCGGCCGGCTGGGCTACCCCTTCCCCGCCGACACCATCCCGAAGAACGTCGCCTACTACTCGGCGCGCACCACGCACGGCTCGACGCTGTCGCGCGTGGTGAACTCCTGGGTGCTGGCGCGCGCCGACCGCGAGGGCTCGTGGCGCTTCTTCCAGGAGGCGCTGGAGAGCGACGTCGCGGACATCCAGGGCGGCACGACCGCCGAGGGCATCCACCTCGGCGCGATGGCCGGCACCGTGGACCTCCTGCAGCGCGGCTACACGGGCATCGTCACGCAAGGCGACGTGCTGTGGCTCAATCCCTGCCTGCCCAAGGAGCTCGACTGCCTGCGCGTCTCCGTGCGCTACCGCGGCCTCACGCTCGACCTCGACGTGCGCCACGAGCGGCTGCGCGTGCACGCGCGCGCTTCCAACGCGGCGCCCATCGCGCTCGGCGTGGTGGACAAGGTGCACCGCCTCGCTGCGGGCGAGGCGCGCGAGTTCGCCCTATGAGGGCGGCGCGCCGCGCCGGTAGATGACGTAGTACACGAGCGCCACCAGCACGCTGCCGCCCACCAGGTTGCCGGCGATCACCGGCACGAGGTTGCGCCAGAGCCAGGCGAGCTCCACCGGCAGCCCCGCGTCCGCTTGCAGCAGCATGGCGAGCGGAAAGAAGTACATGTTGGCCACCGAGTGCTCGAAGCCCGCGGCGACGAACGCCGAGATCGGCAGCACGATGGCGAGCAGCTTGTCGGCGACGCTGCGGCCGGCGAGTGTCATCCACACCGCCATGCACACCAGCACGTTGCACAGCACGCCGCGAAAGAACGCCTCCGAGAAGGACAGCGACGACTTGGCCGCGGCGATCTTGAGATAGGTCCCGGCATAGGCGTCGGCGTGGCCGGACCAGAAGACCATCGCGGCGAGGCCCGTGGCGCCCACGAAGTTCGCCGCGCACACCACCGTCCAGTTGACCAGCACGTCGCGCGTCGAGAGGCACCCGTCGGCCCAGGCCATGGCGATCAGGTTGTTGCCGGTGAACAGCTCCGCGCCCGCCACCACCACCAGCAGCAGTCCGAGCGAGAACACCACCCCGCCCAGCACGCGCTGCAGCGCGTGCGGCAGCGCGGGATCGCTCACGACGATGACGTAGTACAGCGACCCCAGGCCGATGAACGCGCCGGCCAGTATGCCGAGCATCACCAGCTGCAGCAGCGGCATGCGCGCCTTGACCAGGCACACCTCCTGCACGCGCTGCGCGATCTCGCGCGGCGAGTAGGCGTCGGTGCCGGCCATCTAGAGCTTCGCGCGCTTCTCGCGCTCGCGCATGCGGCCCCAGCGCAGCGCCTCGGCGAGCTGCCCGAGCTCGGCGGCCAGCACGCGCAGCACGTCGTCCAGCGAGACGATGCCCTTCAGGCCGCCGTCGGTGCCCACCACCGGCAGGCGCCGCACCGCGCGCTCCGACATGCGCTGCACGGCCTCGAACAGGCCGTCGTCCTCGCGCGCCGTGGCGAGGTCGGTGGACATCGCGTCGCCGACGCGGATGCCCTCGGGGCGCGCGCCGGGCACGGCGACCACCGCGACCACGATGTCGCGGTCGGTGAGGATGCCGACCGGGCGCGCGACGCCGTCCTTCTTCTCCACCACGATCAGCGCGCCGACGTGCTGGTTGCGCATGGCGAGCGCCGCCTCGCGCAGGCTCGCGCCCGGCTCGGCGGTCACGACCTTCGGGCTGCAGAGATCGCGGACTTTCACGGGCTCAGCGCGTCCAGGTGACGCGCAGCAGGTTGTCCGCCTTGAGGTAGCGCGCGTCGAGCTCGCCCTTGTAGGCGCGCTTGAGCGCCTCGCCGATGCGGTGCGCGAGGTGCGCGCCGGTGGTGGTCACCAGCACGCCGCGGCCGTCGGCCTTGATGTCCATGATGCGCTCCAGCGGGTGGCCGCGCTTTTCGGCGGTCTCGCAGCGCCGCACGCGCCCGAGGACCTCCTCGCGGTGCGCGGCGAAGAACTCGCCGCCGAGCGAGACGTAGCCGGCGGGCAGGCGGTCGCGGACGCGCCTGCAGGCCGGGCAGCGCGCGCTGTGCGCGCCCGCCGGGGCCGCGCCCCAGCTCCAGCGCCCGCGGCGCCAGACCGCGCCGCAGTCCTTGCAGCGCGTGGGCTCGGGGAGTTTCCTTTTCGATCTGTAGGCGTCGTGCACCACTTCCTGCAGCAGCTGCTCCTGGCGGCGGCCGATGACGTGCTTGCGTGGGGGTTTCATGCATTCAATCTAAGGCGAGCGCGGGCGGCGCGCTTGACCTTGGTCAAATGCGCGGCACGGCGCCGGCCTTAGGCTCCCCTCATGCCGCTCAACCGCCGGGAAACCATCGAGATCGCCCGCCTGATCGAGGAGCGCCGCGAGGCGCTGGTGCAGGAGATCCGCCGCGAGGTGGCACGCTCGCGCAACGAGCAATACACGGAGGTCGCGGGCCCGGTGCACGACCGGGCGGACGAGGCGCTCGCCGACCTGGTCGCCGACCTGGACAACGCCGAGGTGACGCGCGACCTCGGCGAGCTGCGCGAGCTGGAAGGCGCGCGCGCGCGCATCGCCGACGGCAGCTACGGGGTGTGCGCGGACTGCGGCGGCGACATCCCGCTGGCGCGGCTGCGCGTGCAGCCCACCGCGCTGCGCTGCGTCGCCTGCCAGGAGCGGCACGAGAAGACCTACCGGGCCTAGCTCGCGCGGTCGACCTCGTCGGCCAGCCGGCGCAGGGCGACCGAGATCTCGACCTGCGGCGCGGGCAGGCGCGCGAGATCCGTGCGGCATCGCTCGCGCGCCTCGGCGAGGCCCGGCTGCGCGAGGCGCCGGCCCGCGCGCATGGCGGGCGCGAGCAGCGGCTCGCCCGGCTGGGGGTCACCCAGCACCGAGACGACGTCGCGCGCGAAGCGCCCGCCTGCCCCGGTCTGCCGCCACACCTGCTTGCGGCCGGGCCAGGTGGCCTTGCCAGTCGAGCGCTTGCGCCGCGGCACGCCCGCGTACTCCTCGAGCTTGTACACCGCGTCGAGGTAGGGCGCGTCCGCCGAGGTGGTGAGGCTCGTGCCGATGCCGAAGCTGTCGATCGGCGCGCCGGCGGCGACCAGCGCCGCGACGCGCTCTTCGTCGAGGTTGCCGCTGGCGAAGATGATGGCGTCGCGATGCCCGGCGGCATCGAGGATGGCGCGCACCTCGCGCGACAGCGCGTCGAGGTCGCCGCTATCGAGGCGCACGCCCTTCAGCCGCCCCGGCGTGGCCGCCGCGCGGCGCGCGCCCTCGAGCGTGTCGTAGGTATCCACCAGCAGCACCGCATTTTCCGGGAACGCCGCCGCGAAATGCGCGAAGGCCGCGGCTTCGCTCGCGTGCGCCTGCACGAAGGAGTGCGCCATGGTGCCGAACACCGGGATGCCGAAGCGCGGCGCGGCGAGCGCGGTGGCGCTGCCGTCGAAGCCGGCGAGCCAGGCGGCGCGCGCCGCGAGCAGGCCGGCTTCGGCGCCGTGCGCGCGGCGCAGGCCGAAGTCGATCAGCCCCTTGCCCGGCGCCGCGAGCCGGATGTGCGCGGCCTTGGAGGCCACCACCGTCTGGAAGTGCACGAGGTTGAGCAGCCGCGTCTCGACGAGCTGCGCCTCGGGCATCGGCGCCGCGACGCGCACGATCGGCTCGTCGGGAAAGAAGAGCGTGCCTTCCGGCATGGCGTCCACCTCGCCCGTGAAGCGCCAGTCCGCGAGGCGCGCGGCGAAGCCCGGGGCGAAGAGGCCCGAGCGCGCGATCCAGTCGAGCTCCTCCGCGCCGAAGCGCGCGCCCTCGAGGAAATCGAGCGCCTGCTCCAGTCCCGCGGCGACGAGGAAGCGCCGTCCGGGCGGGAGCTTGCGCACGAACAGCTCGAACACCGCCGTGCCGGTCATGCCCTGGGCGTAGTACGCCTGCAGCATGGTGAGCTGGTACAGGTCGGTGAGCAGCGGGCTCTTGAGCGGATCCATGGGCACACCATAAAGAGGCGCCCCGCCCGGCCCTTTGACGCAAGTCAACGGACCCGGCCCCGCGCCCGGCACACTCGCAAGCCATGACCCTTCCCCCTTCCGCCCTGCGGCGCCGGTGCGACCCGGCGGCGCTCGGCTTCGCCACGACCGCCGAGCTGCAGGGCCCCGCCGGCGTGCCCGGGCAGGCGCGCGCCGAGGACGCCCTCGCGTTCGGCCTGGGCATGCAGCGCGAGGGCTACCACCTCTTCGCCATGGGGCCGGTGGGCGTCGGCCGGCACAGCCTGGTGCGCGCGCGCCTGGAGGCCGAGGCGGCGCGGCGCGCCGCGCCGGCCGACTGGTGCTACGTCTTCAACTTCGACGCGCCGCACCGGCCGCGCGCACTGCGCCTGCCCGCCGGCCAGGCGAACGCCTTCCGCGACGCGATGGCGCGCCTGGTCGAGGACCTGTCGGCCGCGATCGCCGCGGCGTTCGAGACCGACGAGTACCGCAACCGCCACCGCGAGATCGAGACCGAGCTCGCCGAGCGCCAGGAGCACGCGCTGAACGACCTGGGCGCGCGCGCGCGCGCCGATGGCATCGCGCTGGTGCGCACGCCGAGCGGCTTCGGCTTCGGCCCGTTCAACAAGGCGGGCGACGGCGTGATGGAGCCCGAGGAGTTCGGCAAGCTGGAGGCGGCGGAGCAGCGGCGCGTCGAGCAGCGCATCGACGCGCTGCAAAAGGAGCTCGGCGACCTGCTGCACCTGATGCCGAAGTGGCGCCGCGAGGCGCACGACAAGATGCGCAGCCTCGACCGCGAGGTGACGCGCGCCGCGGTGGCGAGCCTGATCGAGGAGCTGAAGGCCGCGTACGCGGCGCTGCCCGACGTGCAGGCCTACCTCGAGCGCGTGAAGGCCGACACGCTGGAGAACGCCGCCGCCTTCCGCCAGGCGAAGGAAGGCAGCGAGCCGCCGACGCTGTTCGGCATGCCGCTGCCGCGCCCGGAAGGCATGGAGGGGCCGTTCCGCCGCTACTCGGTCAACGTGCTGATCGCGCACGACGGCGCCAACGGCGCGCCGGTGGTGAGCGAGGACCACCCCAGCCACGCGGCGCTCGTCGGCCGCATCGAGCACATCCCGCAAATGGGCGCGCTGGTCACCGACTTCACGCTGATCCGCGCCGGCGCGCTGCACCGCGCGAACGGCGGCTACCTGGTGCTGGACGCCGCCAAGGTGCTCGTGCAGCCCTACGCCTGGGAGGCGCTGAAGCGCGCGCTCCGCTCGCGCACGATCGACGTGCGCACCCTCGGCCAGGAGCTGGGGATCCTGTCCACCGTGTCGCTCGAGCCCGAGCCGATCCCGCTCGACGTGAAGCTGGTGCTCATCGGCGAGCGCTTGCTCTATTACCTGCTGCACGCCTGGGACCCGGAGTTCGCGGAGCTGTTCAAGGTGGCAGTGGACTTCGAGGAGGACATGCCGCGCGGGCCGCAGGACGACGCGCTGTACGCGCGGCTGATCGCGGGCTGCGCGCAGCGCGAGCAGCTGCGGCCGCTCGAGGCGGCCGCGGTGGCGCGCGTGATCGAGCACCAGGCGCGCGACGCGGGCGACGCGGACAAGCTCTCGGTGCGCGTGCAGGCGCTCGTCGACCTGCTGCGCGAGGCCGACCACTGGGCGGGCGAGGCGGGGCGCGCGGCGATCGGCGCCGGGGACGTGCG
>Ga0224510_10000593_pt1 | contig 27273 bp, 33 predicted proteins | sample SF_May12_sed_USG_FD_170161 | JGI IMG/M metagenome (GOLD analysis project Ga0224510, IMG submission 170161) | Sediment microbial communities from San Francisco Bay, California, United States - SF_May12_sed_USGS_4_1 | ecosystem: Environmental > Aquatic > Marine > Sediment | place: USA: California... | reverse complement strand
CCGGCACGGAATCGAGGCCCGCATCGCGCAGGCGGGTGAGGGTCTCCGGGACCGTGAGCTTCGAGCGCCGCGCGATGTGCTGGATCTCCGGGGGAGAGAGCGCGTGCAGGTGGATCTTGTAGCGCGCCTTGATCGAGCGAAAGAGGTCCTCGTAGTAGTCGATCCCGAGATCGGGATGGTGCCCCCCCTGCATCAGAAGCCCCGTACCGCCAAGCGCGAGCGTCTCCTCGATCTTCTTGAAGATCACCGGCTTCGGGAGGAGATACCCCTCACGCTGATCACCCGGCCGGCGATAGAAGGCGCAGAAGTCGCAGTCGGTAACGCAGATGTTCGTGTAGTTCAGATTCCGGTCGACGATGAAGGTCACGCGCGACGGGTCGTTCAGGCGGCTTCGGATCTCGTTCGCGACGCGCCCCACGGCGACGAGGTCGCGCGAGCGGAGCAAAGAGATCGCGTCGTCGTCGGTGAGGCGCTCGCCGTCGAGCGCCTTGTCGCGGATCTCGCCAAGTGACACGTTGTCACTTGGCGGCATCGTCACGGTCACGCGGGCACCTCCTCATGCACGAAGCGCAACTCGGGGACGTGCTCGAGCTCACCGGCGTCGCGGGCCATCTCGAGGAACGTGTAGAGGCCCGCTCGCTCCCGCGGGCCAAAGCTATAGCGCAGCTTCTCGAAGTAGCGGGCGAGAAACCCCGGCGGATACCCGTAGGCCTCACTCGCCTGCATCGCCAGGCGCTCGGGCTCCGATCGCGCGAGCCGCACCGACGCAACCAGAGCGTGCTCGAGATCGATGAGCCCCTCGACAACGGGTTCCGGCGCGGCCCATACCGCGAACACCATCGGCAAGCCTGTCCGGTCGAGCCAGAGCCGCCCGAGATCGAAGTGCGGAGTGGGATCCTCGAATGCGCTGCGCAGCGCGGCGTCGCCGATGAGCAGCGTCGCGTCCGCGTCCATCCCGAGCGGCACGATCTCGGCCTTGGGGAGCAGGATGCGGACGAGGACGACCGAGGTCGCGCTCTCGGGTGTCACTGCAACGGAGCGGACCTGTCCGAACGGCATGCGGGTGACGAGCTGGATCGAGTCGACAGCGCCTTCGGAAGAGACGCAGAGCCGAGGAAGGATACGGTAGCGATCGGCGTTCCGCGCGTACTCGATCGAGGGGATCGGCGCGATATCGAGCTCTCCGGCGAGCAGCATCCGCGAGAGCTCCGTCGGGACGCCGGAGATCTCCTCGATGTCGGCCTCGAGTCCGTAGAAGACGGGCGCCATGTTCACGTACGAGATACGGCCGAGGCGTGTCATTGCCGGCCTTGTCGTCGCCGCCACATCCATAGCCCACCCGCGAGCGCCATCAACCCGCCCCACAGGACGATCGCGATGGTCGAGACGTCGAAGGTCACGTCGACGTCGTCCGAGAGGAAGTAGGCACCGGCGGTGAAGAGGATCGAGAACACGAAGATCGCCGCGGCAAGGATCCCGAGCGCGTAGACCACCCAGACCCAGATCGGCGTTCCCCCCGTTGGCTTCGGCGGCGCGTTCACCAGCGCCGAAGTTCGTTGTAGAGCGTGTCACGCTGAACCGGGATCCGGCCCGCTTCGCGGACGAAGCGCACCAACTCGTCGATCTTCTGCTCCGTCCCGGTCTGCGCCCCCGCGGCGTGGAAGATCTGCTCGCGGACGACGGTGCCCTGCACGTCGTTCGCGCCGAAGTGGAGGGCGATCGCCGCGAGCGGCATCCCCATCATGATCCAGTAGGCCTTGATGTTCGGGACGTTGTCGAGCATCAGGCGCGAGAACGCGAGCATCTTCAGATCGTCGGCGCCTGTCGTGTGGCGCCAGCCGCGCCTCTCGAAGACCGTGTTCTCGGGATGGAAGGCGAGCGGAATGAATGCGAGAAAGCCCCCCGAGCGGTCCTGCTGGTCGCGCAGGCGAATGATGTGGTCGACGCGCTCCTCGTACGTCTCGACATGGCCGTACAGCATCGTGCAGTGCGTCGGGATCCCGAGCGCGTGTGCCGTGTCGTGGACGTGGAACCAGATGTCCGGGCTCTCCTTGCCGGGAGCGACGAGGCGGCGGACGCGGTTGGCGAAGACCTCGGCGCCACCCCCGGGAAGCGATCCGAGCCCTGCGGCCTTTAGCTCGACGAGGACCTCCTCGTGCGTGAGCCCCGAAAGCGTCGTCATGTGGTGGATTTCAGAGGCCGTGTAGCACTTCAGGTGCACGTCGGGCAGGGTCTCGTGCAGCGAGGCGATCGTGTCGCGGTAGTACGCGAAGTCCACGTGCGGGTTCTCGCCGTTGACCATGTGGATCTCGGTGAAGCCGGTCACCTCGCGCTGGCGAAGCACGTCCTCGACGAGCTCTTCGCTCGTGAACGTGTACGCGTGTTCCTGTTTCCGCGTCGCCGCGAAGGCGCAGAACTTGCACTTCACGCGGCAGACGTTCGTCTGGTTGACGTAGAGGTTCTGGACGAAGTAGACCTCGTCCGTCCCGCCCCGCACTCTCCGCGCCTCGTCGGCGAGCTCGCCGAGAGTCAGGAGGTCGTCCGACTCGAGGAGCGCGACACCGTCCTCGAAGTCGAGGCGTTCGCCGGCCTCGATCTTCTCTCGAATCGGCTCCAGCGTCTGTTGGTCGAGAACGGCGATCAGGTGCTCCTCTCCACGACGGCCCGCGTCAGTGCATCGAGCTCGCCACGCCGGGCAGCGCCGTCGAGGCAGGCTCTAGCCTCCGAAGCGTAGTGGAGCGCCAGCTCGCGGGATCGGTCGAGCGCACCGCTCGCCGCGACGCGAACGAGCACTCCCTCCTTCGGCCCGCCGGCCAGCGCGTCGCGAACGACGCCATCCTCACGTGCCGCGAGGAGCAACGGGAGTGTCGGCGTCCCGTCACGGAGGTCGGTTCCCGGCACCTTCCCGGTCTCGAACGTCTCACCCGTGCAGTCGAGAACATCGTCGGCGATCTGGAATGCGATACCGAGCAACCTTCCGTACGTACCGCTCCCGCCACCGAGCACACAGGCCGCCTCGAAAAGCTTTCCGGTCTTGAGGGCGCATCGCTCGAGATACGCGTCGATCGTCGTATCGGGATCGTGCCGCTGACGCCGCTGCATGGCTTCACCGCGCGCGAGCCCAAGCGCAGCCTCTGCGAGAACCGCCACCTTGCCAGCGTCTCCCTCGGCCGCAAGCACGGAGAACGCACGAGCGAAGAGGTAGTCGCCCGCGGCCTGGGCCACCGTCTCACCGTGCTCGCTCCAGACCGCGGCGCGACCACGCCTCAGCGCCGCACCGTCGATGAGGTCGTCGTGCACGAGCGTCGCCATGTGGACGAGCTCGACGGAGACTCCCGACGCGACGGGGGGTGCAGCGTCGAGATCGGAGGAGAGGAAGGCGAGAGCCGGACGGAGTCGCTTTCCGCCTGCGGACAGAGCATTCACGCCGACCTTCGCTACGAGGCCCGGATACCGCGAGACGGCCTGGGCGAGTCCGCCTTCTACCTCGATGAGGTACTCGTCGAGCCCCGACGCCGCCCGCACGACCTCCAGGGCGCCTATGACTTCACTCCTGTGTGGAGCGCGACGGTTCCGCCACCAAGAAGCCGGCAGCGCACCGTCTCGAATCCTGCTCGGCCCATCAATGCGGACAGATCTTCGGGACCGGGGAAGCGGCGCACGCTCGCCGGGAGGTACGTGTAGGCCTCTCCGCCGGGCAGCACGCGACCGGCGAAGGGTACGAGCACGTCGAACCAGAGCCGGAAGAACGGACGGAGAATGCCGCGGGGACAGGTAATCTCGAGCACGGCCACTTTGCCTCCGGGCTTGAGCACCCGCGCAAGCTCGCGCAGCCCCCCCTCGAGATCCTCGAGGTTGCGGACGCCGAAACCCACGGTCGCGGAGTCGAAATCGGCCTCCGGAAACGGGAGAGCGAGCGCATCGCCCTGCACCCACTCGATCGTTCCCGACTTGCGACGCGCGCGCTCGAGCATGCGCGGAGAGAAGTCGAGCCCTACGAGCCGCCCCCCACGGCGCTCCGCCGCGACTGCGAGATCGCCAGTGCCACAACATGCATCGAGGACACGATCGCCGGGCCACACGACCTCGCCCACCGCGAGCCGCCGCCAGCGCTGGTCGAGGCCGGCAGTCATCACGCGGTTCATGAGGTCGTAAACCGGAGCGATGCGGTCGAACATCCCCCGAACGAGCGCCGGCTCGAGCGTTCCGGACTCGTACGTCATCGGTCGCCCCAGCGCCTCACGAGCGCGTTGTCGATCCCGATCTGGTCGAGGCAGCGCGCAACCAGAAAGTCCACGAGATCGTCGATCGTCTCGGGGGAGGTGTAAAAGCCCGGCGCAGCGAAGAGGATCACAGCTCCCGCATCGTTCAGCGTCGCGAGCCCTCGCAAGTGGATCGAGGACAGCGGCGTCTCACGCGGGACAAGGACGAGTTTTCGTCCTTCCTTCAATGCGACGGAGGCGGCGCGATGGATGAGGTTCTGCATGGCGCCCGAGGCGAGCGTTCCGACCGTCGCCATCGAGCACGGGCAGATCACGTACGCATCGACCTGCGCCGATCCGCTGGCGTAGGGGCTGCGGAAGTCGTTCTCGCCGTAGACCGTCACCTGCGCGGCGGCGCCCCCCACGAACCGGTCCAGCACCTCCTCCCGCGAGAGCGACGGGTCGCCGTACAGCTCTGTCGCGAGCACCTCGATCCCCGAGCGCGAGGCCGTGAGCCCGATCTCGCAGTCGACTGCCGCGAGCGCGCGGAGGAGGCGCTCCGCATACGGAGCGCCGGACGCTCCCGTCACACCGAGGAAGACGCGCATGCGAGCAGGCTACAGCCGTAGGGGCGAGGTCCGCCTCGCGCTATTTCGAGCTCGTGCCCTTCGAGGCGGCGAGGAAGTCGCCGAGCGCCGCGAGGTTCTCCTGCCCGAGATACGCGTATGAGCCCATCACGGTGTTGCCGAACGCGGCCGGGTTCGTCAGATACTGGACGAAGTACGAGGCATCGTTCGTCGCGCCGATCTCGGAGAGGTTGGGCGCCCCCAGGTTCCCGGCGCCTTGCCCCATGTAGGTATGGCAGTTCAGGCAGCCCGACTGTGCGAAGAGCTCTGCCCCTTTCACGGCCTCCGGGTTGTCCGCGAAGCCCTGTTCCTCCGCCCACTTCGGAACCAGCGTGACAAGCTCCGAGCCGAGTGCCTCCTTCGCGGTCGCGCCCTTCCAAGTCAGGACGGCCATCGACAGGATCGTGAGCACAGCGGCGACCATCGCGACGGGGCGATGGAGTGGACGGCGTTCGCGGCGCCGGTCGTAGAACGGGAGCCCGATCAAGAGCATGAGGCCGATCGTCGGGATGCCGACGGTCGCGATGAAGACCGTCTCGGGCCACTTGAAGATCCGCAGGAGATAGAAGAGGAAGTAGAAGTACCAATCCGGGCGCGGGACGAAGTCCGTCGTTCCAGGATCGGCGGGCTCCGTGTACCACGGGCCGAGAATCCCCGGCTTGACTCCGTCCGCGTCGTAGTACCAGATCACCGCAAGCGCGGTGATCACGCAGACGACGATGAACGACATGACCGTGTCGTGGAAGATCGCGCGCGGGAAGAAGGGCTTGCCCTCCTTCTTGACGTCGTCCTTGTAGCGGGCGAAGTCCTCGCGGTTCAGCTCGCCGAGATCGCGCGCCATCAGTCCCCTCCCCCGCCACCGCGTACGAGCCCGGAACGCGTCCCCGTCGTCTGGACCGGCGGTCGCTCACGACCGGCCTCTTCGCTCGACCACGGCGGCGAGGAGACGCCCAGCCGCGTGACGAGATAGATGTGCACGCCGATGAGCCCGATGATCGCGCCCGGGAGTACGAGCATGTGGAGCGCGTACCACTTGGCCAGCGCGTCGGATCCGATCTCGGGCCCGCCGGCGAGGAACTGCGCCAGCCACGGCCCGGCAAAAGGCGCCGTGCCGTTCAAGTTGATTCCGACGACCGTCGCCCAGTACGCCGTCTGGTCCCACGGGAGCAAGTAGCCCGTGAAGCCCAGAAGCATCCCCGTCGCGAGGATGAAGACCCCCGTGATCCAGGTGAGCTCTCGTGGGTACTTGTAAGCGCCGAAGAGGAACACGCGGCCCATGTGCAGGAACAGCAAGATGATGAAGACGCTCGCCCCCCAGCGGTGCATGCCGCGCACGAGCCAGCCGAGCGTGAGCTCGTTCGTGATCGCCTCGATCGAGGAGTAGGCGATGGGCTTCCCGGTGATGGGGTCGATCGACGACGAGGGCTCGTAGTACATCGCGAGGATGACACCCGTAAGCGTCTGAACGATGAAGGCCGTCAGCGCGGCCGAGCCGAGCGTCTGCGCCCAGCTGACGTCCCGCGGCACGTTGCGGAAGAGGAACCACTTCGTCCCGCGAACCGCGCCGGTGCGCTCGTCCACCCAGTCGAGCGGCGCGAGAATCGCGTTCGCGACGAGGAGATCCTTCTTGGACTTCGCCGCCACGCCTTAGCCCGTCACCTGACTGGGAACGATGGGATAAAGCCAAGCTTCGACACCGTCCACGTGCGTGCCCGGAGTCGACCACGGGTACCTCGAGATCTTCGCGTTGGCTCCCGTGCCGGAAACGTTGCCAACGGCGTACAACTCGCCCAGCACGAGCCTGCCGTCCTTGATCGAGAACGTGTAGCGATCCATCGAGCGCACTGGCGGCCCCGCCTGCCGATTCCCCTCGGCGTCGTACAGGCCGCCGTGGCAAGGGCAGCCGAACGACTGCGCCAGTACGGGCCGAAGCTCGACACCGTTGACCTCTTTCTTCGCCGCCTCGTCGATCGGCCCGTTCGGCTGCACCGGGCAACCGAGATGGACGCAGCGGCTGTAGAGAATCGTGAAGCTCGGCTTGTCCCCTTCGGCGAGGCCGTTGTTCCGGACGAAAGCCGTCCGCCTGCTGACCTCGCCTGCCGTCGGGCTGGCGAGGTAGCTCGCGATCACGAACGTGCCTTCGGGAAAGTTGTCGATCGGGCCCAGGTCGGCCTTACCCTCTTCGAGGTTCGTGAACGAAGGAAGGACCATGAAGCCGAGCGCCGGAACCGTGACGATTGCTCCGATCGCCGCGCCGAGACCGATGGTCGATGCCTCGAGGAACCGCGTACGCGAGTAGGTCGGAAGCGAGGCGGGGGTGGTGTCCGCTGTGTCGTCACTCGGTGCGTCGGCGACCGCTCGCGCCTCGGGCTCGATCTCGGGAACGTCGTCGCGAACGCTTCGGGTGACGTCGCGAGCCCAGAGGAAACCGAACGTGATGGCCAGTACCGCGCCGATCGCGGCGACGATCCAGCTGATGACGAGCCCGAGGAGGAGGCAGGCAACCCCGATCGCGAAGCCAATCGGCCAGAGGCTAGGCCCGGGGAGATGCGGGGTGTCGTGGCTCGTATCGCTCAACGCGGACCTGCGGGGGATTCAATCGCCTGGCCGTAGCCTCTGTCAACGACGTGCCGACTGTCGCGACGCGGGGGATTCTGCACTTTGCGCAGGACGCGTGCTACGAGAGGCCGTACTCGGACCAGCGGCGGGTGACCAGATCCCGGATTTCCTCCGACATGAGGATCTCCTCCGGCCAGGGCCGAGCGTCCTCCTCTGGGAGCTTGTGCGTTGCGTCGATGCCGAGCTTCCCGCCGTAGAACTGCCGCCCCGGAGCGTGGTCGAGGTGGTCGAGCGGCCCCTCCGTGATGAGCACGTCGCGCCTGGGGTCGACGTTCGCGGTTACGCGGAAGAAGACATCGGCGTAGTCGTGCACGTTCACGTGCTCGTCGACGACGACGATCGACTTCGAGAGCGAGAGCATCCCGAGCCCCCAGAGTGCGTGCATGACTTTCTGGGCGTGGCCGGGGAACGCCTTGCGGATCGACACGATCACGCAGTTGTGGAACGCGCCCGCGACCGGAAGGTCGTAGTCGACGATCTCGGGAACCGTCATCTTGATCGCGGGGAGGAAGATCCGCTCGGTCGCCTTCCCGAGCCAGGCGTCCTCCGCGGGCGGCTTGCCGACGACGATCGACGAGTAGATCGCGTCACGCCGCATGGTCATCGCCGAGATGCGGAAGATCGGGAACTCCTCGGCGTGCGAGTAGTAGCCGGTGTGGTCGCCGAACGGCCCCTCGACGCCGAAGTCGTTCTTCGAGACGTGGCCCTCGAGCACGATCTCCGCGTTCGCAGGCACCTCGAGATCGATCGTCTTGCAGCGCACGAGCTCGACCGGCTCGCCGCGGAGAAAACCGGCGAGCATGAGCTCGTCGAGGTGGTGCGGGAGCGGCGCGCTGGCCGAGTACGCCGTGACGGGATCGAGTCCGATCGCGACCGCGACGGGTATGCGCCCGTCCTCCGACGCGAGCAGATCCGCCCTCCCGTCCTTGTGCATCTGCCAGTGCATGAAGGTCGAGGCGCGATCGATAACCTGCATCCGGTACATGCCGACGTTGCGGACAGCTGTGTGGGGGTCCTTCGTGATGACCGCGGGGAGCGTGATGAACGGCGCCGGGTCGCCCGGCCAGCAGCGCTGGATCGGGAGAGCGCCGAGATCGATCTGATCGCCCTCGAGCACCACTTCTTGGCATGAGCCCTTCGAAACGGTCTTGGGCTGCGAGTCGGCGACCGACTTCAGCTTGAGGAGGCCTTTGACCTTCTCGACGACGCCCTTGGGGGGCTGCATGTCGAGGATGTCGCCGAGCTTGGCAGCCGCGTCGTCGAGCTTCTCGACCCCGAGCGCGAGGCACATCCTCCGCTCGCTTCCGAACTGGTTGATCAGGAGCGGGAGCTTCGAGCCCTTCGGGTTCTCGAAGAGAAGCGCCGGCCCGCCCGATTTGACCACACGGTCCACGATCTCGGTGATCTCGAGGTCGGGGTCTGCTTCAACGGAAATACGGCGCAACTCGCCCTCACGCTCGAGGAGCGCGATCCACTCGCGGAGGTCTCGGGGCGGCTTCACGGCGCAGTCAGTCTATGGACGCGAGGGCATCGTCAACCGCTTCCGCCAACATGAGCATCGACGAGCGGCTGGCCCTCGCCGCACGCCGCGACGGCTTCCCCGGGATTTGCCCTAGCCGCGGCTGTTGTGCCGCTTGCGGGCGCGCCAGGCGTAGAGATCGCCGAGCAGCACGGCGCCGACGAACACGAGTCCGACGACGAGCATGGAGAGAATGACGTCCTTGCCCTCTTCCGCGGCGTCGGCGAGAAACGGGGCGAGCGAGCTCATCGGGCGCGACTCTAGCCGACGAGCCGGGCGTGCGCAGCAAGTGCGCGATCCACCGGTGCGTCGCCTGCCGTCGAGCGCGCGGATGCCTCGAGCAAGCTCGAGTCCGATCTCAGCCTGAGAGCGTCCCTGGCAAGCGAAAGATCGCCGGCACCGAGCAACGCCGCGGTGGCGGCCCACGCGGAACCGTCGCCGTTTCGCCCCTCCGCCCGCGCCTGCGAACAGAGCGAGATCAGCTCGGAGAGGTCGGCGACAGCCGCGACGTCCCCGGTCGCTGCAACGCGGACGAGCCCATGCGCGTAGAGGTAATCGCCGAGAAGCAGAGCCGTTTCGGAGTCGGCGGGGGAAAACAGCCGCGCATTGCCGTAGTGCACGAGATACCCCTCGTAGATCGTCTCGAGGCCGAGGGCGTGTCCGGCGGGCGCGAGAGGAGAGAAGACCGGCTCGCGCAACCGCTCGGCCTCCGGCAAGAGCGACTCGGCCCAGAGCTGGCTCTGGGCCGCGGCCTCGGCTGCGATCGTCTCCCACACGGTGCGGAACTTAGCCGGAGGTACTGGCGGCGCGCGGAGGCTCGACCCGAGGGGACTCGAGCTCGACCTCCACCGGGACGTCCGGGCCGCCTTGGTCCCAGCGCTCGAAGCGCACGCGTGCGCGGAAGAACTCCCAGATCGCGCGGAGTCCAGCCATCGTCGGGAGCGCAACGAGCACACCGGCGATGCCATACAGCTCTCCGCCCGCGAGGAGGCCGAAGATGACGAGGAGCGGATGGAGGCGAAGCGCATTCGCCATGACGTTCGGCACGACGATGTGCCCTTCCACCTGGTAGATGATGAGGAAGAGCACCCCGACCCAGATGACGCCAACCGGGTCGACGAACAGCGCATAGATGACCGGCGGCACGGCCGAGAGCCACGGGCCGATGTACGGGATCACCTCGATGAAGGCCGTCCACAGCCCGAAGAGGAGCGCGTACTGGTCTGCGCCTTCGACCAGACCGGTCACCCCGAGGATGTACATGCCGACCCCGGCGCTCGAACCGATGACGGTCGAGAGGATCGCCTGACCTTTGAGGTAGCCCCAGACCGCACCTTCGATCTGCTGGGTGAGCGGCGGGCCGCCGTGCGGCGGAAAACGGGAGTCGATCGACTGCTCGAGCCGCTGCATGTCGAGGAGCATGTAGATCGAGATGACGACGACGAGGATGAGTGAGAAGAGGAGGAGCACAACCGAGAATGCGGCGCCCTGCGCAAAGGAGATCGCATCTTGGGCGTATCCCGAGATCTCGCCGGCGCTCAGGGAGTCGACCCACTTGGTGAACTGCTCGCGAACCTGGACCTGCTCGAGCCCGTGGTCGTCGAGCCAGGCCTGGAGACCGTCGATGTCCACCTCCGCGGCGGTCTGGCCCGTCCCCGAATCCTCGACGGTGACGTAGTCGTCGATTCGCCCGGCGGCGTTCCGCGCCTGATCGAAGGCCACAGCGCCGATGGCAATGAGGAGCGCGACGACGGCCGCCGCGAAGATCGCGTAGACGACCAGCACGGACAGCGCGCGCGGAACCTTGACGCGCGTGAGGTCGCGGACGAGCGGATTCAAGGTGAAGGCGATCACGCTGGCCGTCAGGAACAGAAAGAGCACGTGGCCGACCGTCCTCGCGAAGAGGAACGCAAGAACGAGCAGAACGGGAAGACCGACGAGTTGGATCCAGCGCGGGATCTGGATCGTCGGGCCGGGGCCGGCCATACCCGGATCGTACCGTGGGCTTCTGCCGTCTTCGCACGCGGCATGCCTTGCTACGGTCCGTGCAATGGCAACTCCGCGCTCACGCCACGCTGCGCGGTTGCGCGCGGACCGGCGCCGAGCGCAGGCGCGGGCGCGATGGTTCGCCGTCGCGGTCGTCATCGGACTCCTCGGCGCCGCCACGCTCGCGCTGACAGCGTTCGACGGCGAAGGCGGGGCATCGTCCGCGCCGTCGGTGCCGCCACTGCCCGTGACGTCGGCTCCACCCGAGCTCCAGGTGCTCGCAACGATCGGAAATCTCCGTGTGCAGTCACCCGTGGCACAGGGAGGGGTGACGGCAGTCGGCTTCCACGGCGCTGCCGACGGTGCGCTCGTGCTCCAGCCCGTGGGGCCGCAGGCGAACGAAGGGCTCTTGGCACGCCTCTGGAAGCGCATCACCGGCTCATCGCGTCACGGCCTGGCCTGGTACCAGCTCGAGAGCGGCACCCTCCGTACCCTCGACATCGGAGCTGTGGCGGGCACGGACGTCTACTCGCCGGTCGACGGCACGGTCGTCGCGATCCGCGACCATGTCGTCTCGGGGCGAGTCGTCGGCGCTGAGATCGAGTTGCGGCCGACTTCGGCACCGTCGCTCGTCGTCGCGATCGAGAGCGTTCGCGCCGATCCTGCGCTCAGCATCGGAGCGAACGTCGCTGCGGGATCTTCCAAGCTCGGGACGGTCGCGAACATCAGCCGCTTCGAACGGCAGGCCCTCGAACGGTACGCCGCGAACCGCGGCAACAACGTCTCGATCCGGGTCTACACCTCTGCCAGCCTCGGCGTGCCGTAACCTCCGCGCCCTGCGCATCCTCTTCATAGCCGACGTCGTGGGCGCCCCCGGTCGCGGGGCCCTCGAAGCACGCCTCAAAGCGATGCGAGAAGAGCTCGCGATCGCCGCCTGTGTGATCAACGGGGAGAACGCGGCCGATGGAATTGGGATCACACCGCGCCTTGCCGATCAGCTGCTCGCGACGGGTGCCGACGCAATCACGCTCGGGAACCATGCGTTCCGGCGCACCGAGATCGGCCCGTATCTCGATGCCTCGGATCGCGTGATTCGCCCAGCGAACACGTCGAAAAACACTCCTGGGCGAGGTCTCGCGATCGTGACACTGGCGAATGGCTCACGCCTCGCAGTGATCAACGTGCTCGGCTCGCTCTTCCTCCACCCCGCGATTTCCATGTTCGAGCTCATCGACGGCCTCGTCGAGGAGGCCCGCCGCGCCACCCCGCTCATCCTCGTCGACGTGCACGCCGAAGCGACCAGCGAGAAGGCCGCGCTCGCGCGCTGGCTCGACGGCAAGGTCACGGCTGTCGTCGGCACGCACACGCACGTCCAGACCTCGGACTCATGCCTGCTTCCGCGGGGCACCGCCTTCATCACGGATGCCGGCATGACGGGCCCCCACGACTCCGTGATCGGAGTCGAGGCGGAGCTCGCCATCAGGCGGATGCGCACCGGGCTTCCGGTCCGCTTCGAGACGGCTCAGGGCGGCGTGCGTATCGAGGGCGCGCTCATCGAGTGCGACGCCGAGACGGGCAAGGCCTCCTCGATCGAGGCCGTGCGCTTTCCGTTTCCTTGATCGTCGGACTGCTCGGGGAGCAACAGCCAGAGTAGAACGAACGGGAGCACCCACGGCAGGTAGAGGTAGAACCAGTGGGTGAGCGTGAGCTGAAAAGCGACGAGAACGGCCGCAGTGAGTGCCGCGAGCTCGATAGGACCTTTTCGGCGAGGTACGACGGCGACGACAAGCGCGAGCACGACTGCGAGTACGGCAAGCGCGGGCTGGATGAATCCGAGATCCGGAACTCCCGCCGCGTGGTACTGCCCCCAACCCCACGGTGACCACGGGGAGTCGCGACCGACCTGGAAACCGATCGTGCGATCCCAGAACGCCCTCGCGGCGTCCCGGAGATCGGGCTCGAGCAGGAGGACGGTGAACGCGAGCAACGTGGTCCCGACGAAGGCGGCCGAGAAGCGCACGAGCCGGCGCACGTCCACGGTCGGGTAGGTCGCCCAGAGCGGCGCGACGAGCAGCGCGCCGAACTTCGTCCAACCGGCGAATGCTACTGCGGTTCCTCTCGCCCACGCCGACGACGCGAGCCAGAATCCGAGCACCAGAAACGCCGGCATGATCGTGTCGTTCGTGTTCGCGTTGAGCGCATACGCCGTGAACGGATAGGCGGTCCAGGCGAAAGCAAGGAGCACCGCCAGCCGAAGTCCGCCGAACCGAAGTCCGACGAGGACGAGGCCGAGGATCGCGAGCACGTCGAACGCGATCGAGGTCGCGTGCGCTGCGGGCAGCGAGTCCCACTTCCCGCTCCAGCCGAAGATCGCCGTGGCCGGCACGTATCCGAGATACGAGACGGGGCCGTAGGTGTCCCCCCGCTCGATCGCAGCCTCGCAGCGCCCGTTGGTCTGGATGCGGTCGCGAACCTGCCCGTCCGGGTCCTTCGGCCCGCAAGGCTCGAGGTCACCTCGTTGCGGCATGTTCCCGTATGGCGCCTCGCCGTCGAGGATCCTGCTGGCACCGGCCACGCCGGCGAGTCCGACGTCGATCACCCCGCGAGGGGTCTCGACGTTGAGGCCGATCCGAAAGCCGAGTAGAAACACCGCGGCTGCAGCAACCACCCAGGTCGGCCAGACCGAGCGAAGTGGTCCCTGCCGTCTCCCCGAGCCGATCCAGAGGCCTCGGACCAGGAGGTAACCAAGCACTGGGTAGACGAGAGGAACGCTGCGGAAGATCTCGCCGCGGTTGAAGAAGGCCAGAGAGATCGAGAACGCGAGCAGTGCGAGTAGGTCAAGGTTGCGAGTCGAGAGCGGGCGGCGGAGATCCGCGAGGCCGACCAGGAAAACCAGACAGAAGGCGAGCCAGACGAACGGCTTCAGCAGCGTCTTGCCACCGAATGCCCCAGCGCGGCCGCGCGCCATCTTCCACGCGACCTGTGGCCCGGTCCAGGCCTCGCTGACCCGCCCGGTCGTGTCTTCGACCACGACCAGCGCGACTTGTCCGGCCTCTCCCGACCATGCCTTGACAACCCACGTCCGCGACTCGGACCGATAGGTCGCCGACGTACTGGGATCAGGCGGGTAGCGCTCGAGCCAGGCTTTCACCTTGCGGTCTGCGAGAGCCGTCTCGACAACGGACTCCTCGTCGAGGCGAGCGAGTTTCTGCGCCGTTTTGGGTGCGCCCGACTCGAGCGCGGGCTCGGTCGGAGTCGTCGCCGCGCCCGCCGTCGAGGCGAGCGCGAAGGCGGCGGCCGCCAGAGCGAGCGCGGTTAGCGTGGTTGTCCGCGTCGTGGTCCGAACGACCAGAGCTTATTGCCGACAAAGTTCACCGGTGTGACGAGCACGATGGCGATCGCCTGTGCGACCACCTTGCTGAGCCCGATCTGAACCAACGCGTACAGGACGACAAGGTTCGCAACAAGGGCGAGCGACGAGACGACGAGGAATCGAAGGCCCTGGTACGCGACGTGTCCGCGCTGGCTGCGGAACGTCCAAACTCGATTCCACGTGTAGTTGTTCGTCACGGCGACGAGGAACGAGCAGACAGCAGCCGGGATGTAGTGGACGCCCAGAATGAGGACGAGGAAGGAGAACACCCAGAGGTTGACCGCATATCCCGTCGCGCCGACGAGGCAGAACTTGAGGAGCTGCTCCCAGTTGTTCCGCCGGCGCAGCGCAGCGCCGACGCGACCACGCTGCGTGCCGGAAACGACTTCTGCGGAGGACTCCATTGTGACCGCAGGGTAGTCGGAACCCCGGTCGCGCCGACCCCCTGTCGGGTCAGGTTGAGGCAAAGCCCCCCTTGCCCAGCAGCGGAACAAACCGACACGCGACGGACCCTCTCTCCTGCGGGCCGGTGGGCGTCCGCACGACGAGGACGAGCTCCTGACCCCAGCGAGACCCGCGCGGGACAACGAGACGGCCGCCCTCTTCGAGCTGCGAGTACAGAGCGTGCGGAACGGTCGGCGCCGCAGCTGCGACCGCAATTGCAGAGAACGGCGCTCGGTCCGGAACTCCGAGCGAACCGTCACCGATTCGTACCTCGACCCGGTCGTACCCGGCCTTCGCAAGCGCGATGCGGGCACCTTCGGCGAGCTCGGGAACGCGCTCGATCGTGACCACCTCTCGAGCCAACTCGGCGAGCACCGCGGCCTGGTACCCAGAGCCCGTCCCGACGTCGAGCACCCGCTCGTGACCGTCGAGCGCGAGCAACGCGCCGATCGTCGCGACGATGAAGGGTTGCGAGATCGTCTGTCCGTGCCCGATAGGAAGCGCCCCGTCCTCATACGCGTACTGGCGTGACTCCTCAGGAACGAACAGCTCACGGGGAACCCGCTCCATGGCGAGCAGAACGCGCTCGTCCGAGATCCCGCGCTGCCGGAGCTGATGCTCGACCATCCGAGCGCGCGCCTCGGCCGCGTCTACCTGAAGACTCACTTCGCGAGCGTTCGAAGCCCGGCGAAGCGAGCAGCCTGGCGACCGCGCATTCGGGCGGCCAGGAGTGGGATCGCAACCGCCTCGACGTACCCCAGGATAGGAATCAAGGCGAGGAGGCAGACCAGGAGCCCAAGCACGCCGACGTACGCTGCGACCCCCAAGCGTGTCCCGCCTCGGCGTAGCGCTCCGTGAACGACAGCCGCGCCGGCCAGCGCTCCGAGGAAGCCGCCGATGCCACCGGCGGCCACCTCAGCCGTATCACCGATCGCGATCCCGACCGCCGCACCGGCGGCGGCTCCGACGAGCGCGGCGGCTCCGACTCCGAGCATGTTCGATCCGAGGATCCCGACGAGTGCGACTCCGATCCCGAGCCCGAGGCCCAGGCAGACGCCGATCGTGTACCAGCTGCCCACGGCGGCAGTCTAGAGAGGCTGTCCTACGCTGACTGGAGCTCACCGGACTCGAGCCGGGCGATGACCGCCAGGCCGAACTCGGCAGCACGGGCGCCGTCGACGACCCGGTGGTCGAAGCTGATCGCGATCGCGCCGGTCTTGTGCACGACGATCTCGTCGTCGCGAACCACCGCTCGCGGCGCTATCCGCCCGATGCTGAGAATCGCAACCTCCGGATGGTTGATCAATGGTGTCTGGAAGAGGCCGGCAAGCTTGCCGGCGCTCGTGATGGTGAACGTCGAGTTTCGAACCTCGTCGGGCTCGAGTGTCCCCGCACGCGCACGTGCAGCGAGACCTTCGAGCTCACCGTGGATCCGTTCCACCGCCTTCGAGTCCGCACCGCGGACGACGGGCACCACGAGACCGTGATCGGTCTGAACTGCGACCCCGATGTCGTAACGATCGAGATAGACGATCTCGTCACCGTCGAGTCGCGCGTTGAGCTCGGGGAACTCGGCAAGCGTTCTGGCGCACGCAAGCACCGTGGTTGCGACGAGCTGCGCCATCGGAACGTCCTCGAAGTCACACTCCTCGACCCAGGTCACCGCCGGGACCTCGCGCTGCACCCGCGCCATGTGCTCGGCGGCGACCCGGCGCACGCCGCGGAGCTTCTCGCGTCGGCCTTCTTTCGGCGCCCCGATCGCCGCGCCCGCCCGCACGTCGTCCTCGGTGATCCGACCGCCCGGCCCGGTTCCAGCGATCGACGCGAGCTCCACACCGAGCTCTGCGGCGACGCGCCGAACGACCGGCGTCGCCTGCACCCTGCCGACCGGATCGGAGTCCGCAACCGCCCCAGCACCTTGTAACAAACTGGTACTTGGCTTCCTTTCCGTCGAGGGAGGGATCGACTCGCCTGGAGCGCCGATGATCACCAGCTCGGCTCCCACCGGAGCGATCTCCCCTTCGGCGACAAGTATGCGAAGCACCGTGCCTTCATACGGCGACGGAATCTCGACCGTGGCCTTGTCGGTGGAAATCTCGACGAGTGGATCGTCCTCGCGCACCGCTTGGCCTTCAGCTACGAGCCAGCGCGCAACCTCGCCTTCTGTGAGGCCTTCGCCGAGATCCGGAAGCTTGAACGCCTGTGCCACGAGCTACGCGGGAGTCTCGTTGATCGACCGACGGCGCAGCCGTCTGCGCTGACCGACAGCGACGATCATCCCGAGAGCCGCCAGGGAGATCAGAAGCGGCGGCGCGAGGAATCCCACGGCAGCGAGGTACTGGACGCTCGAGCAGTCGTCGTGACAGTCGGTGAATCCGTCCGCACCGTGAAACCCGGAGACGATCGCCACAAAAGCAGCGACCCAGACCAGGCACGCGACGGCGAAAAGAGCGATGGCCGCCGCGCCCAGACGTCCCCGAAGCCAGGCGACCGCAAGAGCCCCGCACATAAGCGCGAACACCCCCACGACGCCGATCTGAACTACCCAGACGGTGGACATTCTCAGGCCGCGAGGACGCGGCGGACGGCGTCGACGACGCGAGCCTCCGAAGGCACGTATGCATCCTCGAGCTGCCAGTAGGGATACGGGACGTCGTAGCCGGTGACGCGAAGCACCGGCGCGCGGAGATCGAAGATCGCCCTCTCCGCGAGAACGGCCACGACCTCCGCGGCAAAACCGCAGACCCGCGGCGCCTCCTGAACCACGATCGCGCGACCGGTCTTGGCGATCGATGAGAGCAGGCCATCTTCGTCGAGGGGCTTCAGCGATCGGAGGTCCACCACCTCGCAAGAGGCTTCGCTCTCGAGCGCCTCTGCGGCACGCTCGGCGACTCCGACCATGGCCCCGTACGCGATGATCGTCACGTCGGATCCTTCGCGGGCGATGCGGGCCTTCCCGAGCGGGACGATATGCTCCCCCTCGGGAACCTCGCCACGAGCGAGCCGGTAGATCAGCTTCGGCTCGAAGATGACCACGGGATCCGGGTCGCGTATCGCCGCCGCGATGAGCCCCTTCGCGTCGGCAGGCGTCGACGGGATCGCAACCTTCACGCCCGGTGTATGGACGTAATACGTCTCCGGGGAGTCATCGTGGAGCTCGGGCGCACGGACACTCCCGCCGTAGGGCATGCGAATGGCGAGCGGGAACGACATTTTCCCGCGCGTCCGCCAGCGATACCGGCCCACGTGGTTGATCAGTTGGTCGAGAGCCGGGTAGCTGAAGGCGTCGTACTGCATCTCGCAGACGGGCTTCCAGCCCGCCATGCAGAGGCCGACAGCGGTACCGAGAATCCCGGCTTCCGCCAGCGGTGTGTCCACACAGCGATCGGCGCCGTATCGGTCTTGCAGCCCAGCAGTTGCCCGAAAGACACCGCCGAGTAGCCCGACGTCCTGGCCCATGACCATGACCGCAGGGTCGCGCTCCATCTCGACGTGGAGCGCGTCGTTCACCGCCTCGACGAGAAGCAGTTCCTTCACCCGAGGATCCTCCGCAGCTCGTCGAGATCGGTGGCGAGCGGCGGCGGCGGATTCGCGTAGGCGTGATCGAAGACGAGCGAGACATCGGCGGGAGGCTCGGCCTCGGCTGACGCGATGCCCTCGCGCATGACCGCGAGCGCGTCAATTCGGATCTCCTCGGCCTCGGCGGCACTGAGCACGCCGGCGCGCTCGAGATAACGCTCGTACCGCCCGACACACTCGTTCTCCCGTTCCTCCTGCACGCGCTCCTCGTCGATGTAGATCGACGGGTCGTCCGCGGTCGCATGAGGTGCCGCGCGATAGCTCACGGCCTCGATGAGCGTCGGGCCCTCGCCTGCTCGGGCACGCTCGACAGCCTCGCGCGTCGCCTCGTACACGGCGAGCACGTCACCGCCGTCCACCCGCACGCCGGGCATCCCGTAGCCGATCGCCTTGTCGGCGAGCGTGGGCGCCGCGGTCTGCGCGCTGACAGGAGTCGAGATCGCCCACTGGTTGTTGTTGCAGAAGAGAATCGCAGGGGCCTTCATCACGCCCGCGAACGTTGCGCCTTCGTGAAATGCGCCCTCCGAGGTCGCGCCGTCGCCGAAATACGCGATGGCCACGCGATCCTCGCCCTTTAGCCGCGCACCCCATGCAAAGCCCACCGCATGCGGCACGTGCGTCGCAATCGGCACACAGATGGAAGCCACGCCGTAGTCCTGGGGGTTCCACCAGCCTGCCGGATGCCCGCGCCACCACGAGAGGACGGTCGAGGCGGGCATCCCCCGCAGCAGCCCGATGGCCGATTCCCTGTAGCTCGGGAAGATCCAGTCGCGCTCCTCGAGAGCGGAGACCGAGCCGGCCTGCATCGCCTCGTGATTCCAGAAGATCGCGTACGTCCCAATGCGGCCCTGGCGGTGGTAGATCACCGAGCGCTCGTCGTATGTCCGGAGGAGGACGAGGTTCCGATACAGCGCGAGCAGCTGATCCCGGCCGAGACCCTCGACCTCGCCGTCGGGGAGCGCGTCGCCGTCACCGATGACGCGGCGCAGGCCTCCTTCGGCGGGCAGCACTCGGCTCATCCGCGAGGATTGTAGGGCCGGACGGCCCGGCCCTAGACGAGGACGGTGATCGCGTCACGCTCGGCTTCGATCAAGGCGTGCTCGACGTCGCCGAGATCCTCTCCGTCCGCTTCGAGCGGCATCGGCGCGTCGCAGACGATCTCGAACCGGTCCGCATCGTGGGCGTACAAGAGGTTGTGCGCCCTCGTCCGGTCGCCACGTCCGAACGCATACCAGGCGAACTGCGGAAGCTCGCGCGTCCGGAGGCGAATAGGTGCGACGAGGTCGAGGCCTCCCTCGAAGCTCGCGAGCGGTGCCGGGCGGACAGCCACTCGTCCGGCGTAGCTGTACGCCGGTCCGTTCGAGATGAGTGCGAACGCAGCCCTGCCATGACCGACGATTTCGAGCGCGGGCTCGAGTCGAAAGCGATGACGTCCGAGTGTGCGCACTCCCGTCCAGGCGAACCGGGCGTTACTCGGCCGGCGCCCGTCCGACCGACGGCCAAGCTCGTCGACGGCGCGTACGACCTCGGCGTCGAGGCCGATCCCGCACGCAAACCCGAACCGACGTCCGTTCACACGCCCCACGGAGATACGGCGCGTCGATCCCGTCGCAAGCCTGCGAGCCGCCGCGACCGGGTCGTTGGGGAGGCCGAGCGCACGGGGCAACACGCTGGTGCCTCCTCCCGGGATGAGGCCGATCGGAGTCGTGGCGTCGATGCCATTCAGCACCTCGTTGTATGTGCCATCACCCCCGAAGACGTACAGGGCATCGGCGTGGCCGGACACTTCCCGCGCCATCTCTGTCGCGTCCCCGCGGGCGCTCGTCATCCGCAGCTCTGTGTCTTCGGGAAGCGCCGCGCGCACTGCCGCGAGCCGCTCCTCGCCAACGCGGGTCGCCCACGGATTCGCGATCAGAAGCCGGCTCACCGGGGAGTCGCGTAGCCGCGGATGCCGTCGACGAGGATCGCGGTGAAGCGATCGGCCAGCTCGTCGGTGTCCCGCCCCGAAATCAACCACGTGTACGCCCAGTTCGCTGCGGAGAGCATGAGAAGCGCGGCCGTCCCGGCGTCCAGATCGGGGCGGAGCTCACCGGCCTCGACCCCATCGCGAAAGAGCGCCCGGAAGCGCTCCTCATAGCGACGGCGCTCCGCCAGAACCTCGTCGCGGTACTCGGCGTCGAGGTAACGCCACTCGCGCGTGAATACCGTCGCGACATCGAGCTGATCAGAGACGACGCCGAGATGTCCGCGCAGAGCGAACCGGATGCGCTCGACGGCCGTCGCTATCTCCGGCACCTCGTCGAGTGCAGCGTGAAAAGCGCGGGCACCCTCGCGCATGGTCTCGAAGAGAAGCTGCTGCTTCGAGCCGGTCAGCGAGTAGAGCGAGCTCTTCTGGACGCCGAGCGCATCAGCGAGGTCGCCCATGGAGGTGCCGTGGAAGCCACGCTCGGCGAACAACCTCGCCGCCTCGCGCGTGAGCGCTTCCCGCCTCGGTGTCGCCATATACTCGATGCTAACGACCGTTCGGTAGGGAGGCCAAGCCGTGGACGCACGAACCCAGGAGTTTCTCGAGTACGTTCAGTCGGGCGGGCAGGTGGAGACGGGCGACTGGATGCCCGACGAGTACCGCGCGAGGCTTATCAAGTTCATCGAGATGCACGGCAATTCGGAGCTCATGGGTGTCCTCCCCGAGCGCGACTGGATCCTCCGCGCGCCCACGCTCCAACGAAAGCTCGCACTCACCGCGAAGATCCAGGACGAGGTCGGTCACGCCCAGCTCATCTACCGCGTGGTAGAGGACCTCGGCAAGCCGCGGAGTGCGTGTCTCGACGACCTCGTCTCCGGTAAGGCCAAGTTCCACAACGTCTTCCACTACCCGACGAAGACCTGGGGCGACGTCGGCGTGATTGCTTGGCTCGTCGACGCGGCAGCGATCGTCTCGCAGAAGGCGCTCCTCAAGTGCTCGTATGCCCCGTATGCGCGGATCATGAAGAAGATCTGCTGGGAGGAGTCGTTCCACATCCTTCACGGACGCGACGTGATCCTGGCGATGGTGACGGGCACGGACGAGCAGTTCGGGCTCGTGCAGGAGGCGCTCGACCGCTGGTGGGAGCCGTTGATGCACTTCCACGGAAACCCCATCCCGGCCGAGGAAGATCCCATGTTCGTCTGGCGGATCAAGAGCCAGGGAAACGAGGAGGCGCGACAGCAGTTCCTCGAGGGCTACGTCTCGCAGATCCGCGAGCTCGGGCTCGAGATCCCGGACCCCGCGCTCCGGAAGGACGAGGAGACAGGGACGTGGCTCTATACGGAGCCTGACTGGGAGAAGCTTCGCTCCGTCGTAACCGGCCACGGGCCTGCGTCAGAGGAGCGGCTCGCATTCCGCCGGCTGTCTCGTCAAGACGTGGACTGGGTCGAGCGGGTGGTGCTCGCGGAGGCCGCGTGATCTTCGAGGTCTTCAGACAGGAACGGAAGGGACAGCCGTTCCAGCACGCCGGCTCGGTCGTCGCCCCTGACGAGCAGTTTGCCGAGATCTACGCGCGCGAGCAGTACGGCCGAAGGCAGGAGTCGGTGGCACTCTGGCTCGTCGCGCGCGACGACGTGACCGAGATCGCCGAATTCCCGGACGAGTTCGACCTGAAATACCGGCGCGTCGACGGATACTCGATCAAGACACGCCTTCGAGAGGCACGAGAGCGCGCTGGGACGGTCGACATGGCGCCGGGAGCGAGCGACGCCTCATGAGCGACCGCACCGACCTGCTCCTCTCTCTCGCCGACGACGAGCTCGTCCTCGGCTGGCGGAACTCGGAGTGGACGGGAATCGCCCCGTTTCTCGAGGAAGACGTCGCCTTCTCGTCGATCGCCCAGAACGAGATCGGCCACGCGCGCGCGCTCTACGAGCTCGCAGCGGCCGAGCTGGGGACCACGGCGGACGAGCTCGCGTTCGACCGCACGCCCGAGGAGTACCGCTGCGCACCCTTGGTCGAGCTCCGTCGCCTCGAGTGGGCGCGGACGATCGCCCGCCACTGGCTCTACGAGACCGCCGACGAGATCAGACTCGGCGAGCTGAAGACCTCCGAGGATCCCGAGATCGCGGGCATCGCCGCGAAGATGAACCGCGAGGAGGCGTATCACCGCATGCATGCTGAGATGTGGGTCGACCGCCTCTTGTCCACCGACGACGGGCGCTCGCGATTGAAGGAGGCAGTCGACGAGCTTTGGCCCTACGCGCTCGGAGTTCTCGACGACGAGCTGCGCCCGGAGCTCCGTCGCCGTGCCGAAGAGCGGTTGGAGCGCAAGCTTGCCGAAGTCGACGCCGTCCCGCGCGGCGTTCACGAGTCGGAGCTCGCGGAGCTCTTGGAGGAGATGACTTCCGTGCGGCGCTCGGCGCCACCGGGCTCGCAATGGTGACCGCGCACGAGGTCTGGGAGGCGCTCGCGGAGATTCCCGATCCCGAGATCCCGGTGATCTCTTTGGTCGATCTCGGGGTGATCAAGAACGTCACGATCGCCGACGGCCGCGTGCGAATCGACTTCACGCCAACGTTCATGGGCTGCCCGGCTCTGGAGACGATGCAGCGCGAGATGCTCGCGAAAGTTGAAGGACTGGGTGCTGAGGCGGACGTGCGTGTCATCCTCGACGACTCGTGGTCGACGGACCGGATCTCGCCCGAAGGGCGTAAGAAGCTACGTCTCGCCGGTTTCGCCCCTCCCCCGCCTCGAACAGCGGGCAAGCTCGAGCTCGTCCAGCTCCAAGGCAACGGTTTCCGATGTCCGTATTGCAGCTCGACAGACACGAAGCTCGACAACCTGTTCGGCCCGACGCCGTGTCGCTCGATCCGCTACTGCAACGCCTGCCGGCAGCCGTTCGAGCAGTTCAAGACGATCTGATGATGGCGACGTCGGCGTATCTACGGGTAGCGAATCAGCCGCCGCCGCTCGAGAACTACGACCTCTTCACGGAGAACGTGCCGCTCGTCGAGGCGCTCCGTCGAGAGGGCGCGGACGGCCGCGAAGAGGAATGTGCGGCCTTCGGGCGCCTGTGCGGCGGTGAGCCGCTCGAGCTCGGACGCCTCGCGAACGAGCATCCCCCGGTCCTGCGGGCCTTCGACCGCTTCGGCGAGCGGATCGACGAGGTCGAGTTTCATCCCGCATGGCACGAGCTCCTCCGCCTCGGGGTCGAGCACGGCCTCCACGCCGCTGCATGGACGGAGACCAAGCCCTATCCGCACGTCGCGCGTGCGACCCGATTCATGACGCTCGCATACGCCGAGGCGGGCGTCGGTTGCCCGCTCTCGATGACGTACTCCGTCGTGCCCGCGATGCGCTCCGATCGCTCGCTCGCCGACCAGTGGGAGCCGCGGCTCACCGAGCGCGTCTACGACCCGGGGCTGCGCCCGCCAGCGAAGAAGGCGGGCGTCTTGGCCGGGATGGCGCTGACCGAGCGGCAGGGAGGCTCTGACGTGCGCGCCAACGAGACACAAGCGAAGCCGCTCGAAGACGGCGGCTACGCGCTGACGGGGCAGAAGTGGTTCTGCTCGGCACCAATGTGCGACGTCTTCCTCGTTCTCGCGTATGCGCCCGGAGGGCTCACGTGTTTCGTTCTCCCGCGCGTGCTGACCGACGGGCGGCGCAACGGCCTCCGCATCGAGCGGCTCAAGGACAAGCTCGGCAACCATTCGAACGCATCGGCGGAGATCGAGCTGCAAGACGCGTGGGCCGCGCGACTCGGCGAGGAAGGACGAGGCGTGGCGACGATCATCGAGATGGTGGCCCATACGCGGCTCGACTGCGTCCTCGGCTCGACCGCGCTCATGCGGCGGGCCGTCGCCGAGGCGACGCACCACGCGGCATATCGCATCGCCTTCGGGCGGCTCCTGGGCGAGCAGCCACTCCACCAGAACGTTCTCGCCGACCTCTGCCTAGACTCGGAGGCGGCCACTGCGACCGCGCTCCGGCTCGCGCGCTCCGTGGACGAAGGGGATCGCCCGTTCCGCCGACTGGCGACCGCGGTGGCCAAGTACTGGATCTGCAAAGCGACCCCGCCGCTCGTCGCCGAAGCGCTCGAGTGCATCGGCGGCAACGGGTACGTGGAAGAGTCCCCGCTCCCTCGGCTCTACAGAGAGAGCCCGCTTAACTCGCTCTGGGAGGGCGCGGGCAACGTCATCGCGCTCGACTTGCTCCGAGCCGCGGCGAAAGAGCCCGAGAGCGTGGACGCTCTGCTGGCCGAGATCGCCCTGGCCGCAGACGCCGACGCCCATTTGGACGCGGCGGCCGCCCGACTCGAGCGCGAGCTGGCGGACGATGGCGAGCTCGACTACCGGGCTCGACGCGTGGTCGAGTTGGCTGCACTCTCCCTGCAGGGATCGCTCCTCGTGCGCCACGCTCCGCCCGAAGTCGCAGACGCCTTCTGCGCGACGCGGCTCGGGGGCAAGGGGGGCGGTGCGTATGGAACGCTTCCGCTCGGGGTCGACTGTGCGTCAATCGCCGAGCGCCACCGCCCGCGGCTCGACCGGTAGACGGCGGCGTCCTTACAGGCCCGGCTTATACGCCTTGACGGTCGCGCCCTGTGCGCCGTACTTGAGCGCCTTCCGGCGGGTGTCCTCGAATTTCGAGCGCATGTACGTGTTCACGAGATTGCCGTGCTCGATCCGCTCGAACCCGTGCCGCTCCAACATCCCTGCGTACTCTGCGTCCAGCAGAGCGCCGGCAATTCAGCCAGTCCAGAGGTCGATCTTGCGCCGACCCTCCTCGGAGACAGGCTGCTGGATCGTCACGTCGGCAACCTGCAAGCGGCCGCCCGGGACGAGGACGCGGTAGATCGAGGAGAACACGGCATCTTTGTCCGGGATCAAGTCGATCACGCTGTTCGAGAGGACGACGTCGAAGCTCGCGTCGTCGAACGGGAGAGTCTCGGCCTCTCCTTCGACAAAGGTGACGTTGTTCAGGCCGAGCTCCGCTGCGCCCCTGCGAGCCTTGTCGATCATCTCTGGCGTCATGTCGATTCCGGTCACGGACCCTTCGGGCCCGACCATGAGCGCCGCGATAAGCGTGTCCATGCCGGCGCCGGAGCCAATATCGAGGACGCGCTTTCCCGGCTCGAGGCGCCCGAGGACCCAGGGGTTTGCAACACCTGCGAACGACTCGGCGACGAAGTCCGGCACCTGCGACAGCTCGTCCGGGTACCCAAGGTCTTCGGCCCAGGCACGTCCGGTCGGGAAGATGAAGTCCGTCTCCGGCTCTTGCGAGACCGACGCATAGGTCTTCTTGATCTCGGACTTCAGAAGCCCGATGTCGATTCCGACGTCAACGACCATCGGCTCACCGCCTTGCTCGAAGGAGCGCGAACCGTAACATCGGAGGTCTCAAGAGCGCCAGCGGATCGCTACCGCGCGAGCCGCAGCGATCCCGGCCGAACCCGGTAGACGTGTCCGCTTCCATCGGATGCCTCAGCGAGAACACGGTTCAGGTCGTCCTCGGTTGCGACGGCTCCGGCCTCGAGCGTCACTGTCGCCTCGTCGGCATCGGCGTCGATCACGACTTCGGCGACCGGAGCGAGTTGTGTCACCACGCCCTGAATTCGCGCGGCGCACGACTCGCAGCCGGCCTGTTCGACGTCGAAGACGAGATGACTGCTCTCCACGAAGGCGACCTTACCGCGGATACCCTTACGGCCACATGGTCGAGATCTTCTTCTGCCCCACCTGAAGCGGGTACGACACACGGGCCGCGAGTCTCGCGGCCGAGATCACGTCTCAAACGGGTGCAGCAGCCAAGATCACACCCGGAGGACGCGGCCAGTTCGACGTCGTCGCCGACGGAGCGCTGATCTACTCGAAACAGGACAAGGGGCGCTTTCCCGAAGACGGCGAGGTCCTCGCCCTGCTCGTCCCAGCCGCCTAGCGAAGCAGAAAGCCGTCGCCCAGCGGGTCGTCCGGGTCGAGAACGAAGACGTGCTCCCCTGTGCGATACGCGCTCCCCTCGACCTCCGTGACGACAGCAGGGAGCCCCGCGACATCTGCGTCGCCCACGACCCGACCGCGGAACTCAGAGCCCACGATGCCGAGGTGCCGCAACTCAGCGCCGCGCGGAAGCCGGCCTGAGCGATCGAGTAACGCCAATCGCGCCGAGGTGCCGCTGCCGCACGGTGAGCGGTCGACCTCACCGTCCGCGAACACGGTGACGTTGCGCTGCGTCAGCGGCTCCTCTCCTTCCTCCTGCCAGAAGATCACGCCGTAGACGCCCTGGAGCTCGGGCTCCACGGGGTGGACGACGTCCTGCCAGGCCTCGACTTCGTGCTTGAGCTCCCGGCCGAGCTCGATCAGCCGCGGCAGCTCGCTGGGTGCTACCCGCTCCTCGACGGAGGCATAGAACGCGCCGCCGAACGCGACATCCACGGTGCGCTCGCCGAGCTCGACACCCTCGGCCCAGACGAACGCCGGCACGTTGCGGAAGCGCACCGAGCGCACGCGGCCGCTCTCCACCCGTGCCCACGTGTCGAGCCGCCCCGAGGGCACGTCGACGACGACGTGAGTCTCGCCCTCGTTGCGCGTGACGACGCCTTCGTCGAGCGCCCAGGTGACGAGTGCGATCGTCCCGTGCCCGCACGCGGTCGAGTACCCGGCGTTGTGGAAGAAGACGACGCCGAGATCGGCATCGGAGTCGTTCGGCTCGACCACGAAGCAGCCGTACATGTCCGCGTGACCGCGAGGCTCATAGACGAGAAACCTGCGAACGTGATCCAAGCGCTCGAGCGCATCACGGCGCTTGTCCAGGATCGTGCTGCCCTGGGGCACGTCGACGCCACCCGTGACGATGCGAAACGGCTCACCACCGGTGTGGTAGTCGACGGTGTGAATTCGCACTCCTCGACCTTAACGAGCTGAGCCCCCGAGGATCCGTCGTGGAGCGTGGACCCTCGGGCG
>Ga0224510_10000590_pt1 | contig 27301 bp, 22 predicted proteins | sample SF_May12_sed_USG_FD_170161 | JGI IMG/M metagenome (GOLD analysis project Ga0224510, IMG submission 170161) | Sediment microbial communities from San Francisco Bay, California, United States - SF_May12_sed_USGS_4_1 | ecosystem: Environmental > Aquatic > Marine > Sediment | place: USA: California... | reverse complement strand
CATTCTCACCCTTCAGCGCACTCCAGTCGGACACCGGCCAGCACGGGCGGGGGCTCACGTGCTCGGTCCAATCGCATGAAACTGATTATTGACCACCATCATGAATAATCCCGGCTAATGGCTTCAGGCGTATAGCCTGAGATGACTTTGTGTGAGGCGGCGGCCGCACGCTTGAGGAACGCCATGGCCATCAACAACGTGTCCTCGCCTCGCTCTCTGAGCGGCGGCAGGTGGAGATGCAATACGCCCAGCCGATAATAGAGGTCTTCTCGAAATCTGTTCTGGTCGATTGCAGCCTTCAGATCGACGTTGGTGGCCGCGACGAGTCGCGCATCAACGTGAAGAGTTTCCCGACCTCCAACACGTTCAAACGTCCCCTCCTGTAAAAACCTGAGGAGTTTTACCTGTAATGCGGGCAACAGATCACCGACTTCATCAAGAAACAATGTGCCTCCAGCAGCCGCTTCGAGCTTGCCCTTCTTTTGGTTTACGGCGCCGGTAAAGGCCCCCCGTTAATGACCGAAGAGCTCGGATTCCAGCAAATGTTCCGGAATAGCTCCACAAATGATAGGGATGAAGGGCCCGTCCTTTCGAAGGCCGCGTGTATGAATAGACTGGGCTGTGACTTCTTTGCCCGTGCCAGTTTCTCCAGTCAGCAGCACCGGCATTTCGGTTGTCGCAACTTTACGAATGAGGTCAAACACCGCACAAGTGGCTGGGCTAGCTCCTACCATCTCATCCAAGACTTGCACAAACCCCTCCTCAAGTAGAACTAAAACTGATAGACTTTCATGCCGTGACTGCAGGGCGATGCGGGTGTCGGTCTTTCTGTATGACGCATTGACTGCCGATCCCCGAACCGCATGCATTGCCAGACACTCTCCGCATATGGCCCTAGGATATAGCACAATCTAGCCCTACGGCTCTAGCCTGAATACCTGAAGCATTCTACATATTACGTAAAATCTCAGAGATCGTTGCGGATGATATGATGAGGATGTTGTCATTTCCGTGGAGTGCATTTTCTTCCATTCATTCGAATAGATGGTGCTGAATGGCCCTGTTCTACGATCATTCAGAATATTGTGAGGCCATGTACCCACGCCTGCCACTCCGATGCAAGTAGTAGGTTCTTTGCCCATGGGTTAAGGCTTGCATGAGTGGCTCAGATCGAATAGGTATTGCTTCAGGAGTGACCGCTGGTTGATCATGAAACTGCGTCGTATTCCAGTATCCCAGCACCACTCATGGAGGATTGTCCTAAAAAACTGACTCATGGGCAGAGAGACAGAGCACTTGCAATGTAAATGGTTCTATATCGCGATCGGCCGTGCACATGTTGGAGAATTACATGTTCGATTGGATGACGAATTCAGAAATGTGGATGGCACTGGCCACACTCACTGCCCTGGAAATCGTGCTGGGGATTGATAATATTATTTTCATTTCGGTTCTCGTAGGCCGTCTACCTCAACATCAACGGAATCTGGCGCGCCGGATGGGATTGGGTCTTGCGATGGTCGCACGGCTGGGGCTGCTCTTTTCCATCTCACTCATGATGGGCCTGACGACTCCCCTCTTCACCGTGCTGAATCACGCTCTTTCGGGACGGGATCTGATACTCATCGGTGGGGGTCTATTCCTCCTTGCCAAAGCGACTCACGAGATCCATGAGAGCTTGGAAGGAGTAGACGAGCAAAAGGCTTCCGTAGCCCCGATCAGTTTCGGCATGATGATGGTTCAGATCGCGCTGCTGGACATCGTATTTTCCTTAGATTCCGTCATCACAGCTGTCGGACTGGTGGATGATATTTCCGTTATGGCCACCGCGATTATCGCGGCGGTACTCGTCATGCTCTTCGCAGCCCGTTCCATCGGAGAATTTGTTGACACTCATCCGACAATCAAGATTCTTGCACTCTCATTTTTGATTCTCGTTGGGGTCACTCTCATGGTCGAGGGCTTCGATGTGCATGTGCCGAAAGGGTACATCTATTTCGCCATGGCATTTTCGGTCGTCGTGGAGATGATCAACCTCAGAATTCGTCCACGCGCCGCATCCCCTCTAAAGCTTCACAATCGCTACTCAGGTGGGAAAATGGTGTCTCCTAACCAGGAACATTAACAACGACGATTCCCGAGCCACCGGAGATTCCAAGATTGCTTTTCAACTGGGTAGACGGACGGTGACGGTGAACCCTTACCAACCGAGTTGCCAACTCTGACCATCCTGCTCTACAAGGGCATCCGCTTCCTTCGGACCCCATGATCCGGCTGTGTACAGATGCACCTCTCGAGGGACGACGAAGAGAGGGTCATAGAGTCGCCAGGCCGTTTCCGTAAAGTCCGCGGTGACGAACAGTGTTTGGTCGCCGATCATCACGTCACGCAACAACGTTTCATAGGCTTCCGGCAGCTCGCCGCCAAACGCCTGACCATAATCAAACCTGAGCGCCCGATCGGTGAACTTGAACGAGCGCCCGGGAGTTTTCACGGAGAAGCAGAGAGAGAATCCTTCACTTGGCTGCAGCATGATCAACAACCTATTGGAAGTGAGACTGCCCGGTTCCAAGGATCGAAACACCTGGATGGGTGCGGGCCGGAAAGTGACCGCGACCTGGGTGATCTTGCGGGGAAGCCGTTTTCCCGTTCTGAGATAAAACGGCACCCCTCTCCAGCGCCAGTTGTGAATCTCCAATTTCAACGCAACATACGTCTCCGTTCTCGAATCAGGAGGGACACCTCGTTCTTCCAGATAGCCGAGAATCCGCTGACCAGGCACAGCCCACGCCGTATATTGACCGAAGACCACGTCTTGCGTGCGGATTGGTGAAATAGAGCGAAGCACTTTCAGCTTTTCGGCTTGGATCTCGGCCGCTTCGAACGAAGTCGGCACCTCCATGCCGACCACAGTCAGAAGTTGGGTCAAATGGTTCTGCACCATGTCGCGCAACGCGCCGGCTTCGTGATAGTAAGCCCCACGGTGTTCAACACCCAGGTCCTCGGCGACGGTGATTTCCACACTCTCCACGGTATCGCGATTCCACAGGGACTCAAAAATGGGGTTCGCAAAGCGAAAGGCCAGCAAGTTTTGCACGGTCTCTTTGCCGAGATAGTGATCGATGCGATAGATCTGCGATTCCTCCAGGTACCGGTGAAGCCGCATATTGAGCGCACGCGCCGAATGAAAATCATGGCCGAATGGTTTTTCAAAGACCACCCGCACCCACCCGTGGCTCTTGAGCAATCCGGTCTGATCGAGTAGCTCCAATGTGGTAGGCACAATCGTCGGTGGAAGCGCCAAGTAAAAGATTCGATTTTGAGGGAGATTCCTCGTCATTTCAAGACGAGCGATAAACTTGGCGAGCGCTTCGTAGTCTGCCAGCCTGCCTTCACGGAGGGTGTGATAGTACACATGGTCTTGACACCATTGGCGCAAGTCCGTGGTAGCTCGTGTTCCGGAACCGCTCAGCCCCTCATAGGACCACAAGCGGAAGGCTTCCTCACTCAACTCCGGCAACGCAGCGCCGACAATGAGAGTATTCTGCTTTTCCAATTCGCCGTAGGTGCGTAAATGAAAAAGCGCAGGCAGGAGTTTCCGACGAGTCAAATCACCCGTTGCTCCTAGGATAATAAAGAGGTGTGGCTCGACGACTCGTTCCTTCATCTCCACATCAATCTCAAAATTTTCCGTGAAAAACTGTTCTTCATGATCGGACGCAGAGCATCTATTGCTCCTCTCGGCGTCCTCAACCTAGGGTTGAAGACCAATTTGTAAAGATACGCACTGCTGAGCATGCAGAAGCGCTATTCTTCCGGCTCTTCGATCGGACCGGCCCATTCACCATGAGCCAGCGTGACTTCTTGAAATCCCCCATCCGGCCATTGGAACTGTCCCGCTTCATCGACCAGCACGATAAAAGGTTCCGTTTCGCGCGTTTCTCCACGGAACCAATACCACCCCGACCGAGTCGGTGTCTCACCACTCCAACGATAGATCGCCATCGTCTCTCCCTCAGCACTGCAGAGCCTCGGCATTCCTTCTCCTCTTTACTTTTTGGTACAGTCTGCTCAACTTGATTTGTTACCCTATCACGTCATGCTGCCACTTCCAATAGAAGAGGTCCTGCCCTCGATCCGCCGAGCCTTGGAAACTTGTCCAAACGCCCTCCTCACTGCGCCACCCGGCGCCGGAAAGACCACTCGTGTTCCCCTCGCACTCCTCGCAACGTCCTGGTTATCGGGAAAAACAGTCTTGTTGCTTGAGCCGCGGCGACTCGCTGCGCGAGCTGCCGCAGCTCGCATGGCGGAGGAGATCCATGAGCACGTTGGTGAAACCGTCGGCTATCGAATGCGGCTCGACACAAAGGTTGGGCCAAAGACCAGAATCGAGGTTGTCACGGAGGGGATTCTCACAAGGATGCTCCACCAAGACCCATCACTCGAGGCCTATGGCATTGTGCTGTTCGACGAATTTCACGAACGAAGTCTGCAAGCCGACATCGGGCTCACCCTCTGTCTCGAAGCGCAACGACTGTTTCGTCCGGATCTTCGCCTGCTCGTGATGTCTGCGACCTTAGATTGTGCTTCGGTCAGCAATCTCTTGGGCCACGCCCCGATCATCACCTGTGAAGGCCGGATGTTTCCGATTGAAACCCGATATCTTGATCAGCCATCCACTGGACCGCTCGACCGCGCCGTCACTCAGACGATCAAACGCTCCCTCGCGCAGAACCATGGGAGTCTGTTGGTGTTTCTTCCGGGCATGGCCACGATCCGTCGTGTCGAACGGATGCTGCTGGATGCGGAACTCGGATCATCGATACACATCACGCCGCTTCATGGTGAACTCCCTCAATCGATGCAAGATGCAGCCATTCGACCGGCGGCTCACGGATCGAGGAAGATCGTACTCGCCACATCTATCGCCGAAACCAGTTTGACGATCGACGGAATACGCGTGGTGATCGATTCAGGGTGGCTACGCCTTCCTCGTTTCGATCCCCGCTCCGGTCTCACTCGCTTGGAGACGATCCGAATCACCAAAGATTCTGCTGATCAACGTCGTGGCCGAGCAGGACGACTCGAACCAGGGATCTGCTACCGGTTGTGGACCGAAAAGGAACAAGCCGCGCTGGCTGCCCATCGTCCACCGGAGATTTTGGAAGCGGACTTGGCACCGCTGACGCTTGATCTCGCCCAGTGGGGCACACTGGATCCGGAGGAATTATCCTGGCTCACGCCACCACCTCGGGGAGGAATCAGCCGATCCAAAGAGTTGCTCGTGCGGCTCGGAGCGTTTTCCACTGACGGACGCCTGACTCAACATGGTCGGCACATGGCTGCGCTTCCGCTTCATCCTCGTCTGTCTCACATGATGATCCAATCTAGGCCACTGGGGTTGACTGGTCTCGCGTGCGAGGTGGCAGCGCTGTTGAGCGAGCGCGATATCTTGCTGGGGGTGCGTCACGATCAGAACCCCGATCTCCGTATTAGGCTGGATCTTCTCCATGGACAACACGATTCCGTCGGACTGCCAGTGAACCGAGCCACAGTTGAACGGGTGAAGCGGACAGTGCAGCTATGGCGCCGACAACTCAACGCACCATCCGTTAAGGGGGACGACTATGGACACGACCGTTCACAGGCAGTCGGGGTGTTGCTAGCGCTGGCCTATCCAGATCGGATTGCGCAACGACAGCCTGGTGAGGACGCACGCTATCGGCTGGTCAATGGTCGCGGCGCGCAATTCACTGGCCCGAATCCTTTGGCTGCAGAGCCCTTCTTGGTTGTCGCTGATCTGGATGGCGGTACGCCGTGGGCTCGGATTAATCTTGCGGCTCCGATTACGAGAGAGGAAATTGACTCGCTCTATCGCGACCAACTCGTTGTGGAGGAATCAGTGACCTGGGATAAGGCGAGCGGTGCCGTTCGAGCGTCTCGCCGACAGAAACTCGGCGCGGTAGTGACTATGGATGAGGCCATCTCCGAGCCTGACCAAGGCCATATACTTAAAGCCATCTTACACGGAATTTATCAAGCAGGACTTGAATCTCTATCGTTCACCAATGAGCTTCAGAAGTGGCGGGCTCGGGTGATGTGGGTCCGGCACATAGAGGGATCTCACTCAGACTGGCCCGATCTTTCGAACGAGGCACTGCTGATGACATTGGGCACGTGGCTCAGTCCATACCTGGCTGGAATCACCACGCTCGATCGGGTCAAGCGACTAGACCTTACCCCGCCGCTGCATGGCCTTCTCACGTATGAACAACAGCGGCGCCTTGACCAGCTCGCTCCAACCCATCTCGTAGTGCCGAGTGGATCCCGCCTCCGAATCGACTATGAACAGCCAGAATTGCCTGTCTTGGCGGTACGCCTCCAAGAAATGTTCGGATGCAAGGAGACTCCGCGAGTCGCGAATGGGAAAATCCCCGTCATGCTGCATTTGCTCTCTCCTGCCGGACGGCCCGTGCAAGTCACGCAGGATTTAGCCGGATTCTGGAAGCGGGCCTACCATGAGGTCCGGAAAGAGCTACGGGGTCGCTATCCGAAACACCATTGGCCGGAAGATCCACTCAATTCGATTCCGACCGCGAAGTCGAAACGTCGAAGCTAGCCTGACTATACCCCACCGCGGTTCTGTTCCCACACTCGAAATGCCGCCAAGTCTTGCGCGATGCTATGGAGCACCAATGCCAATACTGCTGCATCATCGATCAGTCCGATTCCTGGAATAAAATCCGGCATGAGGTCAATTGGACTCATGATATAGAGCAGGGCCGCGGCAAGAGACACGATTGTGCGCATCGAGAGCCCTCTGTAGCTGCCACGCTTCCAAGCTTTGAGCAATCGAGCCAACAGAGGAAGGTCGGACCAGAGACGACTGATCATTCGCAGGATCTCAAGGAATCTCGTGGATACTCTCATCTTCGCCTCCTTCATGACGTGGCGCTTCTTGACAAGACTAACTTCCAGAAAGACGGCACACAGAATACCAAACACCTCGTGGTTTAGGAAGTGGGCGTTCACTGAACAATGTCGCCAACACGCGATGAAATGCGTTCGGCCGTGGAACACGCTCTGGATTCGGTTCCATCGACCTCATAGATTGCTGTAAGAAATTCTGACGAACCCGTAGCATTATCCTCCATCGCAACTTCTCATTCTTCGGGCAACTCTCACGATCCTGAGTCAGTAATGCGGGTGCGCCCATTCTCTCGGGAGTCAACCGCAATCCGATACAGAAACCATGCGACCAGCATCACCACGACCAGGCCAGGCCAACCACCTAGTGGGGGCGAGGCAAACAGAATAAACGGATCAGAGGCCAAACCGGGCCAGAATCCTGAGAGCGCAATCGGCATCGCGAGCATTATGCCCATCAAGGCTTCACCGGTAATCAGTCCGGCGGAAAAGAGCAACCCTGACTGGGACGACGTCTCAAGCCTGCCATCCAGTTTTCTGCTCGCCAACGCTGCAATCACTCCACCAAGAAAAATAGCCGCAGAGAGTTTCAGCGGCAGATAGATCCCAAGCGCGACCGCCAGGACCGGAAACCGAAACGCGCTGCCGCGACGTTCTTGCACACGATCTACCATAATAACCAGCGCACCGATCGTCGCCCCCAGGCCCACGAGCGGCCATGGTAGACCGGCGCCAAACACACTCCGTGATAGGTTGGCCATGAGGGTCGCTTGCGGCGCTGTGAGCGGATGAGGATGGCTGCTTGTTGGTTCGCCTATCCCGTACTTAGCCTGGAGCAGGGAGAGAACCGGGGCCAACACCAGGGCCCCGGTCACCACTCCAAGAACTTGCATGACTTGTTGTTTCCACGGCGTCGCCCCAACCAGATGACCCGTCTTGAGATCCTGCAGATTGTCTCCACCCATGGCGGCAGCGCAGCAGACGACGGCCCCGATCACTAATGCAGCGGCCGGTCCAGCCGGATGTCCAGCTCCCAAGAACAGGAGCAGCAATAGTGCGGCCATCATGATCGTGGCAATCGTCACCCCGGACACGGGATTGCTGGAACTTCCCACCAAGCCGGCCATATAGGCCGCGACTGACGAGAAGAGAAACGCGGCGATTGCCATCACGAGTGTCATGACCATACCAATCAACCAACTGTCCACAACTCGCGAATAGATCCACGCCATCGGGATAAGTGAGAGCACCAATGGCACGACAATCCACACGATCGATGCATCCTGTTCCGTCCGGGCTAATCCCCGGCTTGCTTCCATCGATCCAGAGGCGCGGTAGTTTGCTCGGAGTGTCTGAAGACTGTTCCAGACCGGCTCACGCAGTCTCGTCAGGGTCCATAAGCCTCCGGCTAACATAGCTCCGATTCCGACATAACGAATCTGCTCGCTCCAGATCGACATGGCGGCCGCCATTCCTGTCCGTTCGGGCGGCAATCCATAGATGAGCCCATAGGTTGGCATCAAGAGCATCCAACCGATGACGCCACCCAGAAACACCACCATGGCAGTTCGCAGCCCTAAGATAAAACCCACGGCGAGCAACGCTGGTGAAAGATTCAGACCACCATAAAACACTGTCTTTCCGACTTGTGCTGCAATTTCCAAGGAATCCGCCCACAATCGTAGACCGCTCTCTCCGAATTTCACCAGTGCACCCAGCACGGCCGAAAATAACAATGATCGAGACGCCGCCGTCGAATCCCGAATGCGAGAAGCATTTCTATCGGACGAAGCCGCCTTCAATACTTCTGCCGTCGCTACCCCTTCGGGAAAACGCAAATGAGCCGTAACAATAAGCGCGCGCCGCAACGGAATGGTAAAGACCACACCGAGTACCCCTCCGACGGTCGCAATGAGAACCGTCTCCCAATAGTCAAAGTCAGACCAATAGCCCACTAGGAGGAGCGCAGGAATCGTAAAAATGACGCCTGCAGCCAGAGCCTCGCCGGATGATGCGGCGGTTTGCACGATGTTATTCTCGAGAATATTGGAGTTGCGGAACAGGCGCAAAATCGCCCTGGACGCAACGGCTGCCGGAATGGAGGCAGACACCGTCATCCCTGCAAACAATCCCAGGTAGGCATTAGCCGCAGCCAAGACGGCGGCAAGAATCACCGACAGCATAACCGCTTTGACGGTAATCTCAGGAAGCTTGACTGTGGCAGGGACGACAGGTTGGTCGTCTTTCATGAGTAGGATCGAGAGGACGCAGCGAAGTGAGTGGGTGTCCCGATGTGCTCACGCCCTTTGGCGCGGAGATCCATACAGCAGACGTTCCTATCGCGCAACAGTCAACCGGTTGAACTATGGTGCTCCACTGCGTCGGAGGCTATTGCCGAAATAATCGGACCGGTACCTTGCGGCCTTTAATGCGAACACGACTCAGGATTTCAATGATGCCCGCGGCCATGGATTCCGGAACATCGACAATGGAAAACCGATCTTCAATTTCAATGGCGCCGATGATATTGGAGCGGACCTTTGCCTCGTTGGCGATGGCACCCACAAGATCGCCCGGCCTGATCCCCACCTCGCGTCCAGCCCCAATATACACCCGTGCCATGCCGGTCTCTCGCTGCCCATGATCTGGTGGTCCTGTCGGTCGACGATCCGGTCGGGAGGGTAGAGTGCGGGACCGGTCGTCGTAGCGACCAGCATGACGGACCGGCCTTCCGAATTCCGGCTGCCGAGCAGGCATTCCTGGAATCTCTTGTTCCGGACGCTCCCCACCCTGAGCCCGAACAAGCAGCTTGATCGCAGCTGCGGCCACATCGGCCGATGAATAGGAGGTGGCCAGTCGATCGACGAGTGGTGCAAACCCATCGAGCTTGCCATCTTGCAAGACCTCGGCCATGGCCGCCTGTATGCGCTCCAACTGTTTGGCGCGAAGATCAGCCACGCTGGGCACCGGCACGACTATGACCTGAGCCTTTGTGTGTTGCTCGATACTCCGTAAGAGACGTTGTTCACGGGGATCAAGGATTGTGATCGCTGCCCCCTCACGACCAGCTCGCCCGGTGCGGCCGATCCGATGGACATAGACCTCAGCCGAAGAGGGCAGATCGTAGTTGATCACATGGGACACCTGTGGAATATCCAACCCGCGCGCGGCCACATCGGTCGCAATCAATAACTCCGTTTGCCCGGCCTTGAACGACTGCATCACACGGTCACGCTGCCCTTGGCTCATGCCACCGTGGATGGCTTCGGCCCGACATCCACGGCCAATGAGCATTGCCGTGACCTCATCAACCTCCAGCCTCGTGCGACAAAACACCAGTGCTGACTTCGCGCCGGCCACGTCGATCACACGGGCTAGCGTGGCCGCTCGATGGGGTCTGGTCACGACATAGGCTGTCTGCTTGACACGCGGGGCAGTGCCGGCCTTGACCGGTTCCTTGGCGATCGTAATCTCGACTGGATTGTGGAGATGCCGGTGGGCGATTGAACGAATTCTTGGCGGCATCGTGGCAGAGAACAAGGCGGTCTGTTTCGTCTTGGGTGTTTGTTGCAAAATGGCATCGAGATCATCAGCGAATCCCATATCGAGCATTTCATCCGCTTCGTCCAGGACGACGATCTGTACATGCTCGAGTTTGAGTACCCCTCGACGAATGTGATCAAGGGCCCTGCCGGGGGTTGCCACGACGATATCCACACCGCGCTTGAGTGCGTGGAGTTGCGGACCGATGGCCTGTCCTCCATAGACCGCCAGCACGCTGACTCGTAACTCTTTGCCATAGCGCTGCACGGCCTCTCCAACTTGGATCGCCAATTCGCGCGTGGGTACGAGTACCAGTGCCGACGGACGTGTTTTGGAGCGATGATCAATGCGCTGGAGCATCGGCAAGGCAAAGGCTGCCGTCTTCCCCGTTCCAGTGGCGGCTTGCCCGAGAAGATCTCGTCCGGCTAACAGCGGCGGAACAGCCTCGCGCTGGATTGGAGTTGGTTCCTCGTAGCCGAGGGCTTCCAAGGTCGTGAGGAGTGACGCCTCCAGACCTAATGAAGCGAACCCCGGCGAAAACCCTGTAGCAGTTGGTGTCGTGGACTCAGATCGCTGGCTAGGTTTCATGGGTGATAGTACTGCCTTTCCGTCGTGGATGAACACACAGGCATCATGAGAGCGATATGCCAATTCATAGGGAGCTGATGTTACGTTGAATGGTGCGACAGCGCAAGGGAGTGTTGTGGCCAATCCAGCCATGCCGCCGCTGTAGAGATGGCGAAGATCGGCTGAGAACGAGTGTGATGAAGAAAAAGATGCCTCGCCCCACCGGATGGGAATTGGCGGCGTGAGACGACATTGCTCCAGAATCATGGGCGGACGGAGATTCTACCCCGCTCCGCCCAACGTCGACGAGAAACTGATCTTGCTCAGAACCTATGTGACCGGGGCATCAGACCGCAGCACCTGCGCTCACATTCTTCTCGAAGCCAGCGCACGGACCGATACGAGCTGGTCTTGTGTCGGCAGAAGGAACATCATTTGTGCGAGCCCACGATACGCAGCTTCCAGCTCACGGCATCGATCCACAAATCGACTGGACGACAAGCGAGGGAAGTAGTCCCGATGCCGTTCATAGAACAGCGCGCGTCTTTTCCAGCGGTCGGCTTTGAAGATGAACAATCTGGTGACCAACTCCAACAGATGCTCCCGAGATAACCGCGTTGGTCCTCCTCTCGCTGGAGCAGGGATGACGGATGTGGATATGGCCAGTCCTTTCGTGACTTCCTTCATAGCGAATTCCTCCTTGTGCTATGTGCTGAACCAGCGTCCTGAGCATCATGCCCACGGGGCCACAGGCGCCACGGGTCTGAACTCATCCTGACTTCACTATATAATCCAGCAACATGAAGGGATGATTAGGACAAGATGAAAACTTCTTCATAATACTCAGAGTAGGAGACGAACCCCTTGTATCGTCCATGGAGGGGCGTCGGATTACAGTCTCATGTGAGGAAAACAGAATCATCGGAACGAGGACGGAGGAAATAAAGAAGTACTCAGGCCACTGACCAGGTACCGGCCTGATGTTTTAGAGGCGAGGTGTCGAAAGCATTGTGCTACGTCAGATGAATCAGACGCCTGGTTCTTTAGGCCTTAAAAGCCGCTATAGCTTCCTCTTCCGTGTTGCACAATTGAACACTTTCTCCATACACGCGGTTCAGTAGATTAAATCCGCTGGCTTCGAGGGCTTCTTTCACCATCCCTTTCGCGGCGGCAATCTTCATCTCTCCCTGCACATTATTGAGATGCTTGCACGCCAGAATAAGGACCCGGATGCCACCACTACTGATATAGTCGACATCAGCCAGGTTGATGACAACTTTTCTGGCGCCCGCGTCGATAATCTTTTGCATTTCCTGGTTCCCCTGCTCGGCCGTCGTGGCGGCAAGGCTTCCCTGCATGTTCACAACGGTGATGCCAGCGTTCTCACGCGAGGTCACGGTCAATGTGTGTCGGGTTCCCTGGTCCATTTTCTTAGGCTCCTTTTCCGGTGAAGATTGCACTAGCTCTGATCTGTTTGGCGCACGCAAAAACTCTATCGCGCCCGGCCTCGCGCATGCCACAAGTTGTGGACAAATCATAGCAAAGACGCGCGCGCGCTTCTACCCTGGCAACAACGGATGAAACGGAACTCTAGCTCCGCTCTTGGACTTTAGAGAGAGCCTCATCCATCGTGGAAGCATGAAGGCTCGTCATCAGCGCTCCGCTCAGTTGGAGTACCGTCCTGACATGGTCGCTCCCTCCACAGAGCACCACCCTTCCGCCCGTTTGCATCATCGCGACGACAGCTTTGAGAATCACCCGCAGCCCAATAGAGGAAATGTACGAAATCTGTGAGAGGTCAAGCACAATCTGCCGTTCGCCTCGCCCGATGTGGTCGGTCAGCACACGCTCCACTTCCGGCGCACTGTTCGTATCGAAGCGGTCCCGTGGGGTGACAATCAGCACGGTCCCACTGTGATGTGTTTCGACGCCCCTTCCGCCCTTCCGAGAGGCTTCCAGTGATTCTTGCGGAAGCCGCCCGACTTTGAGTGCGCTGATTCCTGTCATATCGGTACGGCTACTTGGGGCGGGCGCCCCGGACGCCAGCCTCTTTTTTATCGTCAGCACATTACGCCCCACATTCCGATGGTACGTCACTTCGTCAAACATCGCCCGGACCAGATGAATCCCCAAGCCACCGATTTCACGTTCATGCAACAACATCGACAGATCCGGAGGAGCGACGGATAGCGGGTTAAAGGGAATACCATCATCCCGAATAGTCAGAACAACACACGCATCATGCACTTCGCCTTCTACTTCTATGTGATGCTCCGTCGGGTCATTGGGGAATGCATACTGCACAACGTTGTTCAGCAGGTCATCCAGCGCCATATTGAGGGTGGGGATGAGCGGCTTGGCCCCTGCCCATTGAGCAACATACTGCTCAAACGCAATCTGTAAGTCAGGGATGGCCATCAACTGGTTGGGCATGGTTTGGTGAAAAACCTTGACCGCAACGTCGGACGGAGGGACACCGTGATACCGCAGTCCCAACATGGTGATATCGTCAGCCTGAGGGGCCTCGCCGGCAAACTTCCTCACCGCATTCATGACCTCACTGAGGCGATCGACGACGGAGGCGGCTTGGGACTTGGTAAGGATCGATTTCAATCGGCTATTGCCGAACAGTTCGCGCCGCCTATTATCGGCTTCGGTCACGCCATCGGTGTACAGGAAGAGTTCATCGCCTGGACCCAATTGGATCGTGCTTTCCTTGAACGCGATACCCGACATGGGGCCGACCATAGGTCCGTCTTGGGCCGTCAGCCACTCGAACTGTCCATCCTGCCGCTTCAGCAACGGAGGGTTGTGTCCCGCGTTCGTCGAGAGAAGCGTCCCATCGCGAAGATTCAAGATGCCCAGGTACAGCGTCACAAACATGCAGGAATCATTATCTGCGCTGAGCGCATCATTCACATGGGTCACGATACTGGCGGGCGAGGGATCAGACATGGCCCTGGTCTTGACCATGATCTTGGTCATCGCCATAAAGAGCGCGGCAGGAACACCGTTGCCCGCCACATCGCCGACCACGAAACACAGGCGATGATCGTCGAGCAGAAAGAAATCGTACAGATCGCCCCCGATTTCCAGGGCCGGTTCGAGCACGGCATAGAGTTCCAGCTCCTTCCGATCCGGAAAGGGGGGAAACACACGTGGGAGCATGCTCCGCTGAATATCCCGACCGACATTCAGTTCTTCCTGCATGCGGGCTTTCGCGGCTTCCACCAGCGCCAATGAATCCGCTAAACGCCGCTTGGCATCCTCGGCAGCCTGTTCAGCATTTTTCAACGCCGTGATGTCCGTGGCAATGGCGACAATGCCACCATCGTGCGTCTTCTTTTCATTGATCTGGATCCATTCGCCACTGGACCGGTACTGAATGTAAGGTCCCTGTGGGTTATAGTGCATGGCAAGGCGGTTTTTCACCCAGGATTCGACATTCCCGATCGCCGCAGGAATATCGCCTCGTTCGGCAATGCGGCGAACGATCGATTCGAAGGAGTCGCCTGGTTGGACTTGAGCCCCCGTTCCAGACATCACTTCGCGATACTTGCGATTACAAATCACCAGACGGTCGTCCACATCGAAGAGTGCAAACCATTGAGGGACGCTTTCGATGGCTTCGAGCAACCGCGCATGGCTGTGACGCGCCTGGCTTGATGCGGTGGTGACTTGCCGATCGATGATGGCCAGGAGGGTCGAGAGAGACACCGCGACAACGGCGAGGAGCTGCACTTCGATTCCCGGCGGCGGAGCACTGGTCGTCACGCCCGCAAAGCTGTACGTCGGAATCATCCCGGCCAAATGGGAGGCAGCCAGGGCGACCCCCATGGCGCTAGCCTTTTCCGTCACCCGCCAGTCCCCGTACCGAATGTTCCAGCCTCCGACCAAGAGGACGACAACACCCAATCCGACCATCACCACAATCGAGAGGATGAAAAGGAACAAGTCTCGCTGGACATCAGCTACCTGATGAATCGCCATCAGGCTGGTGAAATGTGTCACCATCAAGCAGGCCCCCATCATCAACCCACCGGATACGAGTCTGAGGTGACTCCCATCATGAGTGCTGATGAGATACACCGCTACGGCTCCCGCCGTCCCCGCGGATAGAATGGAAATAATGGCGAGGCTAACGTCCTGTGCAGCTGGGATCGGCGGGCAGAAGGCCAGGTTCCCGATAAAGTGGATCGCCCAGATCTCCAGCCCAGCTGCAACGGCTCCGACAGTCAGCCACCGTATTTTGAAGGATCCTTGTTCGGTTGCCCGCATCCGTTCGGCAATGCTGAGGATGACATAGGCCGCCGCACCGCCAAGCAGCATCGAACAGACGGCAAGCACTGGATCGCACATTCCCAACACAGCGAAGCTCCAATCAGGACGTGTTTGACATGAGTGCGGTGGAAATCATGACATGTTCATCTGGGTCTATAGCAGCGATAAACACCATCAATTGATGTAACACCTACCACGTTATACCTCATCTCTCAAGTTGGATATCCAGAGAGGACTCCCCATCGCAGCGTGTGAAGGCTGCCGTCAATGTACCGGCTGGTTGAGCCGATCCCAACGCGGCGTGCGTAGATTGTAATCCACAGACCAGTAGATGAACACGACCTGTCCCAGAATCTGAGTCCTGCTGATGGGCCCCAAGAAGCGGCTATCCAAACTCTCTTCTCTGTTGTCGCCCAAAACAAAATAGGCATCCGGTGGGACGATCATAGGCCCGACATGATCGCGCACGTTCCCGGGTGCCAAAGGTTGGTCGGTGTGCTGTACATAGGACTCCGTCATGGGTTCACCATTCACCGAGAGTGCCTGGGCACGGATCTCGATCTGATCACCAGGAAGACCGATCACACGATGCAACAAACGTTTCCCCTCTTCGTCTGGATAGCGGTATAGGACGACATCCCCGCGCCGCGGAGTCGCTGCATGATAGGCAGCCCTGTTCACAATGACGTGGTCCCCCGGCAAGAACGTAGGGATCATCGCCTCGTGAGAAATTTCGAACGTCTGCGACCGGGCTCGCACCACCGGCAAGAGATTCGGAAAGAGATCAGTCACAAAATTCTGACGGAGAACCTGCACCTGAGACGATGTGTCCTGGACCTGCCGTTCATACTCATCGACAAGTCTCTGAACCTCTTCGCTGGACAGGATTGCAGCATAGTGCTCCGCGAGATGCTGCTCCCAGAAGTCGGCAGGGGCCAGATCGAACAGCATCACCTTGAGTGAGCCTGCGAACGATCGCTTGATGCGCTCAAAGTCGGTCGGGAGCAGCGGACTGGCGAGATCCGACTGGAGCTCAAGTTGGCGGCGATACCCCACCACATCGGCCTGATCCACAACCGCCTGGTACAGACGATTAGAAGATACTTCTCGGTGTGCCAGTTGTTGAAAAACGTGCTTCGGGTCTCGGTCGCGGTGTGAAACGGGAGTCGGGGCACTGCTGCATCCTGCCCACAGCCCCATGCATGCAGTCAGCAGGCAAATCCCAGTGCGATTCGTAGATCGATCGAAGTGGAAGGCCACACGTGGGGGGAGTTTGCCGTTCAATCAACACCCTGTTCGTTCTTGGATTGCGGTAGGATACCGTACCAGGCCTGAATGGGGAAGGCCTCGTGGACTCAAATTGTGTTAGCCTGTAAGGGAGAGAGCTATTCCACGTGCCAAAAGCCCTGGCCTGGTATATGGCTTGACAGGAGTACTGAGAAGATCGGGATAGATGATGCGTCTCGTCCTACTATTGGTCATTGTCGGTCTGGTCGTCTTCGGGCCGCAACTCTGGACCAGACGGGTGTTTGCCAAGCATAGTGCGCCCCGGCCTGACTATCCAGGAACCGGAGGCGAATTGGCCCGGCACCTGCTCAATCGTTTCGACATGCAGCACGTGAAGGTCGAACCGACCGAGACGGGCGACCACTACGACCCTGTCATCAAAGCCGTCCGCCTCACGCCCACGATATTCGATGGGAAATCCCTCACGGCGATTACGGTCGCCGCCCACGAGGTTGGACACGCGATTCAAGACCACCTCGATTACCAGCCGCTCGCTGAGCGGACAAAGCTCGTGCGGTTGGCACAGGGAGCGCAAAAGCTCGGGGCGATAATGATGATGGGTATTCCGATCGCGACTGCCTTAACGAAGAGCCCTGCCGCAGGGGTCTTCGTCCTGGTAGCCGGGTTGGCGACCATGGGAATCTCCACGCTGGTCCACTTCGTCACGCTTCCAGTCGAGTGGGACGCCAGCTTCAGACGTGCGCTCCCCGTACTCCGACAGGGAAATTATCTGTCACCCGAAGATGAGCGGGGCGCTCGCAGCATCCTCACCGCCGCTGCCCTGACCTACGTGGCAGCCTCTCTCGCCAGTTTGCTGAACTTGTGGCGCTGGATTGGCTTCTTACGACGATAGCCCATGGCCATCGCGTGGTTGAGTAGGTCCATACCCTGAGCGTGTGAACGATTGAGGCGTGAGAAGCTTGAGCAGAGTCCGAGGCGTGAACGCCAAATCTCGATAGGACCGCTTCCCGGCCATCACGTCTGTCACCGCTTCACAGAGGCGCTGACCCTGACGTGCAAAGGCCCACGAGCGTACGCGAGGAAAGTTGTACAGTAGCCGGGCCAGCCATCGCCCTCTTTCCAGTTCAGGAAGGATCGTCTCAGCCAGTGAGCGGGTATACGCGTGTTTGACGGACTCCTCTTCAAGATGCCTGTCGATCAAGGATTGAGCTGCCATCAAGCCGCTACGAATGGCGAACGAAATACCTTCCCCGGTGACAGGATCGGCGAAGCCGGCAGCATCGCCGACCAACAGGATACGTTCGTCGGCAAATGGCCCTCTTCGCGGTCGGATGGGAATCACAAAGCCATGTCGCTCGACCTGTGTGACCGAACCACAGCCAAGTTGGTCGAGATAGCGCGCCATTGATGATTTGAGGTCGCCTCCCCGCTGCGCCGTCGACAGCACCCCAATCGACAGATGATCCGTTTTGGGAAAGGTCCACGCACACCCATGAGGCAGGACGCCAAAATCAAATCTCGCCGTGCCGTGAAATCTATCCAGTCGATCACGAGGAACCGTCACTTCATACTCGAGCGCCGGAATGAGGACGCGTCCGTCGGCCAACCCCATGTTGCGTGCAACGCTACTGAGCGCCCCGTCGGCAGCTACCACGAACTTGGCCTTCATTGAACCCGCGTGTGTGCCGACCGTGAGAAAGTCGCCCTGAAACAAGACATTCTCTACTGCACATTGTTGATGAATGACGGCCCCAGCTGCTTGTGCAGCTGACAGAAGGGCGTAATCAAACTGATCGCGCATCGTCATGGAGACGATGGGCGTCGGTCGGTGAGTTGTGAAGGACAATCCGGCAGGGAAAAGACTCAACTGCGCGGCATGACAGTCCTGTTCGACCACATGACTCACATCGACGGGCAAGGCCTGCATCGCCCGACCCACGACCCCGCCGCCACAGGTTTTGTATCGTGGCAGCGCGGCCTTCTCCAGAACGGCAACCGTCACGCCCGCTTTTGCCAGACGCCACGCCGTGCATGACCCAGCCGGTCCACTACCGACCACAATGACGTCATACGAGGTATTCATGCCTCACGCGTGTGGCTACTTCGCAGAGATGTGAGTCCCTCTTCACATTCGGGTGCTTCGTCATCACGCAAGCTTCTTTTTGATCACAGCAAGGTTCTCAGGGGTGGAGCGCACCAGGATCGTGAGTCCCTCGGCATCATACTCTTCTGACAAGATCCGCATCCGAGCGCGGACCTCTGCCAGAATGCCTTGAGCCGTAAACGGGAGACGTAACTCCTCGTCGATCATCTCGCGCTCAAAGTATCTCATGATCTGCTCGCGTAATGATGTCAGATCGTGCTGACTTCTCGTGGATAGAAACACAGCGTCGGGATATTCTGCCTTCAGCGAGGCGATCTCGTCCGGCCCGAGACGATCTTGTTTATTCAACACCAAGAGGCTGTGAACTTCTGTGGCTCCTACTTCGGCCAACACCTTCCGCGTGACGTCGAGTTGGGATCGAAACGACGGATCTGAGGCATCGACGACAAACAGCACCAGTGAGGCACAGGCGGCTTCATCAAGCGTCGACCTGAACGACGCCACCAGGTCATGCGGGAGCTTCTTAATGAACCCCACCGTATCGGTCATGAGCACTTTGGGACGCGTTTCGGGATAGAGAGGCCGGATGGTGGTATCGAGCGTGGCGAACAGCTTGTCGGCGACGAGCACATCGATGCCCGTCATCGCTCGCATCAGCGAGGATTTCCCGGCATTGGTGTACCCGACGAGCGCGACTGTCAATTCGCTTTCCCGTCTGGCGCGACGCGTGAGATGCTCGTCCCCGATCGCCGCCAATTCTACTCTGAGTTCTTTGATGCGATCTCGAATTCTGCGCTTATCGAGCTCGAGACTCGTCTCTCCTGCCCCTTTGCCTCCGATTCCCCCCCTTTGCCGCTCTCTGCCGCCACCGGTTTCACGCACCCGTGGCGCAAGATAATTGAGCCTCGCAATCTCTACCTGAAGCCGAGCCGCTCTGGTCCGAGCATGTCGACTAAAAATCTCAATGATGACCCCGGTACGATCGAGCACCGGTACGCCGGCGGCACGTTCAATATTCTTCAATTGTGACGGCGACAGATCACAGTCCACGATAACGATCTGCGCCTGTTCGTGAGGACTGGGTGAGGCCTCGCTGGTGTCACTCCCTTCGCCTTCTGCTGGGTTCTCTACTTCGTCCGATGCAGCCGTCTCCCGCTGGAAGGCCGCTTTGTGCATCGGTCTCTCAAACGACGCCCCTAGGGTTCCAGAACCTCCGGTCCACCGCGCCAATTCAGCGAGCTTGCCCTGACCCAGGACCGTCGCGAATTTATCGGAACTCCGTTTTTGAGTCACCTGGCCCACGACATGGTACCCGAGGGTTTTCACCAGACGTGTGAGCTCGTGCAGCGAACTCTCCAGCTCCTCCCCCGTCACACGAGGGAGCTGGATGGCCACCAGTACGGCATGAGATTGTGAAGGCGTTGACATCGTTTGTTGTTTCTTGGGTCGATGTCGTTGTGGATATGGAGCTGGGACCTGGGATTGCTACACGACGATGTCTTGGCCGTCTTTCAGGATTCCAGCCTATCTGGACCCCATTGTTTCTTCCCTTCTGCTCCCTTACTTCATCTCCGATAGATGTGTGACCGCGAGTTCAGCGTGTTTGGTGGCCACATCAGCATGGCCCCCTTTCCCATGCTCAATGGCATGTTTCAGCTCCCCGATCCCCTCTTCCACATGCGGAGCCTTGCCTGCCTTCAGGGCGTACTCTAGCGCAGCTTCCGCACTGGTTAGGAGTGCGCCCACATGACCCTGTTTGCCATGCTCCACCGCTTCTTTGGCGAGCTTAATGGCATCCTGGTGGTTCTGCGCTTCGAACCTCATCACGTCACGCCGCGCCCCGCCCTCGCCGAATACCGGTTGCAACGGCAGCATGGTGGCGGTGGCGAGGACAAACACTGCGGCCAGCGTGATAACTCGTTGAGTGATATATCGTGTCATTGACATTCTCCCTTCTCACAAGAGGTGAACCGATCTCCGCGACAACCCCTCCTGAACGTGAGGGCTACCGGATGGCGCCTTCCACCTTTAGTTTCGGTCATTGTACCATGCGTGCTCGCAGAACTTCGCCAGGGACATGCACGGTACAGTGCTGAAAGTACACAAGTAATTGACCATTAGGTCAAGCACGATAAGATGCATATCGAGAGCCGCACTCGCACTTTCAACTACACGAGGCGTCCATGAGACACACTGCGAATGCCACCGCTTCGCCCACTGAGCAACGGTCGAATAAGTCCACCACCATACTCTTGGCCATAGCCGGCGTCATGTTGGTCGGTCTGATTTATAGCGTGGTGGTTCGTGACCCACCTGTTTCCTGTCCGAATGAGCTAATCGGCGCATGGGTGACATCGGCGAAAGGATATGAGGAAGGCATGCTGGTCTTCAGCGAGACCGGCGTGGCATTCAGCGTTGGAGTGGACCACCTGGATGCACAGGCCATGCGTCGCCTCGAGGCGACGCCTGATGGACCACGCACGCTGTATACCGTTGTCTATGGTGACTCGCGGCGGGATGAACAAACCTTGTCGTTCTACTACCACACGACAGAGCAGACCATCACCTTCAAGAATCAGGCTCATCTGGTCTGGACCAGGAAAACGGTGGAATCATGATGGGGGTATTTCAACGGAGACAGTTGTTCGTCCATCCCGTGCAATATTGGTTTGTGGTCACCACGTTAATGTACTTCGCCTGTCTGTTGATCGTGCTGTATGCCGTGGTGTTCCTGCCGATAGCACAGCCTCTCTATGACTCGTCTGTGTCTTGGGAGCAGCATGCGCAAATTGCGACACAATTTCTCGAGTTGAACGAACGAATCTGGCCCTGGCTGATCGTGACCTTCCTCGTCCTGCTCCTCCATTCCATGTACTTCATGCACCGCATCGCCGGACCGCTCTATCGGTTCAGCACGCTCTTTCGGTCGATCGGGACCGGTCATCTGCATCAACGGGCCAGATTGCGTAAGCACGACTATCTCCACCGAGAAGCTCAGGCCTTCAACAGTATGCTCGATAATCTGGAGAACAGGATTCAGACCATCAACCTCCATTCGGCACTCGTGACTCAGGCCTATGAAGCGGTTGCCCTGCAGGCTCAGGAGCAGTCATCCGGGCAGATCAATGCTGCGCTTCAGACGCTCGACGAAGAGATCCGACGATTCAAGACCTGTTTGGCCGAGTTCGATCTGAAGACAGAGAAACTCTCCGAGCAACAGCGTTTGCAATTCGCTGATACGAGCTCCACGGACACCTCACCTGCAATCAAGGCGGCCTAATCATGGGGCAACCGCTGCGCACGCCCAGTCAACCAGACCCTCAACCTGATACATCGACCGAATCCTCGTCCTTGACAGAAGCCGTTCGCGTACCTCCGACACTGGCGACGGTACCGCCATCCCAGATGGATCCGAAGCCCCGTGTCGCCCACACCTGCAAACGACGACTCATGTCGGTCGTCCATCCCCTGCAAGTGAGAATGCTGAGCCAGGTGATCGCCTACTCTCTCGTCATCTTCATACTGTTGGCTATCCCGGTCTTCAAGCCCCTGGTGCAAGCGCTCGACAATCCAGCGCTCGCATGGCAAGAGCGTGCTGTCGTGGCCAACGATCTTCTCAGCCTGCACGCCAGATTCTGGCCGTGGGCGCTCGGCGCAAGTGTTGTGGTGCTGATCCATTGCATTCATTCGTTACGGCTCATGCATCGCATCGCGGGACCTCTCTATCGACTCAAGAATGTCTTCCCAAAAATCGGCGAGGGCAACTTGAGTATCCGAACTACGCTTCGCGAAGGGGACTTTCTCACTCCTGAAGCCGACCTTGTGAACCAGATGACGGCGCAATTGCAAAAGAAGATCAACGTGATGAAACAGGCACAGATCATCCTGGCGCTGGATGCGGTTCGGTTCAGGGAATTGGCCGTCGCGAAAAACGACCCTGCGTTGACGGCGTTGGCCAAGCAGATGGAACAGAACCTGGCTGGACTTAAAACCTCTCTCGATACGTTTAAAACACACAGCGGGTAAGCCATCACCATGGAAACTGGGCGTGTATTTCGGATCTTAAAAGAACGGCAACATGCAGGGCAGGTATGGCGGACCGATGCAGTTGATACGCAGGGGTTCACCCTCATTGAGCTGATGCTCGCGGTGTCGATCGTCGGAATCTTGGCGTCACTCGCGATTCCCAACTACATCGACTTTCTTGAAAAGGCGCGGGTGGCCAGGGCCATCGCCGAACTCCACGCCCTCACCAAGGAACTCAAAGGATTCGCGATCGGTGGGGGGGGATACCCGGATACGCTGGCGCAAATTGGACGCAGCACCATGCTGGACCCATGGGGAACTCCGTATCAGTACTACCGGATCAACTGTTCGGCCGACGTTGACGTCACAAATCTTGCCAAACTCAAATTGCGCAAGAAAAATCCCCCTCGCATGCTTCCTGCTGGCGACTTTCCTTCCACAACCGGCGAGTGGCATATCGTGCTTGCCGTCGATACCGGCGATCATCGAGACCTTCTCCACTTGGTTCAAGGTAAAGGCGGTGGCGGCGGTGCTGGCGGAGGTGCCGGTGGTGGAGGTGCTGGTGGTGGCGGGGGTGGCCCTGGCGCTGGTGGAGGTGGTCCGCCCTGTGGCGGTGTCGGAGGAGCCAGAAAAGACCGATTTCTGGTCCCCCTCAACTCGGACTTCGACGTCTACAGCATGGGGAAGGATCGAGCCTCAACAATGCCTCTAGCGGCAGCTCAAAGCCATGATGACGTCCTTCGTGCGAGCGACGGTGGGTTTTACGGCTTGGCCAAGAATTTCTAACTCGTTGGGACCATGCAGGCATCGTTTTCTCGATCACTGTTCCACAGCCGCATTGGACGCCGGCTTCTCGGTCTGTTCGTCCTCTGTGCCCTGGTGCCGACCTCGATTCTCGGCTGGGTTTCGTACCACCAAGTCACGGAGCAGCTCATCGTTCAAACATCGGCTCGTCTGAAACAGGAGAGTAAATCCCAGGGGATGGTGCTCTATAATCACCTCCTGACCTTGGCGGCCGATCTGGATCGTATCGTCGCCGAACTGCCGCACGATGGAACCGTCACCGAAGACGTCACGATCGCGGCCTCCGTCAAAGAGCTGGGGCGGCGATTCCAAGACATTCGACTCCTGGCTGTTTCCGGGGCTGACCGCCCCCGGCTCACACCGGCCCAGATTGCGCATCTGCAAGAAGGAAAGTCCCTCTTGGCGCTGACGCCTTCCTCAGATCAGCTTCCTCAGCTCAGACTCATTCGCCTCATCAGTCCAGGTCGCTGGGAGGCCGGCCTACTCTCTGCCCACGTCGACCCAACATCACTGTGGAGTACGCAGGTCAAAGACGCCCTCCCGGGCAACACGGATCTCGTCGTGGAAGACAGCGAGCGCGGGATGCTCTATTCGACCTTCTCCCAACAGGTCGCCGTCCCCGATTTTCGCCGGCACGACACCGCAGCTCCGATGGGTGAAGGGGTCATGTGGCAGATGGGGACGCAAAAATATGTCGCAGGAGCCTGGTCGATGCCGCTCCGGCACAACTTTTTGAGCGAGCCCTGGGTCATTGTGCTGAGCCAAACCAGAGAATCGGCGTTGGCTCCGGTCGAGCAGTTCCGCCACACCTTCCTGCTCGTCATTGCCTCCGCATTGAGCGTCGTGGTGCTCCTCAGCTTGGCGCAGATTCGACGTAGTTTGCATCCAGTGACGCTTCTCCAAGAAGGAACTGCTCAACTGGCTGGAGGCGATTTTTCCACGCGCGTCACTGTGACCAGCGACGATGAATTTCAAGACCTGGCCGGGTCCTTCAACAGTATGACCGGGAAGCTGAGCCAGCAGTTCCATATGTTGGAGACGATCTCGGCCATCGGTCAAGCGATTCTCTCCAGTCATGAACCGGCGGCCATGGTGAGGATCGTTCAGTCACGTATTACCGAAACGATAGCCTGCGATGCGATCGGCATGTTCCTCGTGGATCCCGAGGGCAGGGGACCCACCGCGCTCTCCGTGCGGTTCCTCAGTGGCCAGGCTGACGAACTGAAAACGTATCAGTGCCAATTGACGGACGAGCATCTCACTGCCATACAGGCTCATCCCGACCACACGTTCGTGATGACGACTTCCATCCCGTCCTATCTGGCGGCCATGCTCCGTCCGGATCTTTCACTCTTCGCCATCTTTCCGATCATCGTGGCAGACACGGTGACTGGCGCGCTAGTTCTCGGCTATCGACAGAAGAAAAAGCCGCCTGCCGACGATATGGGCTATGCCCGCCGATTGGCCGACCAGGTTGCCGTGGCATTAGCGAATAGCCGAGCGATCAAGGCGCAGGTACAGGCACAGATCGAGTTAGTCGGCGCCGTCGACGCGAAGCAGCAGGCCGAAGAGCGCGCAACGATCCTCCAGGCCACCAATCGGTCGTTGGAGACGAAAGAAGAGCGGCTCCGGCATCAACAAAGCGCGACGCTGGCGCTTGTCCAGGATCGCACGGTATTTGAAGGATCGCTTCCCATCACGGTACGGCAGCTGACGGTGATTGCTGCTCAAGCCCTTGCCGTTGACCTGGTCAGCGTCTGGATTTTTGAAGAGCAAACGCAGTCGCTCTACTGCCTCGACAGGTACGAACGAACACCTGATCGACATACATTCGGCAAAAAGCTATCCCGCGCACAGTATCCTCGCTATTTCTCGGCGCTGAATGGTGGGCAGCTCATTGCCGCGGCGCAGGCACCACACGAGCCGAGCTTCATGGAATTGGTCGCCGGCCTCCCCGCCCCTCACCAGATCGGGGCGCGGATCGATGCACCATTCTATACGCAAGGCAAGTTGACCGGAGTCGTTTCAATTGAGCATGTCGGCTCTTCACGCCACTGGGCACCGGATGAGCAACAATTTGCCCAAGCGCTCGCAAATTTCATGACCTTGGTCCTTGAGGCCGCCCGGCGCCGGGAGTCTGAAGAAGCGCTCGCGCTCGCCAAGCTCGCGGCGGAAGATGCGACGAAGGCCAAGGCGGAGTTTTTGGCGAATATGAGTCATGAGATCCGGACACCGATGAATGGTGTGATCGGCATGACGGAGATTCTGGCCCGCACTCCCCTTTCCGAGACCCAACGGCACTATGTGGAAACCATCCACCACTCAGGGGATACCTTGTTGACGCTGATCAACGACATTCTCGATTTTTCGAAGATCGAGGCGGGTAAGCTGGAAATCCAATCAGTGCCGATCGATCTGCGGGATATTGTCGAGCGCACCGTCGAGCAACTCGCCGAGCGTGCTCAACGGAAGGGCTTGCATATCCTTGCAGACTACGATCCGTCGGTTCCGACCGCCGTCATGGGCGATCCCATTCGAATCCGCCAAATCGTCACCAATCTTCTGGGCAATGCCATCAAGTTCACCCAAGAAGGCGACGTGGCCGTCACGGTCACTGCCGAATCGGCCCTGTCCGCGCAGGACGAGGTTCCAAGGATCAAGCTCGCCGTGACCGATACCGGCTCCGGCATCAGTGGCGAGGGGCAAGCCAAACTCTTCCAGTCCTTCTCACAAGTGGATGGATCCTCAACTCGCGTTCACGGCGGAACGGGTCTCGGTTTGAGCATCTGTAAACAACTCAGTGGATTGATGGGCGGGACCATTGGAGTGGACAGCGTGATGGGCCAAGGCAGCACCTTCTGGGTGATCCTCCCCATGCCGCTTCAGGACGGAGTCGCGGCGGGGATTCAGCCCGATCCTTCGTTGGCCGGCGTTCATGTCTGTGCCGCAATCGGTCATCCTGCGACCGGTCGGCTGCTGACACGATATCTTTCGCACTGGGGCATCACATCGAAGGTGGCCGGCAGCGGCGCGGAGTTTCTCGAGCAGGTGATGAGCGAGCTCGCGACCGAGGGGAATCGCGTGGTCGCCCTGGTCGATGACACTGTGACGGACATGACCGATGCAGAATTATTGCAGGCACTGAGATCGGAGGCGACGCTGGGAAAGGCCAAGATCGTGAGATTCGTGTCGTTCATCAAGAGAGCCGAGGTCGAACAGGATCCCACGTTCGGTCAGATGCACTTCAGCACCAAGCCGCTTCGATACAGTGCCTTGCACCAAACGCTGGTGAACGTGCTTGCCGGTCAACCAGTCGCATCGCAGCAAACCCAGGCGGTTTCGACGGCGCCGACCCTGTCCGGTCATGTCCTCCTCGGTGAAGACAACCCGGTCAATCAGGAGATCGCTCTCCTCATGCTGGAGACCATCGGATGCACCGTGACCGTCGCTCAGAACGGTCGAGAGGTGCTTGACCATGCAAAGAAGACATCCTACGACCTCATTTTGATGGATTGCCAGATGCCGGAGATGGACGGGTTGGAGGCCACTCGATTGATTCGTGAATGGGAACAGAGTGGATCTCGAACTCCTATCCCCATTATCGCTCTGACAGCGCATGCGACCCCAGGTGATCGTGAACACTGCCTGGCCACTGGGATGAGTGATTACTTGTCAAAACCGTTCTCGATGGAGCGGTTGCAGGCCGTGCTGTCCTCTTGGCTGCGTCCGAGCACAACTGGCCTGAAACCTGAAGCGGCCCTTGCCCCTGTAAGCCAGATTTCCGTGAAACGCTCCGTGCCG
>Ga0224510_10000589_pt1 | contig 27304 bp, 30 predicted proteins | sample SF_May12_sed_USG_FD_170161 | JGI IMG/M metagenome (GOLD analysis project Ga0224510, IMG submission 170161) | Sediment microbial communities from San Francisco Bay, California, United States - SF_May12_sed_USGS_4_1 | ecosystem: Environmental > Aquatic > Marine > Sediment | place: USA: California... | reverse complement strand
TGCCGAAACCCTAGTCCCAGCGGTTGCGCGCGCGCAATCCCTAGGCCTACATCATTCGGCTATTTCCCTCCGGGAGTCCGGCGAGGCCGAACGACCGGGGAGATGCCCGTCGCTGCGTGTCGCAACGACACTAGGGAACGCTTCCTGAACCCCCGCTGAACGCCCGTTCGGCCGAGGGGATCACGGGTAGCGGAGTTGTCGGAGCGCGGTCACGCGACCGTCGACGACCGTGAGTTGGAACGGATCGTTGAAGATGCGGTCGGCCCGTCGCGAGTCGGCTCGCGAGAGCCGTTGCAGCTCCGCGAGCGAGATCGACACCGTGCCGGGGCCGCCACGACGAAGGAGACTCACCGACGCGAGCGTGTCGAGCGGCAATATTCGCCAGGTGGTGCCGTCGTTGCGGAAGTACCGTGGCACCGTCTCGCCGGCCACGATCACGCCGTCCGCGATCGCGGCCTGGGTCGCCGCACTGCCGGTGAACCACCGGCCGATGTCGATCGTGACGCGTGCCGGCGCCTGATCGGCCCCGACGGAGATGAGCTTGCCGACGGGCGTGCCGTCAGCGATCGGCGGGCCCATGTACGACCGGAAGAGGGCGCGTTCTTCGGCGAGCGTCGATCGCGCCTGACGCAGCTGCTCCCGCGTCTCCTGGCGGCTCGCGGCAGCCACCGACCGGCCCTGTCGCGCCCGTTGGAGATCGCCCTCGAGGGTGGCGATGCGCGTCTCGAGGGACACGATGCGCTCACGCGCGACCGTACTCGCCTCGAGCAGGACCTGCCGGTCATCGAGCGTTTCGGTCAGTTGGGTGTCGAGGTCGTCGGCGCGGTTGCGCTGGTCGATCGCGTAGGCGGCGAGCGCAGCGATCAGGACCAGGGCGAGCACCCCGGCCACGATCGTGGCGATGATCCCCCACCGTCGAGGCTCGATCGCCTCGGGGATCACGATCAGGTCTTGCTCACGTCGAGGAGGCTTCGACGCGCGCGGAGCCACGGGGACGTGATCCTTCGGTCCTCTCGTGGGGGTCTGCACGGGGAAGCGCCTCCCTTCCACGTCGGACGCTAGACCCCCGTTGACCCGCGGGTCAATAGGGCGAAGAGCCCTTCACTCGAAGACCCACCAATACCCCGCCGAGTCGTCGGTTCGCTCCCCGCCGGCCCCCTCGTACAGTCGGCGTGCGGCCGCGTTCCCGGCGTCGGTGAACAGCCACATCTTCGAGTGGCCCTTGGCTCGGGCGAACGCCACGAACGCATCGAGCAGATCCTTGCCGATGCCCCGTTCCCGGTACGGCTCGGCGACCCCCAGCTCGTACAGGATCAACGTCCAGAAGCCCTCGGGGCGGAACAACTCGTAGCCGTACGCGCAACCCACCACGACGTCAGCGTCGATCGCGACGAACGCATGGGCGTGCGGGTCCTGCAGGAAGATCTCAGGAGCAGGCGAAGGCCGATCCCTCAGCACGCGGATCGCGGCGTCGAGCAGCTCGGGCTCGTCGCCTGAGAGCTTCCGGATGTCCACCACGCCCGGAAGCGTATGTCGAACTTGTATGAGGGGGTTTACAAATCGAGTTCTGGCAGCTGTTGGCGCTGGTCTTCCTGGGTGGATTGCTCGACGCCCCGGGCGTCACGGCTCGGGCGTCACTGCTCCCCGACGTCGCGTCCTGGGCGCGGTGGAGCCTCGAGCGAGCCACCGGGCCGTCGGCCGTCGTGGAGCGTGCGTCGAGACTCGCCGGGGCGCCCTTGGCCGGCGTGCTGATCGCGATCGTCGGTGCGACCTCGGTGCTCTGGATCGACGCTGCATCCTTCCTCGTGTCGGCGGCGCTCGTCGCCGTGAGCGTGCCACGGAAGGATCGAGGCTCCGCCGTCGACGGTGACCAGCCGGCCAGCGACATCGGTGAGTTGCGTGAGGGGTTCGTTTTCCTACACCGTGACCGGACGCTGTTCACCCTCGTCGCCGTGCTGACATTCACGAACATGCTCGACGCGATCTCGATATCGCGCTGCCCGTCTACGCCGAGTGCGTCCACCACAGCGCGGTCAGCCTTGGATTGATGATGGGCCTCATGGGGCTGGGCTCCGTCATCGGCGCGCTCGCGTTCAGTGCGTTCGGCGAACGGCTCGATCGGCGACGCGTGTTCACTTGAGGATTCGTCGGGGCGACGCTGTGGTATCCGGTCGCGGCTCTGTTCCCGCCGTTGGGCGCGATGCTGGCGGCGAAGACGATCTCGGGGGTCGCGGCCGGTCCCCTGAACCCAGTGATCGACACGGTCTTCTTCGAACGCGTGCCCGACGGCATGCGTGGCGGGGTGCTGCGCGTGGTCGTGGCGTCGGCGTGGCTCGCGATGCCGCTCGGTGTGTTGATCGCGGGCCCGGCGATCGAGGTGGTGGGACTGCGAGCCACGCTGCTCGCGACCGGCGGGCTCTAACTCGGCGTCGTGTTGGTGTCGATGGCGAAGCCGGCGCTGCGAGGATTGAACGACCGCCCGCCGACGGCCGGCTCAGGAGCCGCCGGCGACGGCGGGCAGGATGCTGACCGTGTCGCCATCAGAGATCTCCGTCTCGAGCGATCCCAGGTATCGCACGTCCTCGTCGTTCACGTACACGTTGATGAACCGGTGCAGGCCTCCATCGTCGGAGATCACGTTCTTCGTGATGCCCGGATAGCGGCCCTCGAGATCGGTGAGCACGTCGCGCAGCGTGGCGCCGTCGGCACCCACCTTCGCCTCGTTGTCACTGAACTTGCGAAGGATCGTCGGGAGTTTCACGGTCACGGCCATGGTCGTTCGTCTCTCCTGTGTCGGTCGTCAGTCACGTCGGTCGTCGTTCACGAGCGCGCGGGCACGCCGCAGAACGCCTCGTAGTCGATCAACTCGGTGATCGTCGGCTCCTTGCCGCAGACGGGGCAATCGGCGTCCCACCGGATCTTCACTTCCTGGAAGTCCATGTGCAGGGCGTCGTAGAGCAACAGCCTGCCCTCGAGCGTGTCGCCCTCGCCGGTGATCAGCTTGATCGCCTCGGTCGCCTGGATCGAACCGATCACACCGGGCAGCACGCCGAACACGCCCCCTTCCGCGCAGCTCGGCACCGTGCCCGGCGGTGGCGGCGACGGGAACAGACACCGATAGCACGGCGTCTCCTTGCCGGGCATGAACACCGTGGCTTGGCCTTCGAACTGATAGATCGAGCCGTACACGAGTGGCTTCCCCATGAACTGGGTCGCGTCGTTGACCAGGTAGCGCACCGGGAAGTTGTCGGTGCCGTCGACGATCACGTCGTACCCGTCGAACACTTCGTAGACGTTGGTCGAGAACAACAGGGTGGCGTGCCCCTCGATCTCGATCGTCGGGTTGATCGAACGCAGGTGCTCGACCGCGCTCTCGATCTTGGGCCGGCCGATGTCGTCGCTCGTGTGCAGGATCTGGCGCTGGAGGTTCGAGACGTCGACGGCGTCGAAGTCCACGACGCCGAGCTTCCCGATGCCGGCGGCCGCGAGGTACATCGCGATCGGCGAGCCGAGCCCTCCGGCGCCGATCACGAGCACCGAGCTGTCGAGTAGCTTGCGCTGACCAGCACCGCCGATGTTGGGCAGGATGATGTGGCGCGCGTACCGCTGCACCTGGTCCTCGTCGAACATCGGCGTGCGGGTCATGTCACGACCAACTCCTGCTCGGTGACCTCACCGTCGGCGATGGCGAACGATCGGACGACCGGCCGCTCGCGGTCTGCCAGCGACACCAAGATGTACCGCGCCTCCGGGTAGAACGCCAGCCTGATGTCGGTCTCGCTCGGGTACGCGTCGGAGTGCGTGTGCGAGTGGTAGATGGCCCACAGCTCCCAGCCATGTTCCTCGATCTCATCGAAGACACGGAGCTGCTCCTGACCGTCGAGCCGGTAGGTCACCGGGCTCGCGTCGGCGTTGGTCATCGGGAACACCTTCACCGGCACCCCGTCGGCTGCCGCGATCACACCGCAGCATTCATTCGGGAACTCGCGGATCCCCTGCTCCAGGATCTCCTTGTAGAAGACGCCGTCAAGCTCGCTCAACTCTTCGCTCCTCGGGATGCGTTCGCGAACGGGAGCCGGTGACCCGCCGCTGTTGCAGGTGCAAATGCTACCAGTGGGGTCGGTTATTCCTCGAGCCTGCCGAACACCATGACGCGCCCGGGGGTGCCTGCGACGACGGTTCCCACCGCCAGGGCCGGGACGTCGCGAGCGTCGAGCGCCGAGACGAGCGCTTCGGGGTCCTTGGTGGCCACGAGCAATCCTCCGCTCGTCTGCGCGTCGGCGAGCAGCAGCTGCTCGGGATCCGTGAGGTCGCCCCACTCGACGTGCGGGCCGACCGACGCGTGGTTGCGCTGCGTTCCGCCCGGTACGATCCCGCGGCGCGCGAGGTCGAGCACCCCCGCGATCACCGGCACCGAGGAAGCGTCGAGTTCCGCGGCCACACCGCTGGCGAGCAGCATCCGGTGAAGATGCCCGAGCAAGCCGAAGCCGGTGACGTCGGTGGCCGCGTCGGCGCCGAGCTCGTTCACGACTTCGGCCGCCGCTCTGTTCGGCGTGGTCATGACGTCGATCGCCGTCACGACGAGATCGTCGCTCGCGATGCCGCGTTTGATCGCGGTCGAGATCATGCCGAGACCGAGCGACTTCGTGAGCACGAGGCCGTCGCCGACGGCGGCGGTCGAATTGCGAAGCATGCGAGCAGGGTCGACGAACCCGAGCACGACCATCCCGTACTTCGGCTCGGGGTCGGTGATCGAGTGCCCGCCGAGCACGGGAAAGCCGGCCGAGTTCGCCGCATCGCTTCCGCCCTGCAACACCCGGCCCAGCATCTCGAGCGGCAGATCGTCGACCGGCCAGTTCGCGATGTTCAGGCCGAGGAACGGCGTGCCGCCCATCGCATACACGTCGCTCATCGCATTCGTCGCGGCGATGCGTCCCCAGTCGTACGGGTCATCGACGATCGGCGTGAAGTAGTCGAGTGTCGCGACGATCGCTCGCTGGTCATCGAGCGCATAGACCGCGGCGTCATCGCCGGTGTCGGCAGCGACGAGCACGTCGAGCGTCGCGTCAGGGAGCGTCACGGTCCCGAGCACCTCGGTGAGCTGGTCGGGGCCGAGCTTGCAGCCACAGCCGGCGCCGTGGCTGAACGAGGTCAGTCGTCGTTCGGTCTGCACATGCACGAGCTTACGAGGGCGGAGTGCCCCATATGCCGGTGGTGTCAGGACTGCTCGCGAGAGCGCCGGGTGATCCGAACCAGGCTGGCCGCGACGAGGTAGAGGGCGGCGCCGAAGGCCGCGTTGGCCGCACCGAGGAGGGTCGCCCCGACGATGGTGCCGACGTCGGGGTTCGATCCGTCGGCGAGGAGGATCGACACCCATACGATCGCGCCCACCGGCACCGACGCCTTCCACCATCGACCGAAGACACAGCCGAACACGATCATCGTCGGGATCACGACTCAGTATGGTCGCTTCCGGTGGGTGGGGACATCGGTCGGAAGGCCCTTCTCGAAATCGGTCAATGCTCCTGACACCCTCTTGAGCAGACACTCGGATTGACCGGTGTCGGGAGGTTTCCCTAAGCTGTAACCGATGGCTTCGCCGGTATGGTCTCGGGGACCTCCGTCGGCGCCTTTCCGAGGTCCAGCCCGCACTGAGGAAGGGACGTCAGATGAAGCGAACCATCATCGGGCTGGTGGCTGGCATCGTTCTCACCGCCGGGATCGCCGTGGCGACGCCGAGTCGAGGCTACGTCACCAGGCTCCTCGGATCAACAAGTGTCGAGTCGCTGTCCATCCAACCCTCCGGATCAAGCACCGCGCTGTTCGTCCGCGCTGCGTTAGAGCCGGGCGGGACCACGGGATGGCACTCACATCCGGCACATGTGTTCGTGCTCGTGAAGACCGGGAAGGTCGCCATCCTCAACGGGGATGACTGCACCCGCTCGGTCTACCATCAGGGCGACGTCTTCGTGGAGACGCCGGGACACGTCCACAAGGCGATCAATGCAGGGGACGAGGGGACGGTCCTGATCGCCACGTTCGTCGGATTGCCGCCTGACACCCCGGCGACGACCGACGAGGCGAATCCTTGCCTCACCTGATCGACGGGCAGAGGATGCCGGAGGCCTCGAGGGCCTCCGGCTCCGCCCGACCGACACCCTTCACCAGGGAGTGATCGGTCAGGAGTTCGCCTCACGAGCCGACTCACCTGAGAGGCGATCCGCAGGCACGATCAGGCGAGGAACGACGCCATCGTGGCCCATTGTTCTCGGTCGTCGTTTCGGAAGGCGCGGGTCTCAGCCATCGTGGTCGGCCCCAGCACCCTGTTGCGACCGGGCAGCGTGATGCGGATCTGTTCGAGATCACGACGGGAGAACTCGCACGTCTGGGCGTTCGGTTCGACGCCGTAGAGCGCCGCGCCGTTCAACCGAGGATCTTCGCCTTGAGCTCCTTCGTGAGCATCGGGTAGCCGTAGCGCTCCCGGAACTCGGGCGAGATCTGGAACGACCTCATCGCCTGGATCATGGGCTGCGGGGATCCGTAGAACAGGCCGGTCGGTGCCCCAGAGCACGTTGTCCTCGCCGACGTACCGAAGCAGCTTCCCGAGGAAGTGCGCAGCCTGATCCGGGTAGCGCATCACGAACCACCACGACGTGCCCATCTCGGCGTAGACGTTCTCGTTCGGACTGACGCCCTCGCGCTCCATCGACCAGATCAGCCGGTTCGTGCCCATGGTGCGGGTGGCCTTCGTGTACGGCACCTCGGGCACACCTGCCTCGAACCCGGAGTGATACGCGACGAAGTTGATGTCGGGATGCCGCTCCGCGGCCGGTCCCACGTCGTCGGGCGAGGCGAACGGCGACCCCAGCGAGAGCCCTTTGTGGATGCAGATCGTGTCGGTGCCGATCTCCTTGGCCTTTCGGATGAACCGCTCCCCACCTGCGGCCGGCCCGGGTCACGGTCGTCGAGCCACCACCCGTTGCCGTCGCCCTCGAACGCGTCGGGGAAGTGCGTGAACGTCTTCCAGGCGGCGACCGGGTAGGCGTTGGCCGTGTGCTCCATCGCGGCGAGCGCAGCCTCGAGCTTCCCCACGTTCGGCAAAGCCTGGCCGTGCAGCAGGATGCGCTCGTCGCGACACAGCGCGGCGGCGACGGTGCGCGTGAAGTCCATGACGTCGTGGGACTGCGGACTTCCCTCATGGAAGATCGGCAGCGACGCGACATGCCGATCCGGTCTGCATGCTCGAAGGACCACGCCCGGGCACGGGCGATCGTCTCGAGGAGCACGGGCGGCAGCTCGGCTTCCGGATCGGACTCCCCGTTGGAAGCCGGACCCAACTCGATCGGGAGTCCCGGGTCTCGTTCGTCCTCACGTGCCAGCCCGCCCTCCCGGCTCGGTACGTGTTGAGGTGACTGTGGCACAGCACGAAGGGTTCCGCGAGACACTGTCATCGATGCGGGTCGCGGTGGTCGGACACGTCGAATGGATCTGGTTCGGGGCGGTCGATCGCATCCCGGGTGCGGGCGAGATCGCGCATTCGACCGACGACTGGGAAGAGCCCGGGGGCGGCGGGGCGGTCGCCGCGGCGCAGCTGGCGAGGCTCGCTGGCAGCTGCGATCTCTTCACGGCGCTCGGCGAGGACGATCTCGGAGCACGGGCGGCGCAGGAGCTCGCACGACTCGCCGTCGACGTGCATGCCGCCGGCAGGAGCGACCGCACACGCCGAGCCTTCACGATGGTCGATCCAGCTGGCGAGCGCACGATCACGACGCTCGGGCGACGACTGGCTCCTCACGGTACCGACCGGCTCCCGTGGGAACGCCTCGAGGGGGCCGACGCCGTCTACGTCACCGCCGGCGATGCCGACGCGTTCCGAGCCGCCCGCCGCGCGCGGGTCGTGGTCGTGAGCACCCGGGCCTTGGAGGAACTGCTCGACGCCGATGTGATCCCCGACGCTCTCGTCGGCAGCCTCGGCGATCCGGCCGAGCACGTGGACGTCGACCTCCTGGCGTGGCGGCCGCCGCTGCTCGTGCTGACCGAGGGAACGTCGGGCGGCCGATACCGCACCTCGAGCGGAGGAACCGGGCGCTACGAGGCGGTGGCCGTCCGCGGCCTCGCTGGGGACGCCTACGGTGCAGGTGATTCGTTCGCCGCCGGACTCACGTTCGCGATGGGCTCGGGGTGGGAGCTGGACCGCAGCCTGGCGTTCGCGGCCAGGTGCGGGGCCGCGTGTGCGTCGGGACGAGGTCCGTACGCGGGGCAGTGGGACGGCACATGAGGTAGGCCGGATCGCCCGCACAAGACCACGCCGAGATCGCCCGAGCCTCCACGGGATCGCCCACGGCCGGGCATATCGTGACCGGACCGCTCGCCGGGCATGGCGCTTCGAGCCCGCCCCCTTCCCCACCACCGAGGTCGAAACGATGCGCGGGAAACACCGACGTCGGCGGCCACCCCCCGGGCCCGTCACCCGCTCGACCCTGCTCGCCGGCGTGATCGCGCTGAGCATGGCCGTGCCTCACCAGGCCGGAGAGGTGCCCGTCACGAGCCATCGTCGCGCCCGCATCCTGCCGCACGCATCGGCATCGGCACCCAACGTCGCGGCGTCGTCCACCGATCTGCCCGGGGAAGCCGACGGGGATCCGCGGCGGTTCACGATCGCCGCGACCGGCGACATCCTGATCCACGAGTCGCTGTGGGAGCGTGCGGCCAAACTGGGGGTCGAGGTCGGCCGGGCGTTCGACTTCCGGCCGATGTTCCACCGCGTACGGGGACTGCTCTCTGAAGCCGACGTCGCGATCTGCCATCTCGAAACGCCGGTGACGACCGACGGAACGCTCTCGAGCTATCCGGTGTTCGCCGCCCCACACCAGATCGTCGATGCGATCGCCGATGCGGGCTACGACTCGTGTTCCACGGCCTCGAATCACTCGCTCGACCAGGGCGCCGGCGGCATCGACGCCACCCTCGATGCGCTCGATCGCGCCGGGCTCGCGCACGCCGGCACCGCTCGCAGCCGTGCGGAGTCGAGGCGCATCACCATGCTCGATGTCGACGGTGTCGAGGTCGCGCAGCTGGCTTACTCGTTCGGCTTCAACGGGTTCATCCCCGAGCACGACTGGCAGGCGAATCGGATCCAGATCGGGCGCATCCTCGACGACGCCCGGCGTGCCCGGGCCCAGGGCTCGCGCTTCACGATCGTCAGCCTGCATTGGGGGGTGGAGCCGCTCTCGAGCCCCACGGCCTTCCAGGTGCGGGTCGCCGATCGTCTCACGAGGTCGAGGTTCGTCGATGCGATCGTCGGCCACCACGCGCACGTCGTGCAACCGATCGAGCGCCTTCACGGGAAGGTCGTCGCCTACGGCATGGGCAACTTCCTCTCCGGCATGCGGCCGAGCGAGCTGTGGCCCGACGGCGTGGACGACGGCGTGATCGTGGTGCTCGACGTGGAGCTCCGCGGCGATGCGTATCGCGTGAGGAACGTCAGTACCGTGCCGACATCGGTCGCCGGCGGGACCTGGCGCATCGTGCCCGGCGCCTGACCCACGGACGAAGGCGCATACTCCCGCGGTGGACATCGCGGGGTTCCTCCACCGCTACCCGCCGTTCGACGCCTTGACGCCGGAGCGGCTCTCCGAGGTCGCCCGGACGGTCGAGATCGAGCACTTCCCCGCGAACACCGTGATCCTCCAGGAAGGCGGCGAGCCTGCGACCGCCCTGTACGTGATTCGCAAGGGCGCGGTGGAACTGCTCGATGGCGGGCGCCCCCTCGACCTGCTGCTCGAGGGTGAGATCTTCGGACAGTTCTCGCTGCTGTCGCACGACGTGCCGTCGCTCACCGTTCGGGCCCAGGAAGACACGCTGTGCTACCTGATCCCCGCAGCCACGGCCGATCCGATGCTCGAGTCAGACCCTGGTCGCATGTTCGTGATCGGGAGCATGCGTCGGCGCATCGCATCGGCGACCGGCGCAGCGGTCGAGGCGCCCGACGCGCGATTGGCGCCGGTGTCCTCGCTCGTGCGGCGAGCCCCGGTGACGGCCGACCCGGCGATGCCGGTCGCCGATGCGGCCGCACGCATGGCCGCGGAGCGGGTCTCGTCGCTGCTCGTCCCGACGTCCGAGGGCTGGGGCATCGTGACCGACCGAGACCTGCGCACCCGCGTGGTGGCCACCCGGGCGGGCTGGGACACCCCCCTCGAGGCGATCGCGACGTCTCCCGTCCGAACAATCCAACATGACGCTCTCGCGGGCGAGGCGCTGTTGGTCATGTTCTCCCACGGGGTGCATCACCTCCCGGTCGCGGGTCCCGACGGAGCGCTGACGGGAGTCGTCACCGACACCGACCTCATGGGGCTCGGCAAGCATTCGCCGTTCGCGATGAAGAGCGCGATCGAGCGATCGGCCTCGCCTCCGGACCTCGCCGCTGCCGGGCTCGACCTTCCCCGACTGGTCGTCGCGATGGTCCACGCACACGCCGACCCGATCGACGTCGGCCGGATCGTGGCCATGGTGATCGACGCGATGACCGACCGCCTGCTGTCACTCGCGATCGAAGAACAAGGCGATCCGCCGTGCAGCTGGGCCTGGCTCGCCCTCGGCAGCGCGGCTCGCCACGAGCAGGCGCTGCACACCGACCAGGACCACGCCCTCGTCTACGATCCCGTGCCCGGCGATCCGGACCCCGATCCCTACTTCTCGGCGCTCGCAGCGTCGGTCACCTCGGGTCTGGAGGCCGCGGGCGTCCCCCGGTGCCTCGGCGACGCGATGGCGGTGCACCCGACCCTGCGGCGACCGCTCGGTGAGTTCGCGGAGCAATTCGAGGCCTGGATGGACAGCCCGGACGCGCATTCCACGGTGCTCTCATCGATCGGGTACGACTTCCGGCAGGTGGCAGGGCCGCTCGATGCAGAGCCGACGCTCGACGCCGCGATGCGCAGGGCGCGCGCGCGGCCGGCCTTCGTGCGGCAGATGGCCCGCCGCGCTCTCGACCTGCGGCCGCCCACGGGGTTCCTGCGCGACCTGGTGGTCGAGGCCAAGGGCGATCACGCCGGCAGACTCGACGTCAAGCACGGTGGCATCACGATCGTGAACAACCTGGGGCGCGTGTGGGCGCTGCAGGCCGGCGTCACACAGAAGGACACGATCGGGCGCCTGCAGGGCGCGGCAGCGGCCGGCGTGCTCGAACCCTCGCTCGCGACGGAGCTGAGCGAGGCCTTCCACTTCCTGTGGGACGTGCGCCTGGACCACCAGGTGCGCCAGGCGAGCGCAGGCGAGCGGCCCGATGACTACGTCGACCCCGGCGCCCTCGGATCGTTCTCGCGCAGCGGGCTCAAGGAGGCGTTCCGCGCGATCGCGCGCGCTCAGCGCACGCTGGGCTCCCAGGAGGGCCTGAACCCGGGTCTGCGGTGAGCGCGGCCGCTCACTCAGTCGAAGTAGAGATCGGTGCCCATCGCGTGGAAGCCGCCGTCGACGTGGATCAGCTCGCCCGTGATGCCACGAGACAGGTCCGAGAGCAGGAACGCCACGGTGTTGCCCACCGGGGTCGGGTCGGTGACGTCCCAGCCGAGCGGCGCACGGCGACTCCAAGAATCGGTGATCGCGTCGAACCCGGGGATGCCCTTGCCGGCCATCGTGCGCAGCGGCCCCGCGCTCACGGTGTTCACCCGCACACCCTTGGGTCCGAGATCGCGGGCGAGGTAGCGCGTGACCGACTCGAGTCCGGCCTTGGCCACGCCCATCCAGTCGTAGATCGGCCACGCGACCCTCGCATCGAAGTCGAGGGAGACGACCGAGCCGCCCGTTCCCATCAGCGGCATCATGCCGTTGGCAAGCTCCTTCAGCGAGAACGCGCTGGTGCGAATGGCGGTCGCGACGCTGTCCCACTCCGTGTTGAGGAAGTTGCCGCCGAGCGCGTCGGCCGGGGCGAACGCGATCGCGTGCAGGAACCCGTCGATGCTTCCCCACCGGGCCGCGAGCTCGTCACGTACCGCGGCGATGTGGTCGGGCTCGTTCACGTCGAGCTCGAGCACATCGGGCGGGTCGGGCAGGCGTTTGGCCACCTTCTCCGTGAGGCTGACTCCGCGCCCGAAGTTGGTGAGCACGATCTCGCCACCTTGTTCCTGCACCGCACGAGCCGCCGAGAACGCGATGGACTGCGGCGTGAGCACGCCCGTGATCAGGAATCGTTTCCCCTCGAGCAGCACGCCTCTCCCCTCAGCGAGCGCTCACGCGCTCGCGTCGACGACTTCCCACTCAACGTTGCCCTGGTCGTCGCTCTGGGTGACCTGGATCGTGAACGTCGTGCCGGACTCCTCCTCGGCCGTACACTCGAACGTGGCCCCGGTTTCGACCTCGACGTCTGCCGGGCAATCCACCGCCGTGATGACGGCCTGGACCTGGTCGGCGATATCGGTCTTCAGCATGCCCTCGAGGCCGTCGGTGTCGAGCGTCTTCGTGCATGCGGCCACGGCGATCGCGAGCACGGCGATGCCGGCCAGGCGGAGGGAGCGCGAACGCATCGACATGCCGAGGAACCTCCTGCGGGTCGGGCGAGTGGTGGTCCGAGCCTATCGACGGCGGAACCAGGGGGCAAACGGCGGCTTCAGTCCTGTCCGAGGATCGCCCACTGTGCGGGCGTGACGAACGGGAGGGTGTAGTAGCTGACGCCGATCGAGCCGGCGTCGCGCACCGCCCGAGCGAAGGCGCGCGTCTCGGGATCGGTGGCGTCACGGGCGAGTCCGCCGATCACATGGATCGGCACGGCGTCGCTGCCGACCCCCTTTCGGATCTCCTCGACCGCCTTCGTGACATAGGAAGCGGTGTCGGCGGGGCCGTGCACTCGGTACGTGTAGTAGGTCATCGGCAGCACGGCGTCGTAGGTGCGCGCGAGCTCGCCCCATGGGAACCCCGGCCAATACGTGCGGTCGTCGACGAGGCGCACCGGCGACGGCACGATCGCTCCGAGCGGGTAGCGGTCCCCGGCGATCTGGCGCATGCGGTCGGAGAGCCGCATGAGCCGCTCATTCCGCCGGAGCGGGTCGCGCACGGCGGACGACTCGATGTCGAGAGCGAACCCGTCGAACCGGTCGCCACGTGGGGTCGCGAACGCGATCGCAGCTCGCGTGCGGGCGCGGTCGACCACCAGGTTCGTGAGGTGGGGCAGGTACCAGGCCACCACGCGGACACCACGGTCGTGGGCGGCATCGATGAACAGGGCCGTCTCGTCCGGGAAGACGAACGGCACGTTCCTGTCGCCGTTGGAGGTTTGCAGGTAGAGGGTGGTGGCGCCATTGGCAACCATCGTGTCGAGCGCCCCGATCGGATCGCTCCAGGCCTCGTCGTCGTGGATGTCGACCCAGACACCGAGGCCCTCGAACGGTTCCGTCACGGGATCCGTCCGCACGAGAGGCTCGGCCAACTCGGAGCTTGCCTCTCCCCCGGCCCGCAGGGCGATCGCCGTGACCACGCCGAGTACGGCCACGACGGCGACCGCGATCGTACGGGGGGAAGCCGGATGGACCATCCGAGGCAGCCTAGCGCGTGGCCCGTACCATGCTCGCCATGGATCTCGGGCTGGACGGTCGGGTCGCGATCGTCACGGGGGCGTCGAAGGGGCTCGGACTGGGCGCCGCGCGGGCGATGGCAGCCGACGGCGCACGCCTCGTGCTCTGCGCTCGCGATGCCGATCGGCTCGAGCACGCGGCGGCCCAGCTTCGGACCGAGACCGTGACCGTCGCAGCCGATGTCGCCGATCCCGCGACGCCGGCTGCTCTGGTCGGGGCCGCGCTCGAGCGGTTCGGCACGCTGCACCTGCTCGTCGCGAACGCTGGTGGACCGCCCCAGGCGCGAGCGCTCGATGTCGACGATGAGGCGATGCGTGCGGCCGTCGAGGCCAACATGCTTGCCTCGATCCGACTGGTGCAGGCCTCCGTGCCACACATGAGGGAGGCTGGATACGGCCGCATTTGCCTGGTCACGTCGGTCGCCGTGAAGCAGCCGATCCCTACGCTCGCATACTCCAACGCCGCTCGCACCGGGCTGTGGGCATGGGCCAAGACCGCCGCGCAAGACCTGATCGATGACGGCATCACGCTCAACCTCGTTTGCCCCGGACTGCACGCCACCGATCGCGTGATCGAGCTCGGATCGGAAGGCCGCCTCGGCGACCCCGATGACTTCGGAAGGGTCGTCGCGTTCCTGTGCTCGCGGCCGGCCGCCTTCGTGAGCGGTGCGGCGCTCCAGGTCGACGGCGCCGCGACGGTGGGGCTGCTGTGAGCGACCCCCGGTCGAGCGATCAGATCGCCCGCGCGCGGGCCCTTGCCGATCGGTATTGGGATCAACTGATCGAGATCGATCCATTGCTGGGCACGGAGGCCGGCGACGAGCGCGTCGACGATCGACTCGCCGATCACAGCGAGGCCGGTCGCACGATGGCCGCTGACGCGCATCGCGCGGCGCTGCACGACGCCCAGGCGATCGACCGAGCCGCTCTGCCGGTGTCGGAGCGCGCCACGATGGACATGCTCGAGGCGGTGGCCCGCCGCGCCCTGTCCGAGATCGAGCACCGGCTCGACCGCCTCTACGCGGCCAGCCACTTCTCCGGACCGGTCGGCACGCTCGGCATGATCGCGTCGCTGCAGCGGGCCGACACGCCGGAGCGACTCGATCGGTACGAGGCGCGCCTTCGTTCGTTCCCCGTCTTCCTCGACGCCTGGTCAGAGGTCGCTCGTGAGGGCATCGCCGTCGGCGTCACCTCGCCACGCATCGTGGTCGAACGCTCGATCGAGCAGTTGGAGCGCCTGCTCGCGCTGGGCGTCGCCGAGAGCCCGGCCCTCATGCCGATCCCCGCCGCCGACGCCTCCGGCCGCGACCGCATCGCCGAGACGGTACGAGACGTGGTCAACCCCGCGCTCCAGGCATACCTTCGGACGCTGCGCGACCTGCTTCCGCACGCCACCGAGACCGTGGCGCTGAGCGCCCTGCCCGGGGGCGAAGAACTGTACGCCTCACAGATCCTCGGATGGACCACCCTTGCCCTCGACCCGCATGCGGTGCATGAGATCGGACTCGAGCGGTTCGAATCGCTTCAGCAGGAGCGCAACGAGCTCGCCGTGGCCCTCGGCTTCCGCGATGCGGCGACTGCCGTGGCCGAGCGCATGCGCTCGGGACAGAACGTGGCCGCCTCGCCGGCCGTGCTGGTCGACGTCGCGAACGCGCAGATCGAGCGTGCGATGCGTGCTGTGCCCGCCTACTTCGGCCGAGTTCCCAAGGCGGACTGCGTCGTGCGACTGGTCGAGCCGTTCCACGAGGCCGACATGGCATCGGCCTTCTACTGGGCTCCGTCGGGCGACGGCGAGCGGCCCGGCATCTACTACGTGAACGGCTACGACCTGCCCAGCCGGCCGCTGCACATCTTGGCCAGCATAACGTTCCACGAGGCCGTGCCCGGCCATCACCTGCAGCTCGCGATCGAGCAGGAGACCCCGGACCGTCCGGCGCTCCGGCGATTCGCGGGCATCCGCGCCGGCAGCGCGTTCACGGAAGGCTGGGGCCTGTACGCGGAGCGGCTGGCCGACGAGATGGGACTGTACGCCGACGACTGGGAGCGGCTGGGCATGGTCGACGCCCAGATCCACAGGGCGGGGCGCCTGGTCACCGATACGGGGCTTCACGCCCTCGGATGGCCCCGCGAGCGCGCGATCGAGAAGCTACGCGAAGGCGGCGTGCCCGGCACCGACGCGGCGATCGAGGTCGACCGATACATCGCAGAACCCGCTCAGGCGCTGTCGTACATGATCGGCATGATCGAGATCGAGCGCGCCCGCGCCGTCGCCGAGAGCCAGGAAGGCTTCTCCTTGCCCGGCTTCCACGACCGCGTGCTGGAGCTCGGACAGCTGCCGCTGCCTGCGTTCCGGCGCGAGATGGGCATCGACGGCGAGGTGGCCGCACCAGGATAGGCTGCCCGAGCGACCCGACTCGAGGAGGCTCCCACATGGACGTCGACATCAGGTTCAGCCCGTCGTTCGCCTTCGCCGTGATCACGATCGGACCCGGCGCTGAGATCAAGGCCGAGGCTGGCGCGATGACCAGCATGTCGGGCGGTGTCGAGATCGAGACGAAGGCGCAGGGTGGCGTGATGGCGGGTCTGAAGCGCTCGGTGCTCGGCGGGGAAAGCTTCTTCATCAACACGTTCCGTGCTCCGCAGGGCGGCGAACTCAGCGTCTCCCCCACGCTGCCGGGCGACATCGTGCACATGCCGGTCGACGCGTCGAAGGCGCTCATGGTGCAGTCGGGCTCGTGGCTCGCCTCGGAGGCGGGGGTCCAGGTCGACACGAAGTGGGGCGGCGCGAAGACGTTCTTCTCAGGTGAAGGACTGTTCCTGCTTCGCTGTAGTGGCGCCGGCGACATGCTGGTCTCGAGCTACGGCGCGATCGAGCATCGGCAGCTCGTGCCCGGCGAGGTGCTGAAGATCGATACCGGCCACATCGTGGCCTTCGAAGAAGGCATCGGCTACGAGGTCAACAAGGTCGGGGGCTGGAAATCGACCCTGCTTTCGGGCGAAGGGCTCGTCGCGACGTTCACGGGACCAGGGACCCTCTGGATGCAGACCCGGAGCCCCGCCGACTTCATCGGCTGGCTCATCCCTCAACTGCCGACCCAGCGCAGCTAGTCCTTGCTGGACTCGTTCGCCACGGCCTTCGAGCCGCGCAGGAGGATGTAGTCGAGCATGCCTCGGCGCCAGAGCAGCTCGACGTGGCGCAGCATGAGCCGCAGGGCCAGCTCGTAGCTCCTCGGCATCGATGAGCCATCGCGGTCCAATCGATCGCGCACGAACCGCAACGCCGGACCGATCACGCGTCGACCGACCTGCTCGGCTCGCACGTCGACGAACCCCGCATCGAGCGCGAGTCCGACGATCTCACCGGTGGTGGCGACCGCGTGCGTGCCCAGTCCCCAGGCGCGCAGCTGCGTGAACCCGGCGAGGGCCTCCCCCAGCGTCCTCGGCAGGCGAGCGACAGGGATGTCCGACATCGTGAGCACGCCTCCGGGACGGAGCACTCGGAAGGCCTCCGAGAAGAACAGGGCTCGCGACGGGAAGTGGAAGGCCGCCTCGACGCTGATCACGCCGTCGAAGGAGCCGCTGCGAAGGGGAAGCCTCGTTGCGTCGGCGCCCACGGCATGGGCTCCTGCCTCGGCGAGGCGCTGCCGCCCCGCCAACAGTTGGGAGAGTGTGATGTTCACGGCCGTGAGGCTGCGGGTTCCAGCGACATCGGCGATCAGGGGATCCTGCTCCGCGAGGCCGTTGCCCACGTCGAGCACGTCAGCCCCCGGTGGAAGTTCTCGGGCGATCGTCTCGACGAGCCGTCGCACCGCGACCGGAGCCTCGCCGGGGTCGCTGCCGTCGCCGGTCCACAACCCCAGGTTCAGCCAGCCCGGGGCGAGCGCGACGGCGAAGTCCTCACCGATGCTGTCGTAGACGGTGGCGGTGGGGTTCGAGCCGCGGCGGAACATCGAAAGCGCGTGACGCAGGTTCTCACGCGTCCATGCGGAACCTGGCACGCTACCCCTCGAGGCCGACCGCGGACGCAGATCGCCAGGCGACTCGCAGCTTGACCCTCGTGCCGGTCTTCAGCACCGCCCCGGCGTAGAGACGTGCCGAGAGCGGGATCAGCGCCGCCGTGCCGGCAATGAGCAGCGCGATCGAGAGCGCGATCTGGGGCGCGGTCGCCGACCCCATCGCGATGCGCACCGGCATCGCGAGCGCCGACGAGAACGGAAGCAGCGACGCGATCACGGGCACCGGCGCGTCCGGGTCTTGCAGCGCCTCGAGAGACATGAGGAACGAAACGATGATGACTAGGTTGACCGGCACCAGGACGTTCTGGAGCTCCTCCATGCGCGAGACCAGCGATCCCGAGACCGCGAACAAGCCGGCGTAGAACGCGAACCCCATCACGAACCAAGCGAGCACCACGAACGTGATGCCGACCGCCGTCGCGGGAAGCTCGAGTGCACCGGTCACCGAGGCCAGGCCGATGGCGAACGCGGCGACGGCCACCAGTTGCACGATGCCGAGCAGACCGATCCCCGCGATCTTGCCGGCGAGCAACTGCCGGGGTCGGATCGCCGAGAGCAGGATCTCGACCACGCGGGAGGCCTTCTCCTCGATGACCCCTGTCGCCACCCACACGCCGTAGCCGAAGAGCTGTCCGTAGGCGAGCAGGACGGCGATGAAGGCAATGCGCGCGTTCTCGTCTCGGTTGGGGTCCTGCGGCTCCAGCGTACGAACCTCGATCGAGGGCTGGCCGAGCAACGCCTCGATCTCGCCCATCGTGGCGCCACCGGCCTCGAGTGCCGCCGTCAAACGACCCCTGACCGCGGCGTCCGCCACCACCTGGGTGAGGACCGGCGGCACTGAGGTCAGCCCGAGCAAGACTCCGTCCTTCGTCAGCACGGCGTCGAGGCCTCCGTCGCGCAGTGCCGCCTCGGCCACCCGTTCGTCGTCGAAGCCCCGTGAGTTGACCTCCACTCCCCGACGCTCCGCGGCCGCGCGAACCTGATCGGCTCGCTGCTCAATCGCCGCCGCGTCGTTCCCGGTGAGACCGAGGTCGAACGACGGCCTCGTATCGTCGGTGAACGCGCGCGCGAGGATGAACAGGCTCAGCACGACGAGCGTGATCCCGGTCGAGATGACGAAGCCCTTGTCGCGCAGACGCACGCGGAAGTCCCGCGCCGCGACCAGACGCCAGGCGCCGCGGTCGGTGGGCCTCGGGACGGGCGAGTGCTGATCACTCATGTCCCACCACTTCGCGGAACAACTCAGCGAGCGACGGATGCACGGGCCCGAATCGCACGACGTCGCCGGAGGTCCGTGCGAGGTCGAGCAGCCGCTGCTCGTCGACGTCCTCGCCCAGCTCGAACACGAGTCCGTCGTCCGTCGTGTCTACGAGCTCGACGCCCGGGATCGTCGCGTGCCAGCCATCGGCCTCGCCCAGAACATCCACGAGGAAGAGGCGCCGCTCCCGTCGCGCTCGAAGCTCTCCGATCGTTCCATCGGCGACGATGCGCCCGTCGTCGATCAAGACGACCGAGTCGCAGATGCGCTCCACGAGATCGAGCTGGTGGCTCGAGAACACCACGGGCACCCCGTGGTTCGTCGCCTGGCGCCGCAGCACGCCCGAGAGCACGTCGACCCCCACCGGGTCCAGACCCGAGAACGGCTCGTCGAGCACTAGCAGGTCGGGCTCGTGGACCAGGGCCGACGCGAGCTGCACACGCTGCTGATTGCCGAGCGACAACGCCTCGACCCGGTCCTTGGCCCGAGCCGCGACACCGAGCACCTCGATCGTCTCCTGCGCTCGCCGCCGGGCGTCGGTCGGCGCGACCCCGTGCAACCGGGCGAGGTAGGTGAGCTGTTCGAGCACCCGCATCTTCGGATACAGGCCGCGCTCTTCGGGCATGTAGCCGAAACTGCGGCGGATCTGCGCGCCGACCGGCACCCCTCGCCACCGCACGTGCCCGGCGTCGGGCGTGAGCACGCCAAGGGCGATGCGCATCGCAGTGGTCTTTCCGGCGCCGTTGGGCCCGACGAAGCCGACGATGTGGCCCTCGGTCACGGCGAACGAGACATCGTCGAGGGCCACGAGGTCGCCGAACGTCCGGCGCAGGCCGGTCAGCTCGAGCATGCGGGCATCCTCGGCGGCACGCGTGTCAGCTTACGGGACGTCGTGCAGCTCAGGTTCTGCCTGGGCCAGTCACGTCGACGATCTGCCTCACCCAGGCCTCGCGGTCGAGCGCGTCGAGCAGTGCCGTCGCGAAGTCGCCGCGAGCGATCGTCTCACCGCGCCCGCGCGCGCCCACCGTGCACTCGTAGGAGCCCGACGGATCGCGGTCGCTCAACATCGGCGTGGCCACCACGGTCCAGTCGAGATCGCTCGCGCGCAGCGTCGCCAGGGCGTCGCGGTGCTCCTGCGACACCGCGGCGAACTCGCCGTCGAGCGGGCGATCGTCGAGCACCCGGGAGTTGGCTGTAATCACGAGTCTCCGAACCCCGCCCGAGACCATGGCTCGCGTGATCGTGCCGATCGCATCGGCGTACGAGGTGCCCGGGTCTGGCCCTCTGGGTCCCAGAGCCGACACCGCGGCCTCGACATCGCGCAGGACCGACTCGACCGCGGCCGCGTTGCGGGCGTCGCCCGTAACCACCCGATCTGCCCCCGCGAGAGCATCGTCGCTGGGGAGCGCACGGACGAACGCGTTCACGGCGTGACCGCGTTCGAGGGCCTGAGCAACGAGGGGGCGACCGGTTCCACCGGTCGCCCCGAAGACGGCGAGCTTCACACCGCCGACACTACCGCTTCCTCTTGGCGCAACGCCAATCCGAGCACTTCGTCGATGCTTTGGGCAACGTGGAACGTCATCTGCTCGCGGATCTGGTCGGGCACGTCGTCGAGGTCGCCCTCGTTCCGCAGCGGCAGGATGACCTCGGTCAGCCCGGCTCGGTGGGCGGCCAGCACCTTCTGCTTCAGACCTCCGATCGGTAGCACACGGCCCTGCAGGGTGACCTCGCCCGTCATGCCCACCTCGGCCCGCACAGGGGTGTCGGTCAGCAGCGACGCGAGCGCGGTCGTCATCGTCACTCCGGCGCTCGGGCCGTCCTTGGGCACGGCACCTGCAGGCACGTGCACGTGGAATCGACCGCGCAGGAGCCCGGGCTCGATGCCGAGCTCCTCGGCGTGGGAGCGCACGTAGCTGAGCGCGATCTGGGCCGATTCCTTCATCACGTCGCCGAGCTGACCAGTGAGCGTAAGGCCGTCGGCGGCCTCGCCGGCATCCTCGCGACTCGCCTCGATGAACAACACGTCGCCGCCGACGCCGGTCACGGCGAGTCCCGTCGCCACGCCGGGCACTGCCGTGCGCTCGGCCGCCTCGAAGAAGAACCTCTGGCGGCCGAGGAACGCGCGGACGTCGCCGGCGTCGATCGTCACGGGCGGTGTCACGTCCCGGGCCGCGACCCTGGTTGCGACCTTGCGCAGCGCCTTGCCGAGCTCGCGCTCGAGGTTGCGCACCCCCGCTTCCCGCGTGTAGTCGCCGACGATCGCGCGCAATGCGTCATCGGTGAAGGCGACCTCTTCCTCGCGAAGACCGTTTCGCTCGCGCTGGCGCGCCACGAGATGATGCTTCGCGATCGCGACCTTCTCGTCCTCGGTGTAACCGTCGATACGGATCACTTCCATGCGGTCGAACAGCGGTCCGGGGATCGTCTCGGCGACGTTGGCCGTCGTGATGAACAGCACCTCGGACAGATCGAGGTCGACGTCGAGGTAGTGGTCCCGGAACGTGTGGTTCTGGGCGGGGTCGAGCACCTCGAGCAGCGCGCTCGATGGGTCACCGCGCCAGTCGGCTCCGACCTTGTCGATCTCGTCGAGCATCATCACGGGGTTCTTGGAGCCCGCGTCCTTCAGCGCCCGGACGATGCGCCCCGGCAGCGCGCCGACGTAGGTGCGACGGTGCCCGCGGATCTCCGCCTCGTCGTGGATGCCACCGAGCGAGACGCGCACGAACTTCCGCCCCAGGGCGCGCGCGACGGACTCCCCCAGCGAGGTCTTGCCCACGCCGGGAGGGCCGACGAGCGTGAGGATCGCGCCCGATCCGCGTCCGGTCGCCTCGCCGAGACCCCGTTCGGCGCGCAGCTTCCGCACCGCGAGGTATTCCAGGATGCGATCCTTCACGTCGTCCAAACCCTCGTGGTCGGCATCGAGCACCGTCCGGGCTTCGGCGATCTCGAGGTTGTCGTCGGTGCGCACGCTCCACGGCACGTCGATCAGCCAGTCGAGGTAGGTGCGGATCCAGCCGTACTCGGGCGACTGCTCGCTCGTACGCTCGAGACGCCCGAGCTCCTTCTCGGCCTGAGCCGCCACGTCGCCGGGCATACCCGCCTCTGCGATCTTGGTGCGATAGCCCTCGACGACGTCTTCCTCGCCGTCTTCGCCGAGCTCCTTGCGGATCGCGCTCATCTGCTCGCGCAGCAGGAACTCGCGCTGGCGCTTCTCCATGCCCTCGCTCACGTCGGTGCGGATCTTGTCCTTCAGCTCGATCTCGGCGAGCGTGTCCTTTGCCCACGCCGTGACGAGCTCGAGGCGCGCCTCGACGTCGACCGTCTCGAGCACCTCGACCTTGCGCTCGAAGGCGAGATCGGGCGAGTAGCCCGATGTGTCGGCGATCTGGCCGGGGTCGTCGATGCCGCGCAGGAACTCCGCCACCTGCGGCACCCCGCGGGCCTCCACGATATTCTCGACCACGGCCCGGTACTCACGGGCGAGCTCACGGGCACGGGCGGTCGGCTCTCCCTCGTCGACCGGATCGGCTTGCACCCACACCGCGGAACCGGTGCCGGGCACGCCGATACCGACGATGGCGCGCGACAGCCCGCGGATCACCAGCGCCTCGACCCCCCCGCGGGTCTGGCCGAGTTCCTCGATCTTCGCAACCGTGCCGACGCGCGCATAGGAGCCGTCGACCTTCGGCACGACCAAGAGCAGGGCGTCGTCGGTGGAAGCCGCGGCATCGGCGGCCATGCGGGCGTCGTCGGTCTCGAGGGTGAGCGTGACGACCATGCCGGGCAACACGACCCCGGTGGTCAACGGCAGCAGTGGCAGCACGAGTTGATCGATCTCAGGCTGGTCGAACTCGGGTGTGTCGGTCTCTGGCATCTGGGTCTCCGTCACGTCGGATGGACGCCGGCGAACCGGCCTTGCACCTGCGACAACGACGGACCCGCCGGCCGCATTCCCGTGAGGTAATACTGATTACATCCCCTCGGCCGATGGTCGTCCGTCTCCATGCGTTGCGATCCCGAGCGCAAGGAATCGCAACCATCTCCCGGGCTCTGGGGCATGCGTCGTCGGCTCATCTCGGTATCGTTTCCGGCGATGCCTACTCCGATCATCCGTACCGAACAACTCGTGAAGCACTTCGGTGACGTCGAAGCCCTCAAGGGCGTCGACCTCGAGGTCTACCGGGGCACGGTGCTCGGGTTGCTTGGCCCCAACGGGGCCGGCAAGACGACGGCGGTTCGCATCCTCGCGACCCTGCTCACGCCGACGAGCGGTCGAGCCGAGGTCGACGGCCTCGACGTCGTACGCGACGCCGAGGAGCTCCGGTTCCGCATCGGTCTCGCCGGCCAGAGCGCAGCCGTCGACGAGAACCTCACCGGCCTCGAGAACCTCGAGCTCGTCGGACGCCTCTATCACCTGCCGAAGGCCGAGGCACGCCGCCGCGGCAGCGAGGTGCTCGAGCGGTTCGACCTCGCCGACGCAGCCGATCGGCCGGCCAAGACGTATTCGGGGGGCATGCGTCGGCGGCTCGACCTCGCCGCGAGCCTGGTCGGGCGCCCGGACATCCTCTTCCTCGACGAACCGACGACGGGCCTCGACCCGCGCAGCCGCATCGACGTCTGGGATTTCGTGCGTGAGCTTCAGAGCGAGGGGACGACCCTGTTGCTGACGACGCAGTACCTCGAGGAGGCCGACCAGCTGGCCGATCGCATCGCTGTGATCGATGTGGGAACGGTGATCGCAGAGGGAACGTCCGACCAGCTGAAGGCGCAGATCGGCGGGGAGGTCCTCGAGCTGCACGTCGACGACCGCGTCGACATCCCACGCGTGATCGAAGCGCTCTCGGGTGTCGGCGCGGGGGCACCCACCGCCGACGACGACGCCAGGCGCGTCCGTATCCCGGTGGGCAACGACGGGTTCGACGCGCTCCGCGACAGCGTCCGCCGTCTCGACGAGTCGAAGGTGTGGGTGGCAGACATCGCTCTCCACCGCCCGACCCTCGATGATGTCTTCTTGTCGCTGACGGGCCGCGCGGCCGAGGATGGCTCCGAATCCGACCCCTCGTCAGCGCCGGCGGGGCGTGGACGCGGCAAAGGTCGCAGCCAGGGTCGCACCCGGAAGGGGGACGCATGAGCGCCACGCTGCAGGCGCCGGTCGACAGGCGCGCCCCGTCTGGCGTGAGCGGGCGCGTGGGGTTGGCGTTCGGCGATGGCTTGCTGGTCGCCCGGCGGAACCTCGTGACCCTCACGCGCGTTCCGACGGTCTTCATTTTCGAGCTGGTGCAGCCGGTGATGTTCGTCCTGCTGTTCCGCTACATCTACGACAACCAGTTCGCCACGCTGCCGGTGGGCCTCGACTACGTGCAGTTCCTGATGCCCGGCATCTTCGTGCAGAACGCGATCTTCGGCGCCACCACGACGGCCGTGGGCCTCGCTGAGGACCTCAAGACCGGCATCATCGATCGGTTCCGGTCGCTGCCGATGGCTCGCTCGGCTGTGCTGGTGGGTCGCACGACCTCCGACCTGCTGAAGAACCTGCTGCTCGTGTTGATCGTCATCGGGATCGGGTACCTGGCGGGGTTCCGCTTCGAGAACGGCTTCGTGCCCGCCGTCGGCGTCGTCGTCCTGGTGCTCGCGGTGGGATTCACCTTCTCGTGGATGTTCGCCTGCGTGGGACTGGCACTGAAGCAGGTGGAAGCCGTGCAGGCCGCGTCCTTCACGTTCGTTTTCCCGATCGTGTTCGTCAGCGCGGCGTTCGTGCCGGTGGTCGGGATGGCGAGCTGGTTACAGCCGATCGCTCGGCACAATCCGGTCACGGTCTGGAGCAACCTCGCCCGCTACCTCTCGAGCGGCGACATCGGCATCGTCGACGTGACCACGAAGCTCCCGGTCGATACCTTCGAAGGGCTCGTGCTGAAGTCGGTCCTGTGGATCGTCGCGCTGCTCGTGATCTTCGTCCCGGTGGCGATCCGGCTGTACCGGCGGTTGGACTGAGTGTTCTCGGCGAGCGAGCAGCGGGCCCGTCTGACAGCATCGCGGCATGGAGATCGCGCTGCGCATCGTCTCGGTGGCCGTCGGGGTCGGGCTCATCGGCGCCGCCGTGATCTCGGCGGTCAAGACGGTGGTGATCCCCCGGCAGGCCGCGTCGGTGATCACCCGGACCGTGTTCACCGTGCTGCGACGTACGTACCACCTGGTCACGCCGCCATCGATGTCGTACGAGCGGCGCGATCGCGTGCTCGCCACCTACGCCCCGATCGGCATGCTCGCGCTGCTCGCCACCTGGATCGGCCTCGCCTTCCTGGGCTACGCGGCGCTCTTCTGGGGCCTCGACGGAGACACGAGCGGGGTCGTCGCCCTGGAGCTCAGTGGCTCGTCGCTGTTCACGCTCGGGTTCCTGCGACCCGGAGGCTTCTGGTTGATGATGGTCTCGTTCACCGAAGCCGCGATCGGGTTGTTCCTGCTCGCCCTGCTCATCACGTACCTGCCGAACATCAATGCGGCCTTCTCGCGGCGCGAACGGGGCGTGACCGCGCTCTCGGTCCGAGCCGGTGAGCCTCCCTCGGGCACCGAGATGGTGCTGCGGTTCTGGCGGCTCGAGCGCATGTCGGAACTTCACGAGGTCTGGATCGAGTGGGAGCGCTGGTTCGTCGACGTCGAAGAGACGCATACGTCGTTCTCGGCGCTCGCGTTCTTCCGCTCCCCGCAGGCAGACCACTCATGGGTGACCGCGTCCGGCGCGGTGCTCGACGCTGCCGCTCTCGCGAGCTCCAGCATCGATATCCCCCACGATGTGCAGGCCGACATCTGTATCCGAGCCGGCTACCTGTCCTTGCGACGCATCGCCGAAGGCTTCGGCATCGCGTATGACCGCCAGCCCGAGCCCGACGATCCTATCTCGATCACTCGTCAGGAATGGGACGACGCGATGGACGACCTCGCCGCGGCCGGTGTCGAGATCAAGGCCGACCGCGACCAGGCCTGGCGCGACTTCGCGGGGTGGCGGGTGAACTACGACACGGTGCTGCTGGAGCTCGCCGACCTCACGGGTGCCCCGTACGCGATGTGGTCCTCGGACCGAGGGGTGCTCCGCGAACCACGATGACGACTCACGCCCCCGGCTTGAAGACCATGTCGAGCACGATCAGGACCAGCACCGCGTAGTCGATACGCGAGACGAGGATCAGCCGGTCGCGCATGGCGGCGATACTGGGGTCGTCGAACCCCTTCTCCTGAGCGAGGGCCGCGAGCGCGCCGCCCCTTGGGCCGAGGTAGAGCGCACCGGTGAGCGCGGTCGCAACGATGCCGAGGAGGGCGAGCACGATCCACAGCTCGAGGGCGAACGGTCCGTACCAGACCATCGCGATCCCTGAGAACAGCACCACGACCGACATCGGCATGAACAGGCGCTGCCCGAAGTGCTCGGCGTCGCGCCCGAGCTGCAGGAACCCCTCGTTGTCGTTCGCCCCCTTGAACTGTGCGATCTTCACCTGGAAGAAGAACGCGCCTCCCACCCAGACGATCGCAGCGAAGACATGGAAGAACACGCTCGCCTTGTACAGGGTGGTGTTGAACGCGAGCAGCTGCATCGCGGAGCGCTTCCTTGGCCTCTCGTTTCACGACGGCGACGAGACGATACCGTCGCCTGCGATCGGGGGGAAGCACGTCAAGGCGCGGAGACGAGAGGCACGAACCCGGTACGCCGCAACATCGCCGGCCCTATCTCACCTGAGCAGGCGGCTCAGCCTCCTGTCGGCGAGCACGTTCCCGCCGGTCTGGCAATCGGGGCAGTAGGTCACCTCGTGTGACTCGTAGCTGACGCGCCTCAGGTCGGCGCCGCACGCAGGGCAGGGTTCCCCCGCGTGGTTGTGCACCGTGAAGTGATCGCCCAGTTTCGTGGGCAGACCCCCGTGCCGCCCGCGCTCGACCTCGAGCGCGGCATCGAGGATGGCATGGGTTGCCTCGATCAAGCGCTGGCGCTCGTCATCGGTGAGCTTGCCGAGCGAGACGTACGGCGACAGCTTCGCCCGATGCAGGATGTCGTCGCTGTAGCCTCGGCCGACGCCGGCGACCGTGCGTTGATCGCGCAGGATCGTGTGCACCCGCCGGGTGTCCTCGCCGGTCCGCACGAGCGCGTCGAACCCTTCGCTCGCAGCTTCCAGGCCGAGCTTGCCCAGCGGGCCCTCGTCGCCGGCTGCGAGCACCCACCAGCCCGCCTTGCGTTCGTGGCCGAATTCCTTGACGAGCACGCTGGGACGGTCACGCGACCTGAGACGCAGCACGGCGCCGCGGGGCTTGGTGGACTTCGGGGGCGCTTCGACGTCGACCCGCCCGCCCTGAGAAAGGTGCACGAGCAGCCGCAGCTCGCCCGAGAGCTCGATCACGATGTACTTCCCGCGCCGGCCGACCCGCTCGATCGCGCGGCCGATGGCCTCGTCGGGCTTCGGTTCATAGGTCTTCAACGAGGAG